>WNGG01002832.1_pt1 | contig 19663 bp, 18 predicted proteins | sample 5400661 | NCBI WGS metagenome assembly WNGG01 (sample SAMN13153372, study PRJNA577476) | soil metagenome | isolation source: 100 cm soil or saprolite under Garry oak tree replicate 1 | place: USA:California | collected 2016-06-15
CATGTACCCCTGGACCGTGTTGACCAGGTTGGGGATCAGGTCGTGCCTTCGCTTGAGCTCGACGTCGATCTCAGACCAGGCTTCCTGGGTTCGATTTCGGGCCGTGACAAGGCCGTTGTAGGTGAAGACGAGCCAGCCGAGGATGACCAGGACGATTACGCCGAGGACCACCCACTCCATTGCCTACCTCCTAGGCGTGCGCGCGACGCTGCCAGCGGGTCTTCTTAAGCATCTTCTTGTGCTTGTGTTTGCGCATCTTCTTGCGCCGCTTCTTGATTACCGAGCCCAATCCAACTCCCACTGCGCGTTTGATCCAGCGGTTGAGGTACCGGCCGCGAATCATACCGTAAGCTCAGGCGGCGATGTTCTTCACGGACGCCCACGAGGAGCTCCGCCTTCACATCCGCAAGTTCCTCGAGAAAGAGGTCCAACCGCACCTCGACGAGTGGGAGGAAAAGACCTTTCCCGACTCGATCTTCAGGCGCTTTGGCGAGCTGGGGTTCCTGGGCCTCCGCTATCCGCCGGAGTACGGCGGCCAGGGCGGGGACTACTTCTCAGCAGTGGTGCTCTCCGAGGAGATGGCGCGCGCCGGCAGCGGTGGGCTCGGCATGGCAGTGGCGGTTCAGGCGGAGATGGCTACGCCGCCGGTGTTCCGGTTCGGGAACGAGGAGCAGAAGCGACGCTGGCTGGTGCCGGCCATCCGGGGCGAGCACATCGCGGCCCTGGCGATCACCGAACCCGACGCCGGATCGGACGTGGCGGGCATCACCACGGTGGCCAAGCGCTACGGCGACGAATTCGTCATCAACGGCCGCAAGATCTTCATCACCAACGGCGCGCGCTGCCACTGGGCCCTCGTCGTGACGAAATCGGAGCGCGACCGAGGACACTCGGGGTTCAACCTGCTGGTGATAGAGAAAGGGACGCCAGGCTTCCAGGTCACGCGCAAGCTGGAGAAGCTCGGCATGCACTCATCCGACACTGCGGAACTGCTGTTTGAGGACTGCCGCGTTCCGGTCGCAAACCTGATCGGCGACGAAGGCGATGGCTTCAAGAACCTCATGTGGGAGCTGCAGGGCGAGCGCATGATCGCCGCCGCTGGAGCGATCGCGGGGGCGCAGCGCGTGTTCGAGTACACCATGGAGTACGCGAAGAACCGCCAGGCGTTCGGCCAGTCGATCTCGAACTTCCAGGTCATCAAGCACAAGCTCGTCGACATGGGCACGAAGATCGCCGCGGTGCAGGCCTTCGTCTACCAGACCGCAAAGCTGTGGGACCAGGGCGAGTATCCGGTTCGCGACATCTCGCAGGCCAAGCTGCTGGCGACGCAGGTCGCATGTGAGGTCGCGGATGACGCGATCCAGATCCTCGGCGGCCACGGCTACATGCGCGAGTTTCCCGTCGAGCGCGCGTGGCGCGACGCGAGGCTCGCCCGTATCGGCGCCGGGACCGACGAGATCATGAAGGAGATCATCGCCAAGTCGTACGGCCTTTGAAAACCCCGCGAAATCAGAGGCTGCGCTCGTGATTTCGCGGGGGCCCCGTTGGTGATCTCGCCCGTGCTGTTTGCCGGATGTGAGCCTGAAGTGGCTTCCTTCGACGGCCGGATCATCGCGGTCGGGCCGAAGGCGCGCGAGGCGGCGGGACGCAGGGCTGAGGTAGTCAACCTGCGTGGCGTCGCGTGGCCGGGCCTGATCGATTCGCACATCCACCTAGAGGGGATGGCCGACCGCAAGCTGACGGTCGACCTGACCGGGGCGTCGGATCTCCGTGAGGCGCTCGCCCGTGTGAAGGAGTGGGCGAAGGGTTTGCCGAAGGACGGCTGGCTCATCGGGTCCGGTTGGTACAACGATGCGTGGCCGGACCGGGCTTTCCCGACCCGGCAGCGCCTCGACCAGACGTCCGCCGGCAGGCCCGCGTATCTGCGGCGCAAGGACGGACACTCGGCGTGGGTTTCGAGTGCGGCACTGCGCGCGGCGGGCATCGAGCGCGGGACGCCTGACCCCTCTGGCGGACACATCGACCGCGACGACAAGGGCGAGCCAACCGGGATCCTCCGCGAGACGGCCATGCAGCTGGTGTCACAGCTTCTGCCTCACCCGCGCGAGGCGGCGCTGGATGGAGCCATGGCGCGGGTGCTCAACGACCTCGCCCGCCTTGGCGTCACCTCTGTGCACTCGATGGACGGCGCGCGCGGACTGGGATCGCTTCAGCGTCTGCGCTCGCGCGGTCCGCTGCCGGTTCGGGTCACCTACAACCTTCCGCTTGCTGACCTTCCGCACGCCGAGCGAATTGGCGTGCGATCCGGGTGGGGAGACTCGTGGCTCCGCATCTGGGGCGTGAAGGCCTTCCTGGATGGTTCGCTGGGCAGCCGCACCGCCGAGATGCTCGACGGATCAGGTACGCAACTTCTTCCCCAACCGGACCTGGTCGACGTGGTCGAACGCTGCGCGCAGGCGGAGCTGAACGTGTGCCTGCACGCGATCGGCGATGGCGCGGTCCGACGGGCGCTCGACGCTCTGGCGCCGCACCACGAGGCATGGTCGAGGTGGCGGCCACGCATCGAGCACGCTCAGTGTGTCAACCCGAAAGACGTGCCGCGGATGGCGAAGATCGGCGTCATAGCCTCGATGCAGCCGATCCACGCGGTCGCAGATCGCGAGCTCGCCGACGCGGATTGGCCGGACGTCGCCATGCACGCGTATGCGTGGGGCGCGCTCGAACGGGCCGGGGTCAGGCTCGCGTTCGGCTCCGACGCGCCGGTCGAGACCGCCGATCCGATTGCTGGGATCGATGCAGCGACGGCGTGGAGGCGTCGCGCCGGATGGCATCCGGAGCTCGCAGTCACGCGTGCTTCGGCGCTGCGCGCCTACACGTCCGGCGCTGCTTACGCCGCCGGTATGGAAGCCGACCTCGGTGCCCTTCGGCCGGGCAAGCTGTGCGACATGGCAGTCGTCGACGGCGGCCGGGTGCTAGCCACCGTCGCCGGCGGCCGCGTCACGTGGCGGCGAAAGCCTGCCTGAGCTTTTCGGCCGTCAGATCCAGCGCCTCGTTGACGATCTTCACGTCGTCGATCACGGCCATGAAGTTCGTGTCGCCGTTCCACCGCGGCACGACGTGAAAGTGAACGTGGTCAGGGATCCCTGCGCCGGCCTCGCGCCCGATGTTCACGCCGACGTTGAATCCGTGAGGGCTCATCGTCTGCTTCAACACGATGATGGTGCGCCGGACCGCGCGCATGAGGTCCGCGGTCTGCGCGTCGTCGAGGTCTTCGAGGCTGCCGATGTGCGCGGTCGGCGCCACCAGAGCATGCCCCGGGTTGTAGGGAAACTTGTTGAGCAACACGATCGCGCCTTCCGGCCGCGACACGACGAGCCGCGCGTCCTCATCGTCCGGGTGCTCGATCACGCGGTCGAACAGGCAGCCCGGTTTCTGCTCGGCGCCGATGTACTGCATGCGCCACGGCGCCCACAGTCGCTCCATTGAACTACGTCCTCTTGTTGCTGGTGGTCACGGCAGTCTGGGGCTGGACCTTCGTCCTGGTCAAAGACGCTGTCACACAGTACCCGACGCTGCCCTTTCTGCAGCTCCGGTTTGGGCTCGCCCTGGTCGTGATGGCGCTGGTCGTCCACCGCCTGCCGACGCGGCGCGAGCTTCGGGTCGGCGCGGCGATCGGGGCGGTGCTGGCGGCCGGCTACCTCACACAGACGGCCGGCCTCGCCATCACGAGCCCTGGCAATGCGGGCCTGATCACGGGGCTTTTCGTCGTCCTGACCCCGCTGCTGAACCGACTCTTCGGAACTCCGATCCATTGGTGGACCTGGGTCGCGACGTTGGTCTCGCTGGCGGGACTCGCCTTCCTGACTGGCGGGCCTTCGGGCATGAACGCCGGGGACCTCCTGGTGCTGGCCTGCGCCGTGTTCTTTTCCCTCCACGTCGTCCTGCTCGGCCGATGGTCGCCCGCAACGTCGTCGCCGACCCTTGCCATGGTTCAGATGGGCATGTGCACGCTGCTCTTCAGCCTCGGGGGGACGTGGTCACTGCGGTGGCCGAACGCCTCGGTGTGGTTTGCGATCGTCATCACCGGCCTGTTCGCGTCTGCACTCGGTTACACGGTGCAGACCTGGGCCCAGGCCCACATCAGCGCCAACCGGACCGCTTTGATCCTCGTCACCGAGCCCGCGTGGGCACTCGTCGCCGCGGTCGTGCTGGCGGGTCAGCGCTTCGGTTTGGTCCAGGCCGTCGGTGCGGCGCTCATGCTGGCGGCATTTTGTGGCCATGAATTGGCATCCCTAAAATTTGAGGACCATGGTCAGCCGTCCCCGCCGTAGCGTCTATGTGCCCCAGGAGATCGAGCCCAAGTGGCAGAAGTCCTGGGTCGAGCACGGCGTGATGAAGGCGGACGACAGCTCCGACAAGCCGAAGTATTACGACCTCGTCATGTACCCATACCCGTCGGGCGACCTGACCGTCGGACATGCGCGCAACTACGTCATGGGCGACGTGCTCGCGCGCATGAAGCGGATGCAGGGTTTCGAGGTCCTGCACCCCTTCGGTTGGGACGCCTTCGGGTTGCCGGCCGAGAACGCGGCAATAAAACGCGGCGGCGGCCTGCATCCCTCGAAGTGGACGCGCGACAACATCGTGAAGGGCAAGCGCGAGCTGCAGATGATGGGCATCCTCTACGACTGGGACCGCGAGGTCACCAGCTGCGAGCCTGATTACTACCGCTGGACCCAGTGGCTGTTCCTTTTGATGCTGGAGCGTGGCCTGGCGTATCGCGCCATGGCGCCGGTCAACTGGTGTCCCGTTGACAAGACGGTGCTCGCCAACGAGCAGGTCATCAACGGACGCTGCTGGCGACACCCCGACGTCGAGGTCGAGAAGCGAGACCTCGAGCAGTGGTTCTTGAAGATCACCGACTACGCCGACCGGCTGCTCGACGACCTGGCGCTTCTCGACAAGTGGCCACACAAGGTGCGCGTCATGCAGACGAACTGGATCGGGCGCAGCATGGGCGCGGAGGTCGACTTTCCTGTCGCCGGAATGCCGGACGAGTCGATCCGGATCTACACCACGCGGCCGGACACTCTGTTTGGCGCGACGTTCATGGTGCTCGCGCCCGAGCACCCGTTGGTCGAGCACCTCACGACTGAAAAGCATCGCGCGCGAGTGCGCGAGTACGCCGAAAGAGCGCGCAAAGAGACGGAAATCGAGCGGATGTCGACGGAGCGCGAGAAGACCGGGGTGGCGACGGGTGGGTTCGCCATCAATCCGGTCAACGGCGAGAAGATCCCGGTCTGGGTCGCTGACTACGTGCTGGTCACCTACGGCACCGGCGCGATCATGGCGGTGCCCGCGCACGACGAACGCGACTTCGAGTTCGCGATGCGGTACGACCTGCCGATCCGCGAGGTGATCGCTCCTCCGACTGGCGCTCAGGGCGTGCTGCGCGAGGCGTACGTAGGGCCAGGGGTGATGGTCAACAGCGGAGAGTTCAACCGGCTCGACTCGACCGTCGCCTTCGAGCGGATCTGTGACTGGCTCGAGGCGAAGGGGGTCGGCAAGCGCGCCGTCAAGTACCGATTGCGCGACTGGTTGATCTCCAGGCAGCGCTACTGGGGCGCCCCGATCCCGGTCGTCTATTGCCCAAACCACGGGATAGTGCCGGTGCCGAAGGACCAGCTGCCGGTCGAGCTGCCACCCGAGTACAAGCCGCTGGCCGAGAATCCGTCTTTTTACGAGACGACATGTCCATTGGGTGACGGGCCGGCTCGCCGCGAGACCGACACGATGGACACGTTCATCGACTCGTCGTGGTACTTCCTGCGCTACGCCAGTCCGCATGACGACCGCGAGCCTTTCGACCCGGAGCTGGCGAACCACTGGATGCCAGTCGACCAGTACACGGGCGGCGTCGAGCACGCGATTCTGCACCTGCTCTATTCGCGCTTTTTCACGAAGGTGCTGTACGACGCGGGCATGGTGCAGGTGACCGAGCCGTTCATGCGCCTGTTCAACCAGGGTATGGTCAAGCGGTTCGGCCAGGTGATGTCGAAGTCCGCCGGCAATGGCGTCTCGATCGACGAGCTCGCCGGTGCACAGGGTGCGGACGCGGGCCGGATCTATGAGATGTTCATCGGGCCGCCCGAGGAAGACGTCGAGTGGACGGAGGCCGGCCTGAACGGCGTCGTCAAGTTCCTCCAGCGCGCGTGGCGTTTGGTGCTCGAGGCGGATTCGATCTCCGCCGAGGATTCGGCGCCAGGGGTTGGCGTCGACGCCACTGCTTTGCGACGCAAGGTCGCGCAGACGGTCGGCAAAGTCACCGAGCACTACGACGAGCTGCGCTTCAACACCGCGGTCGCATTCTTGATGGAGCTCGCCAACACGATGCAGGACTACCTGCAGGGCTCGGGCAAGCGGGACGCGGAATGGGATGCGGCGGTTCGCACGCTGGTCAAGCTGCTGAACCCGCTGGCGCCGCACGTGTGCGAGGAGATGTGGGAGCGGCTTGGCGAGCAAGGCATGCTCGCCGACGCGTCGTGGCCGGCCTTTGACGCGGCCGCGGCCGCGGAGCCCACGATCGTGCTGGTAGTGCAGGTCGGCGGGCGGGTGCGGGACCGGCTCGAGGTGGACGCGGGGCTGTCCGAAGAGCAGGCTGTAAAGGCCGCGCTCGCCAGCGAGAAGGTGCGCGCTGCTTTGAATGGCCGCGGTCCGTCGAGGGTGATCTACAAACCTGACCGGCTGATCAACCTGGTGCCTTAACCACCAGGCTTGACTCGGCGTTCGCCTGGCCGAGTACAGTCCACCCCGCACATCGCTTCCCCAGGGTGGGTGGGGGGTTAGTGGGTGGGTTTGAACAGGTCGCGTCCTAGTCTTGCTGGACCGGCACCCGAATGCCGGAATCGAGCACGTAGTTGGCGACGATATTCGAGCCCGCGTCGACCTGCAGCTTGAGCGGGCCGCTGATGACGCGCGTGTAGGCATTGATCTTCACGGCGTAGCTCGCCGGCTTGAGATTGATCGAGTAGTTGCCCTGTGCATCGGTGACCGTCCGGCTCGCAGCCCCCCCGCCGTCGATGTAGTCGAGCTCCAGGCTCGGCACCGGCCGGCCGGCGCAAGTTTTGCCGGGCTGCTCGACAGGCGAGCATGGCACGGCGACCACCCGGCCGCTGACCGTGCCCGTCGCGGGTTTTGGCGACTCCGAACCGCCGGGGAACTGGTACGCGCCGCAGCCGGCCGTCAAGAGCAGGACGACGGCCAGGATCGTGTTTCTCATCACCCGGACTGAACGCCTGTTACGGGCGCCAGGTCACGGAACACCCCGCAACCCCCGAGGTACTGTTGTTAGGCGCGCTCCGCGGTGGCCAAGTTGGTAAGGCAAAGGACTTTGGATCCTTGACCGAAGGTTCGAATCCTTCCCGCGGAACCAGCCCTTAACAGTCTGGGTTCCATCTCCGCGTTCCGCTTCCTAGGCTCGGGACATGCCCTTTCGACTTCGTTTCGTGCCGGGATGGAAGCGATTCCTGCTCTTCGCGGCGCCCCTCACCCTCGGCATCGCCGCCATGGTCGGCGCCCTCGTCTACAACTCGTCCGCCACGGCCGCGACGCCCGCTCCGCCTGTCGCGAACCCGGTGCTCGACGTCCCATCGCAACCGGGCCTTCTCGTCCATGTCGTGGGCGCGGTCGAGAACCCCGGCCTGTATCGGCTCCCACGCGGCGACCGCGTTTTCGATGCGATCGCCGCTGCCGGCGGATTCAGCAACGACGCCGACATGTCGCGCCTGCCCAACCTGGCCGGCCGTCTCAGGGACGGCGAGCAGATCAAGGTTCCGTTTGCGAAGACCAGCTCGGGCACATTGGTGGTGCGCGTCAACCTCAACCAGGCCAGCCTCGAGGAGCTCGAGGCCTTGCCCGGCTTCACGGCGGTGTTCGCCCGGGAGTGCATCGACTACCGCACCAACTTTGGTGGTTTTCAGAACACGCGCGAGCTCGTCGACGTCCTCGGTATGAGCGAGGCGGACTATGTGGTTGCGCGCCACTACCTGACGCTATGACCCGCTACCCGGCGCTCGTCCTTGCCACGTGCTGGTGTATAGCCATCTCTCTGGCGGTCGTCCTGATCCCATCCCATTCCATGTTGGGAGTGATCGCCGTCGCCGCTGCCGTGCCGCTGGTCGGTCTTGCCTTCCTGCTGCGGCCGGCGCTGATCGCGCTGGCGCTCGCGACGATGCTGCTGGGCGTCGGTCGAGCCGAGCTGCCCGCGGTCGATCCGACTGTTCCGATCCGCGCGGCCGCAGTGGCCGGAGGTACGGCGGTGGTGGTCGGGCGTGTGGCCGACGACAGCAAGCCGGTCGCCGGCGGCAGCGAGGTCCTCGTCGAACCGAATTCGATGCTCGCCAACGGAACGCCGGTGGCGGGGATCGGAAACCTCCTGGTTCGGTGGAGAGGCCCGGCCACCACCGCATTCGGAGACGTGGTGTCGGCCTCCGGCAAGCTGACCCTGCCTCGCGACCTTCCAGCATTCGCCCGCCGGGCGTACCTCGCGCAGCGCGAGGTCTATCTCGAGCTCCAGGCGTCGTCGTTCAACGTCACCGCGGGCCAGTCCGGTATCGGCGCGGTGCCGTCCTGGCTGCGAGCTCGCTTCACGGCGGCGCTGAACGACGCCCTCCCACCGCCTCACGCTGCCGTCCTGCTGGGCATCGTGCTCGGCATCCGCGAGGGCATCCCGTCACAGCTGCAGAACGCGCTCATCGCCACAGGTCTGATCCACCTGCTCGTCCTCAGCGGCCTGAAGGTCGCCGTATTCGGACGGATCGTGCAGGGTGCGCTCAACCCGGTGCTCGGCCGCCACGCGACCTGGCCCGCAGTGGGATTGATCGCGCTCTACGCCATGGTGGGCGGCGCGACACCGGCCGCAGTCCGCGCCTCCGCGATGGGCGGCCTCGCCATCGCCGCCGCGCACCTCGGCCGGCCGACGCACGTGTGGACGTCACTCAGCCTGACCGCGGCGGCGATGCTGGCATGGCATCCAGATCTCGCCTGGGACGTCGGCTTCCAGCTCTCGTTCGCGGGCACCGCCGCGATCATCCTGCTGACGCCCGCGATAGCGCGGCGCGTCGATTTCCTGCCGCATTTCCTGCGCGAGCCGTTCGCTGTCACCTGCGCGGCGCAGGTGGGAACCCTTCCCATGATGGCCACCGACTTTCATGTCCTCTCGCCGGTCGCGCCGATCGCGAACGCGCTCACGCTGCCCATCCTCCCGGCGCTGGTGGTCGCCGGACTCGCCATAGGCGCGATGTCCTTTGTGCCGGAGCCGGCTCGGTTCGCGGCGATCCCAATCGCGGGGATGCTCGCGTACGTCGAACAGGTTGGTTACGTGCTGGCCCGCGTCCCGGCATCGGCGATCACGATCCCGAGCTTTCCCACCTGGATGAGCGCCGCCTACTACGCCGCCCTTGCTCCGGCCGTGGCGGGTGCGGCCTCGCGCGGCAACCGCCGCAAGATCGCCTGGACCATCGGCCTGGTTGGGCCTGCCTGCATCTCGATCGTTGCTCTGGCGCTGTGGGCGAACTCTCCGCCCGAGGTGGTCGTGATGAACGTCGGCGACGGCCAGGCGGTCCTGCTCCGCGGCCAGCAGGGAACCATCCTGATCGACGGTGGGCCGAGCCCCGTGAAGCTCAAAGACGAGCTGGGCTCGCGCCTTCCGCCGTGGCAGCGCAAGCTCGACGCGATCGTCATCACGGCGCCTGGCCTCGGCCACGTCGGTGGCTTCGTGGACTTCGATCGGCCGGCTTCCCAAGTCTTGGTTCCCGCCTCTTCGCTGACCGGATCGGCCTGGCGGACTGCAGCCCTCGAGGCCGTCGCCCGCGGAGCAGCCGTGCAGCGTGTGTCGGCCGGAGGTTTCGAGCGCATCGCCGGCTTTGACGTGCAGGTCCTTGCGCCCGAGCCCGGCGCGCCTGGCGACCAGGTGGGCGCGGCTTATGTCGCGCTGCGCGTGGTCGCGCCCGACGGACGCAGCTTCTGTGACTTCAGCGACCTCGACCTCGATGCTCAGACGGTCGCCGCGGCGCGCCTTCCCGCGAAGTGCTCAGTTCTTCTTCTCCCGTTCGGAGGACGGAGCCGTCTTTCACCCGAGCTGGAACGTGCAGCCATGGATCAATCCACGCATCTGGTCGCTTCGCGCGGTCCGGGGAGACTCGCGATCGGATTCCCGCCCAGTGTGCTGCGTACCGACCAGGAGGGCACGATCGCCATGCCGTTGTAACTACGATCGATCCATGCCGCGAGCGACCGGGCGCGCCGGCGCGTTGAGCGTCCTGCTCCACGGCGAGGAGCGCTTTCTCGTCGAACAGAAGGCGCGCACCACCGTCGAGGGCTGGCGAACCGAGCTGGTCTCCGATTTTGGCCTCGAGGTTCTGGAGGGAGTCGGACTGGCGCCCGCGCGGCTGCGCGACGCAGTTCTGCAGGCTCCGTTCCTGGATCCATTCCGGCTCGTGTTTGCACGTATGGTTCCGCCGAACCGAACTGAAAGCCTGGCGGGTGCCCTGGCGGAAATCCCGCCGACCACGCGTCTCGTGTTGACGGTCGCCGGGCGAATCAGCGCCGGGAACAAGCTCGTGAAGGCGATCAATGCAGCGGGCGGCCAGGTCGAGGAGATGCAGCGGCTCAACCGCCGCGCGCTCAGCGACTGGGCGGCCAGGCGCGCGGTGGAAACGCACGGTCTCACGGCCGCGGTGGCGGCGCAGGTGGTGAGGGCCTCGCCACCCGACCTCAGCGTGATCGAGTCCGAGCTGACCAAGATCGGCGCGTACAAGGCCTCGGGGGCAAAACTGACCCCCGAGGTCCTCAGCGAGCTCCTTGCGGGCGGTCGTGAGGACGAGATCTACCGCTTGACGGACAACCTGCTTCCGCATCCGTCGCCGCAGGCCCTCGACATTGCACGCAACCTCACGCGGTCAGGCGTCGGAGGGACGTTGATCGCCTACCGGATGGCGCGGCACATCGCAATGGTGCTCGAGGTCAAAGCGCGCCAGGAACGCGGCGAGTCCCTGTCGCAGGTCCAAAACGAGATGACCGAGCACCGTTTTGTGGTCCAGAAGGCCTTCGACGCCGCCCAGCAGGCCACCTCCGACGGGCTGGAGCAGGCGCTGAAGCGGATCCGCGACTACGAGTGGGAGGTCAAGTCAGGCCAGGTCGACGCCGAGCTGGGACTCGATGTGCTGCTGACCCGGCTCTAGACGACCGCTACTTTTTCTTCGGAGCGGGAGCGGAGGCCTTCTTGCCCTTCGCGGGGGCGGGTGCGGCCTTCGCGATCTTGGCGACCTGCCGGGCGATGCGCGACTTGCGCCGGGCGGCGTTGTTCCGATGCAGGACCCCTTTGGCCGAGGCGCGGTCGAGAGCGCGGAGCGCATCGGTCGCGGTCGCAAGCCGTTCCGACTCTTCGGCCGACGCGTCGGTCAACGAGCGGCGCGCCTTGACGATCAGCGTCTTGACCTCGGAACGCGTCGCGCGGTTGCGCGCCGAGCGCCTGGCGCCCGCTCGCGCCTGCTTCTTCGCCGAGGCGGTTCGCTTAGCCACGTGCCATCACCAGCTGGGAGTCAATAGCCACGAATTTAGGATTATAGGGGCCAGTGGAATTCGAGCTCGGCGGAAAGCGCCCGAAGGTGCACCCGGACGCCTATGTCGCACCCACCGCCGTCCTCATCGGCGACGTCGAGATCGAAGCCGGAGCGAGCGTCTGGTTTGGCGCGGTGCTGCGGGCGGACGAGTCCAGGATCACGGTCCGCGCGGGAGCAAACGTTCAGGACAACGTCGTGATCCACTGCGCCGCGAACCTGCCGACGATCATCGAGGACGGCGCCACGATCGGCCACTCCGCGCAGCTCGAAGGGTGCATCGTCGAACGCGGCGCGCTGGTGGGGATGGGCGCGACCATGCTGCAGCGCAGCCGCCTCGGCGCGGCGTCGATGCTGGCCGCGGGCGGGGTGCTGACCGAGGGCAGCGAGGTCCCCGCGGGGCATCTTGCCGCCGGCGTACCCGCGAAGGTCAAAAAGCCCCTGGGCGGATCGTCCGATGCGTGGGTCGCATCGTCGGCTCGCCACTATCAAGAACGCGCGCTCAGGTATCGCGCCGGCCTGAAGCCGATAACCGATTGAGCCTCGCGCTCCCTGCGCGAGCCAAGCTGAACCTCGACCTCGAGGTCGTGGGCCGCAACCGGGACGGATTCCATGACCTGCGCACGACGTTTCAGGCCATCGACCTGCACGACCTGCTCGAGATCGAGCGGGCGGACCAAACGACGATGACGGCATCCGGATTCGAAATCGACGAGTCCAGCAACTCTGTGCTGGACGCGCAACACGCGCTGCAGAGCGCATGCGGGCGGGAGCTGCCGGCGCGGGTTCACATCGAGAAGCGGATTCCACCAGGCTCGGGTATGGGAGGCGCGAGCTCCGACGCGGCGGCGATGTTGAAAGCGCTCAAGACGACCTACAGGCTGGACGTCGACCTGATGCCGATCGCGAGGGAGCTCGGTGCCGACGTGCCCTTCTTCCTTGTCGGCGGGCGCGCGCACGCGGAGGGGCGTGGCGATCGGCTGACCCGGCTCCCGCACGAGCCCGCCTGGTTCGCGGTCGCGTGGTCGGGAATCGAGCTCTCGACGGCCGCGGTCTACGGTGCGTGGGACCAGGTGAAGGGGGAAGGCCCGAACCATCTGCGCCGAGCAGCGGAGCACGTGGAGCCGCGGCTGAAGCAGTTCGCCGAGAGCCTCGGGCCCGGTTGGCAGATGACGGGCAGCGGGTCTGCGTTCTTCAAACGGGCCGGCACCGAGGAGGCGGCCGGGAACGCGGCCGCAAAACTGGTTGGCTGGAGCGCCGTTACACGTGCGGTGAGCGAATGGACGTGATCCGCAAGACCGCCGCGGTCTGGGCGGGCAAGGCGACCGGGACGCTGAGCCGGGTCACCAGGCGAGGCGGGGGGACGACCCTGCCGGGCGACGTGGCGCGGGCGATCGATCCGCAGATCCTCACGCGCCTCGCCAAGGACCTGACCTACGGCTCGATCGTCATCACCGGGACCAACGGGAAGACCACGACGGCGCGCCTGTTGAGCTGGCTCCTCGAAGGCGCCGGCCACAGGGTGGTGTCCAACCGGGCAGGCGCGAACCTGATCTTCGGCGCGACCGCCGCGGCCCTCAGACGCGCAAGTCCCGATGGGAGACTGAGGGCGGACTGGGGCGTGTTCGAGATCGACGAGGCAAGCCTGCCGAGTGCGGTCCAGGAGATCGGGCCGCGCGTCACGCTCGTGCTCAACCTGTTCCGCGACCAGCTCGACAGATACGGGGAGCTCGAGTCGATCGCCAAGAAAATCGAGCGGGCGCTCGCCAACCAGTCCGAGACTTCGCGCACGATCCTCAACGCAGACGATCCCCGCGTGGCAGAGATCGGCCTGAGCCTTCCGCGCCCGCCACTCTGGTACGGCCTCGACGACACCTCGATCGCTTCGAAGACCCTGCCGCACGCAGCCGACGCCCGGACCTGTCCACGATGCGGCTCGAGCCTGATCTTCGACGCGGTCTACGTCGGCCACGACGGTGTGTACCACTGTCCGAAGCAGGACTTTGCCCGCCCAGACCCCGACATCAAGGCGACCGACATCACGCTGAACGGATTCGACAGCCTCGCGATGTCGGTCGGCGGCGCGCGCATCGAGATGCCGCTTGGCGGTCTCTACAACTGCTACAACGTGCTTGCCGCCTTCAGCGCCGCGCGAACCATTGATCTCTCGGCCGACTACATCGCGGACCGGCTGCGCACCTTCGAGGCCGCGTTCGGCCGCCAGGAAAGGGTCGAATTTCGTGGCCGGCACCTGGTCCTCGTCCTGTCCAAGAATCCCGCGGGCTTCAACGAAACCGTGCGCACCGCCGTCGACCTCGCGCACGGTACGAAGTTCGTCATCGGCCTCAACGACCGCAAGGCCGACGGTACCGATGTGTCCTGGATCTGGGACGTCGATTTCGAGCAGCTGAAGGGCAAGGCGACCGTCGTCATCCCCGCGGGCGTGCGGGCGCACGACCTCGCGGTCCGGCTCAAATACGCGGGCGTGGACGCCGAGCCGCCGCGAACCGATCCGGGCGTGGCGCTCGACCAGCTCATCAAGTGCACTGGCGAAGGCGACACCGTCTACGTGCTCTGCACGTACACCGCGATGCTCGACCTGCGCGCCGAGCTCGTGAGGCGCGGATGGGCGCAGCCATACTGGGAAACGTGAGCGGGAAATTCACGGTCGGCTGGCTCTACCCCGACCTGATGAACATCTACGGCGACCGTGGCAACATCCTGACCCTGCTCAAGCGCGCGGAGTGGCGCGGACTGGAGGGAAAGCTCATCGAGCTGGGACGCGGTGCCGCAAGCGAGATGCAGGATGTCGACGTGTTTTTCTTCGGCGGCGGCCAGGATCGCGAGCAGGCGCTGATCTACGACGACCTCAGGCAGTACAAGCAGGACTCGCTCCAGCGCGCGGTGGCGAATGGCGCGCAGGTGCTGGCCGTGTGCGGGGGCTATCAGCTCCTCGGCCACTACTACCAGACCGCGGACGGCGAGCGCTACGACGGCATCGGCCTGATCGACGTCAAGACCGAGGCGGGAAAGAAGCGCTTCATCGGCGACGTCGTGGTCGAGACGGAGATCGAGGGCCTGACACCGCGCACGCTGGTCGGCTTCGAAAACCACAGCGGCCGCACGTTCCTCGGGCCGGCGGCGAAGCCGCTCGGCAAAGTCGTTCAGGGCAAGGGCAACAACGGATCCGACCGCCTGGAAGGATGCGTGCAGGGCGGCATCATCGGCACGTACCTGCATGGGTCGCTGCTGCCGAAGAACCCGCAGCTGGCCGATCACCTGATCGGCCGAGCGCTCAGGCGAGGGGGCGGCGGCGGCCTTTCACCCCTCGACGATTCGGCGGAGCTTGCCGCCCACGACTGGATGCTGCGGCGCGCGCAACGACGGTAGTCCGGGCGCCGTTTCCATTAAGCGCGACCGGCCGCGGCGCAACCAGCGCCTCACGCAGCACCTGGTCGATCGACTCCAGCATCACGAACCGCATCTCCTTGCGCAGGTCGGCGGGGATGTCGTCCAGGTCGGCTTCGTTGTGTGAGGGCATCAGGACGCGGCGAAGGCCGGCGCGGTGCGCGCCGAGCACCTTCTCCTTGATCCCGCCGATCGGAAGCACCTTGCCGCGCAATGTGATCTCTCCAGTCATCGCCACGTCGTCGCGGACCGGGCGGCCGGTGAGGATCGAGGCCATCGCGGTCAGCACGGTCACGCCGGCGGAAGGTCCTTCCTTGGGCTGCGCGCCCGCGGGAACGTGGACGTGGATGTCGTTCTTGTCGAACAGCGCGGGGTCGATCCCGATGTCGATGGCGCGCGACTTGAGGTAGGAGAGCGCGGCTGCGGCCGACTCCTTCATGACCTCGCCGAGCTGGCCGGTCAGCTTCAGCTCGCCCTTGCCCGGCGTGAGCGTCGCCTCGACGAAGATGATCTCGCCGCCGGTCGGGGTCCACACCAGGCCGGTCGCAATGCCGGGCCGGTCGATGCGCTCGGCGACGTCGTCGAAGAAGCGGCGCTTGCCCAGCGCCGCGCGCACCTTCTTGGTGTCGTCCATCCGCTTCAGCCGCTTGCCAGAGGCGATCTCGGCGACGTCGCGGCGGATCACCGACGCGATCTCTCGCTCGAGGTTGCGCACGCCCGCCTCCCGGGTGTACTGGCGGATGATCAGCCGGATCGCCTCCTCCGAGATGGTGACCTCGCCGGCGCGCAGGCCGTGCGCGAGCACCTGCTTGGGGATGAGGAAGATCTCCGCGATCTGCACCTTCTCCTCCTCGGTGTAGCCGGAGAGGTGCAGCACCTCCATGCGGTCGCGCAATGCGGGCGGGATCGTCTCCAGCGAGTTCGCGGTCGTGATGAACATGACCTTGGACAGGTCGAAAGGCACGTCGAGGTAGTTGTCGCGGAAGTCCTTGTTCTGCTCCGGGTCGAGCACCTCGAGCAATGCCGACGAGGGGTCGCCTCGCCAGTCGGCGCCGATCTTGTCGACCTCGTCGAGCATGAACACGGGGTCGTTCGACTCGGCGCGGCGGATCGCCTGCAAGATGCGGCCGGGCATGGCGCCGATGTACGTGCGGCGGTGGCCGCGGATCTCCGCCTCGTCATGCACCCCGCCGAGCGAGGCGCGTGCAAACTTGCGGCCCATCGCGCGGGCGATCGACTGGCCGAGCGACGTCTTGCCGACGCCGGGCGGGCCGACGAAGCACAGGATGGGTTCGCGGCCGCGGTCGGTCGAACCGCGTACCTGCTTCAGCCGCCGCACCGCCAGGTGCTCGACGATTCGCTGCTTGACCTTGTCGAGGTCGTAGTGGTCGGCGTCGAGTATCTCGCGCGACTTCTTCACATCGACCTCGCCGCCGGTGGAGATGTTCCACGGCAGCGACACCATCAGCTCGAGATACGTGCGGATCACCGACGACTCGGGTGACGCCGACGGGATGCGCTCGAGGCGCGCGATCTCGCGGTCGGCCTCGCGCTTGGCCTCGGGCGGCAGTCCCGCCTTCTCGATGCGCTCGCGCAGCTCGCTGAGCTCCGCGTGCTCCGAGTCGAGCTCGCCGAGCTCGCGCTGGATCGCCTTCAGCTGCTCACGCAGGAAGTACTCGCGCTGCGCCTTGCCCATCTGCTCCTCAGCCTGGGTCTGGATCTTGCGGCCGAGCTCCAGCACCTCCAGCTCGTGCGACATGTGGCCGAGCAGGCGCTCGAGCTTGGTCTTGGACGAGTCGAGCTCGAGGATCTCCTGGCGCTGTTCGGTGGTGAGCCGGATGTGGTTGGCGATGTAGTAGGCGAGGTGCAGCGGGTCGTCGATCGCGCCGGCGGCGCCGGCCAGCTCGGCCGGCAGGTGTGGCGCCAGCGAGACCAGCTGCTGGAACGACGCGGTTGCGCGCCGCATGAGCGCTTCGCGCTCGATGGTGAGGATGTCTTCGGTGATCTCCGGGTGCATCTCCACCGCGCAGGTGAGGTAGGGCTCGGCCGACTGCACACTCGTCAGCCGGATCCGGCGCAGGCCGAGCACGGCGAGCTGCACCGTTCCGTCCGGCAGCTTCAGCAGGTGCTGGACGCGGACCATCGTCCCCACGTGATGGATGTCCTTGAAGGCGACCTCTTCGGCGGCCTCGTCGAGCTGGGTCGCGACGGCGATGTGGCGCTCGACACCGGAGAGGTCGTCGAGGAGCTGGAGCGACTTCTTCCGTCCAACAGACAGCGGGATGAAGATGCGCGGGAACACCACCGTCGACTTCAACGGCAGGACTGGCATGTGGGAAGGCACCGCGCCCTCCAGGTTGGGGGCGGGAACTTCGCTCATCAAGTAGGTGATGCTACGCCCTGCGCTGAACAGTTCGGCCGGCGACCACTCACGAGCGGGGAGATCTCGGTGTTCGTCGGCGCCGACCACATCGTTCACCGGGACCCGGAGCTGGCTGCACGCCTGTACAAGGCGGCGCGAGCTGACGGTTTGGTCCCGTCAGAGAGGTAGGAGATGTCATCGCGTCGCGAAACCCCCGCAATCGCGAAAGACCCGGTTGCAGAGAGCACCGATCTCTACGCGTTCGTCAGTCCCCACGCCGCGGGCACCGTCATTTTGATCGCGAACTACATCAAGCTCGAGGGTCCCGATCGCAGGCCGAACTTCTTCGAGCTCGTGACGACGTCCTCTACGCCATCTACATCGACAACAACCGCGACGCCTGGCCAGACGTCGCCTACAGGTTCAGGTTCCGCACGCAGGTGAGGGACGCCAACACCTTCCTGTACAACACCGGTCCCATCGCGACGATCGACAGCGCGAACTGGAACCGGCCGCAGTTCTACTCGGTCACGCGGACCGCGGGCAGTTCAGAGGTTGTGCTCGGCGACGGCCGGCCGCGGTCTTGCGGCGCAGCACCCCCCGCTCGAAGTCCTGCTCGCGGTGGCTCTCTGAGGGCAAGGCAGATTCGAGCTTAGCTGGCATAATCGAACTGAGCTGAGCCAAACCCTGACCGCAGTCATACTCGCCGCCGGCCACGGCACACGGATGCGGTCGCGGATTCCGAAGGTCCTCCATCCCCTCTGCGGCCGCCCCATGGTCGACTGGGTGCTCCTCGCGGTGGAAGGGGCCGGCGCGAAGGACGTCAAGGTGATCGCGAACCCCCACCACGCCGAGGTGGCCGCTCACCTGGACGGACGTGCCGAGCTTGTCTACCAGCGCGACCCGAAGGGCACCGCCCACGCGGTGCAGCAGGTCCCGGCCGGTGAGCTTCGGGGCAGGCAGGTCCTGGTCGTCAATGGCGACTCACCGCTGCTGACCGCAGCCGGCATCCAGAAAATCATCGACGCACACCGGGACTCCGGCGCACCGGCAACCATCGCCAGCGTCGAGGATCCGACGCGCGACGACGGCCGAATCATCCGCGGTCCCAAAGGCGCCTTCGAGAGGATCGTCGAGCGGAAGGACGCGACGGCCGAAGTGCGGGCCAAGGTGCACGAGTTCAACGTCGGCGTCTACTGCTTCGACGGCAGCAAGCTGGTCGAGGCCCTGGAGAACGTCTCCGACGACAACAAGGCCGGCGAGTTCTACCTCACGGACGTGTTCCCGCACCTGAAGCCGGTGACGATCGTGGAGCTCGACGACCCGAACGAGGCGATGGGGGTCAAGGACCGCGTGCGGCTCGCCGCGGCGACCGACATCCTGCGCCGGCGTCTGCTCGAGCAGTGCATGCTGAGCGGAGTCACCATCGTCGACCCCGACAGCACCTTCATCGATGCGACCGTGACGGTCGGTCAGGACACGGTGATCGAGCCGTTCACCGTGCTCAAGGGCGACACTCACATCGGCGCCGAGTGCCGCATCGGACCGCACGTCTACATAGAGGACGCGAGGATCGCCGACCGCTCCGACTGCGGTCCGTTCGCCAAGCTTCGACCCGGCAGCGTGATCGGCGAGGACGTCCACATCGGCAGCTTCGTCGAGCTCGTCCGCACGAAGGTCGGCCGGCGCAGCCGCGTGCCTCACGTTTCCTACCTCGGCGACACCGACCTGGGCGAGGACGCCAACATCGGCGCGGGTACGATTACGGCCAATTTCGACGGCGCCAACAAGAACCGGACCGAGATTGGCGACGGCGCGTTCGTCGGCGTGGACACGATGTTCGTCGCTCCGGTCAAACTTGGCAAGGGCGCGCGGACCGGGGCCGGGTCCGTGGTGACGAAAGACGTGCCGGACGGCGCGACAGCCGTGGGAGTTCCAGCTAGGGTGGTACGGAGGAAACCATTGGATTCGCCGGATTCGAGCCCAGGCGACAGGTGATCGGGAGGCTGCAGACCGCGGTCGAGTACACCAGGACCGAAGCCTCGCCATGGGGCGAGTTGAAGCTGATCTCCGGCGGCGCGAACCCGATGCTGGCCGGCCGGATCGCCGAGACGCTGGACGTCCCGCTGACCGATCCGCGCCTCCGCCACTTTCCGGACGGCGAGATCAACGTGAAGATCGAGGACTCGATGCGCGGCCACGACGTGTTCGTCATCCAGCCGACGTCGCCGCCGGTGAACGAGCACCTGATGGAGCTCTTCATCATCCTCGACGC
>WNGG01008097.1_pt1 | contig 19658 bp, 32 predicted proteins | sample 5400661 | NCBI WGS metagenome assembly WNGG01 (sample SAMN13153372, study PRJNA577476) | soil metagenome | isolation source: 100 cm soil or saprolite under Garry oak tree replicate 1 | place: USA:California | collected 2016-06-15
GCGTCTCCGGGTCCTTGAACGACAGGGTGCTGACGCCGCCGGTGAGGGTGACCGTGTTGGTTGCCGTGGTGATGACACCGCCCGCAGTCACGCCGGTACCGGCGCCGAGGGTGAACGAGTTCGACTCCTCCACGTCCTTCGCGTCGGACAGCAGCGCCATCATCGACGCCTGCAGCCCCGACCAGTCACCTTCGAGTTCGACGGAGAACGGCACCCAGCCGGACACCCGCTTCGGCTGGATCGTCGGCTGCAGCAGCGTCGGCGAGTTGTCCGTCTCCACCGCGAACTCCGCCTTGCGGGACACGGTGACACCGGTGGAGGTGACGAGGTCGAACTCCTTGCCGGTGATCTGCTCCACCCGCGAGATCTGCCGCAGCGGGTTGATCGCCCCGTTGCTGACGAGGATCATCGTCGGGTCGAGCTGAAACGGAACGGCCAGGCCGCCGCCCTGGGTGCCGTCGCCGATGGCGTTCAGGATCTCCCCGTCACGGCCGGGCGGAACACGCCCGTTCTTCAACGCGCTGGTGTAGGCGCGCAGGTACTCCGGTGACCCGGTCGCGAGGACACGCCGGGCGACGATGCCGGTCGTGTCGTCGCTGATGTAGAGCTGCTTCTCGACGTTGGCCTGCGCCTCCTCCCGGGTCATGCTGATCTTCTTGGTGCCGGTGCCGAAGAAGCGGTGCTCCTCGATCGCGCGCAGCGCGTAGTCCCGGTACAGCCCGGGCAGCTCCTCGAGGGTGTGGGCCTGCTGCCGGATCGCGCCGAGGTTGTAGATGTCGCCGTGGACGTGCACGGCCGGGGCGCCGAAGCGCTGCTCGCCGGCCTGGCGGTGCCGGGGGCCGTTGAGGACCGGTGGTGCCACGTCGTGAGTGGCCGGGGCCGCGGCGAACTGATGCGCGAGGATCGCGTTGCGCTCGTCGACCGCGATCAGCGCCTGCTCGTGTTCGGTGCGCTCCTTCACCAGGTCGTCCCACTTCGCCTGCACGTCCTGCGGGAACACCGACGCCGGGAACCGCCCGGCGATGTCGTTGAGTTCCGTGGTGATCTCGGGGAGGCGGCTGCGGCGGCTCTCGATGGTCAGCGCGCCCGTGTCTTCTGGCATGGTTCCTGTCCTTCCGTTGGTTGCGGGCGCACCCGCCGAACTGTCCGCCTGAGACGATGGTGTCCAGTCGGGGTTGACCTGCTTCATCAGCCGCTCCAACTTGGCTTTCGCTTCGGCCGCGTTGGTGAGGCCCTGCGTCTGCGGGAGACGGCTCAGTGCGTTCCGGACACCGGCCGCGTTCGGCGAGTCCCCGGGGTGGTAGCGGTACGGCAGCGCCCACGCAGCCTGCGTCGACTTGTCGCCGGCCTTCTTCCCCGCGCAGATCCCGGCGTAGAACCCAGCCGGGTTATCCGAAGCGGCGCCGTTGGCCCACGCCTTCGACGCGTCCCACGGCGAGTTGTCGACACCATTGGTGACGTCCGCCGAGTCGTTCGGTGTCGGCTGCTCGATCGGTGGCTGCCCCGGCATCGGCTTGCCCGGTACCGATTTGAGTTGCTTCCCGTTCTCGTCCCAGTGGGAGTGGTCGGTGTCGCCTTCCGGGGTGGAGTCGTCGTCGCCGTCGCCGTCCGGGTCCCACGCCAACGGCGTCAGCACGTTCAGCGGGCCGCTTCGAGCCTGACCTGCGGGTACAGCCGCAGCACCAGCCGCAGCAGGTACGCGGCCAATCCCGACGATGCCGGTGATCAACCCCACGTCGAGTGCCTCCTGCGGGGTGAACCACGTCTCCGCGGCCATCAGGTCCCGCCAGTAGGACGGCTCACCGCCAGCGGTGTCCGCGTACACCCCGGCGAGTTGCCCGGAGATGGTGTCGAGCCGGTCGGCCATGTGCCGCATATCCGCCGAGCGGCCACCGCCGTCGGGCGCGAAAGCGTCATGGATCATCAGCTGCGACGTGCGGGCCATCAGCCGCTGCTCACCGGCCATCGCGATCACCGACGCACCCGACGCCGCGAGTGCATCGACCACCGTCGTCACCCCTGGCCGTGCGACCAGGGCGTTGTAGATCGCGTAGGAGTCGAACACGTCCCCGCCGCCGGAGTTGATGTGCACCTCGACGGGGCCATTCACCCCGCCGAGCTCGTGGATGAAGTCCTGTGCCGTGACTCCCCACGCGCCGATCAGTTCGTAGATGAGGATCTGCGACGGGCCGTCGGCCGTGTTCGTGATCCGGTACCAACTGCCGCCGTCACGTCGACCACGTGTCATGTCGTTACTGCCTTTCGGCTCGTTGGCGTACAGGGCGGCTAGCTGTGCCTGCGCCTTGGCTTTGGTGTCATGGCAGCCTTCTGTCTCGCCGGTCGCGTCCTTGAGGACAGCCCACCGGCTAGCCGGGCAGGTGCCGCCGCCCTTCTTGATGTGCCAGGGCATTACCGGGCCGCGCCGTTCCCGTTTCCGTTCGCGCCGGCCGGGACCAGCGGCGGTGTGAAGCCGTTTGACGGTGGGGGACCTGCGCCCGGCTCTTGCAGTTGCACGCTCAGGCGCCCCGTATGCACGAGGAGGGTCCAGTCGTTGTTCTTCACCGCAAGGACCACCGACTCAGGGGTCCATCCGTCCTTGACGAGGGTGGCGAGCGTCTGCGCTTCCTGCGTTTGGATAGCCGCGATGTCGGATGCGTCCTCACGCATGAACGGGATCCGCGCGTCATACCAGAGCGACGCCCCACCCATCGGCGCCCCGCGCCGGTCATGGGGCTGCCCGATCATCGGCTGCAGCGACGACGCCGCATTACCCCACAGGTGCGCCATCGTCCCGTCAGAGAACCGACGCCGAGCCTGATTCATGTTGCCCGCATTGAGGGAACTGCCCTGCAGGCCCTCCGCGAAACCCACCCAACTAGGCGGCACACCCGCGGCGGACGCGAGCCGCGACTCGGCGCGGCCCTGCACGATCGCGTAATCCATGTCCTTGAAGTTGTTACCGACCGGGGTCGGCGACGCGCCGCCACCCAGATACAGCGTCTTCCACGCGTGCGCGACGCCCTGGTGCTCCTCCTCAAGCAGTTCCTTGAACGCGCGGACCTTGTCGATGTCGATCGACGGGTCGAAGCTGATCGCCAGGTTCGGCGTCGCCGCGTTCTCGAAGAACTTGTACTTGTGCTCCGTCGAGCCCATGTCGCCCTGCAGCTCCCGCAGCACCGGCGTGATCCACGACATGCCGAGGAAGTGCCGGTCAGGGTCGGGCACCGGCGCGTAGTGGCAGATCTGCTGCGGCTGGAAGAACCGGATCTTGCCGCCCGGCGGCACGAACAGATACCCGACGACGGTGGTGTCAGCGGCCATCGCGGGGTTCTCCGCATCCTCCTGCGACCCCATCACGATGATCACCCACGACGGGTGCAGCCGATGCAACGTGTCGCCCTTGCGGCGGGTGTAGGAGTTCCCCGCAGCCGACGCGTCCCATTCCATCCGGGCCAGCAGGTCCGCGGTCGTCCCACCCGGCCACGGCTGCTCCAGCACCTTCAGATCCGTGGTGCCGAACAGGTCACCGGGCTGCGCACCCGTGAACCGGGTCCACGCGAAACGGATCTGTGAGAACACCTGCATCCGGGCCAGGACCAGGGAGAACACCGGCCCCGATCTGCGTGCCGCCTGGTCGGCCGACCACGCGATTCGCTCCTGGTCGAGCGTCGAGTACGTGGTCTGCAGCATCGGGTAGTTGACGCCGCCATAGGAGAACCACGACGCATACTCATCGAGGCTCAAGTTCTTCGGCCGGGACAGCCCAACCTGCGAGTTGACCCGCTCCAGAAGCCCCATCAGGACCTACGACTCACCTTGCGTGCCGCCTCAGCCTTACGGGCCTCACGCCACCCCTCACGGGTCGCGACAGCGCACCACACCAACGCCAACCACGCGACGGCGGCCACCCGGAACGCGACCCAGCCGAGCAGGAAGAACGCGCCGGCGATCAGCGTCAGCAACGTCCGGCCAGCGTGAACCTGCCGCGCCTGCGCCGTGATCCGCTCAACCGGGACACGGTCAAGGATCGTGCTCGTCATAAATCTCCTATCCCAGCAACGCGAACGGCGTCATCGGCTTATGGGTCGCCAACCCGAACAGGGCGTCAGTCGCGGCCACAATCGGGCCGATGTCAGTCGAACCCTTGATGTCCCAGGTGTGCGCGTCACCGCGCGGCCGCTTCTGCGCGGCCTCGAGCGCGACCTTCATCGCCGGCTGGTCGTAATGCCGCAGGTACGGCGCATCGCCAGCAGCAGCAGCGATGAACATCCCGTACGCCTGCCCGGACTGCGTCAAGGTCAGCGACGTCAGGACCACGCCGGCCTTCTCGACCGCAGCCTTCTCGACCGCGGCCGGGTCCTTGTCATTGAGGATCACCGCGACCGGCTTCCACTCATCGCGGAGTTCCTTCATCCGGGCCGGCATCCACGACGTGCCCCGCTTGTACTCGACAAGCTGGACCCACACCTCGCCGCCGTGCTGCCCGGCGACCACGATCGACCCCCACTCAGCCTCAGGCCACGACGCGGACAACGCGAACGCGAACGGCCCATCCGGGCGCCCGTCAGCGCCGCCCCGGGCGTCCCACGCCACCGGGTTGATCGGCGGCGGCTCAATCAGCGCGACATGCTGGCAGAGTACCTCGGTGCGGAACACCTGCTCCGGGTCCGTCGCGAGCGCGGCGAGGATCGACGCCTCACCGAACGCCGCGTAACCGAGCGCCGGGTTCGCCTGCCGCCACCCAGCCCGGTCGTCCATCGCGCAGCCCGGCGGGGCCGACCACTCGAACAGGCCAAGGGACCGTTCGCCCTCGCCATGAACCGTCGCATAGCCCTGCTGCCGGAGATGCTCAAGCACGATCGACATCTCGTCGCCCGCATTGGACAGGCACAGGATCTGCGGGTTCGGCCGGGCCATCGTCGTCTTCGTGACCGCGCCCCACGCATCCCACGTCTGATGCTCGCGGAGCTCGTCCAGCAAGACGAGGTCACCCGATAAGCCACGACCGCCGCGACGCGACGCCGCAGCCACCTTGTACCGCTCCCCCGTCTCCAGCCGGAGAGCCTTCTTGCCGTTCGTCCGGTCCACCGCAGCGATCTCCGCCGCCAACTCGGGGACACCCTCAGCCATGTCGACCGCGCCGGTCCACGCCTCCTCAGCGACGTCGAGGTTCTGCGCCGTCCCGATCACCAGGCTCGCGCCGTCGACATACATGCGCCACAACGCGAGGATCTGCATCAGCGTCGTCTTGCCGTTCTGCCGCGCCACCAGCACCACGGCGGTCCGGAACCGGTACGAACCGTCCGGGAGCAGCTCAAGCAGGTGGATCAGTAGCCACCGCTGCCACGGGAACAGGTCGATGCCCAGCACGTCCCGGGCGAAAGCGGCAGCCTCGAACCCCCGCGACGTCCGCGGCGTCAGCTTACGAAGCGGAGGCGTCCACACCCTTGGTGTTTCGGCGCCGAGCAGAACGGAGTTCCGCGAGACGGCCACGAACCGCCTCCTCCACCCCCAGCGCCTTCCGCTCAGCCGGCGCACCGCCGAGCGACTTCAACGCGTTCGCCAAATGCGGCCCGATCCACCCGATGGCCTTCTGTGCGTCGGCCATCGCCTCAAGCGCCTCGATCCGCTTGTACAGCGAATGAGACGCGTCAGACACGTCCAGATCCGCTAAGCGCTCCGCGAGGAGGTGCGCGTCCTCGATCGTCTGCGCATACCGCAACGCCAACGCCAACATCGCCCGGTCCGCGGGATCCAGCCACCCCATCGAATCCGCCGCAGCCTGCACCGCCGATACCAAGTCGAGCGACCCCGGCGAGTCCAACCGCGTGACCTTCCCTCGACCCGCCACGCGTCACCACCTAGGGGGAGGGCCAACGGGGGGAGAGGTTTGCTCAGTGGCGGTCGCGGGAATCCGGACAGACCCGTCCAGACCCCGCCCCCCTACCCGCTCAAACCGGATAGGGCGAAGCGCTGATGTCTACCAGCTTGGTAGGGAAAGCGGCTGGCGTCGTCGTTGGCCTCGCCATGGTCCGTGCTTGCGTGCGCGTGCGAGTGCGCCGCGTCTGGCTGCGTCGTGGTGGTTGCATGCCCAGTGGCATGGGCCGATCCATGCTGTGCCGGCGTCGTTGTGGCCTAGCACCCAGCGGCTGCCGGGTGGGATCCACCTGCTGGCCTTGAGGCAGCGACCACTCGAGCCGTTGCCTAGTGCGCCTTGCTGGCAGGTGGCCTCGCCGCGTTCGACGATGGGTTTGAGGCGGGCTCGTTCCTTCTGGTGGGCTGGGCCGTACTTGACGCCGCGGCCTTCACGGTGAGCCCCGACGAAGCCCGGCATCAGAACTGCACCGGGGAAGGTGCGCAGCTTTGCCAGCCGGGATCGCAGGCGTCGATAGCGCAGCTGTGGCAGACGTCAAGGAGCCAGCCGTTCACCGTCATGATCGTCTCGGTGGCCGTGTTGCCGCAGCGTTGCGAGCAAGGCTGCCACTGCCATTGCTGCCCCAGCATGACCGACTCAGTGGATGTGGAAGGTGACATGGCCAGCCCACAGCACAGCGATGGCGAGCACGACCAGTACCACGCCGGCGATGTACAGGGCGTTCCTTGGCATGGCTGCCTCCTAGTGGATGGTGCGGATCCAGGTGACGTCGCCGTGGGCGCGTTCGGCTGCGGCGTGGTGTTCGCAGAGGAGCATGAGCCCGGCGGTCCAGTTGAGGCGGGCTTGGTAGCGGGCCGGGTTGGGGCAGGCCGTGCCGTCGCCGTGTTCGATGTAGCAGCGGTGCTTCACCGTGGGTACGGCTGCCTCCGGGGGGTGAGAAATCCCCGCCAGTCACGGATGACGACGGGGAGCAAGGGTTTCTCGGGTCCGTCCTGTTTAGGGCATGGGTCGGACAGGTGTGATCATACGTCGGGTGTGGTGCCTGTCAACTTCTAGCGCCTGAGCGTGTCGTCCGGCCGTCGAGTCGTCGGCGGTCGGCAGGCCCGGTGTTGCGGTTGCGTCGCAACTGCAGTGCCCGCTCGCGGGGATCAAGGGCGGCATCCCACCGCTCGCCTTCGACCCACTCGTCCAAGATGACCCGACTCGGGCGCATGCCACGTATACCCAGACCGCCGAAGGCTCGCACGGCCAGTGTCATCGCCGCCGTCAGATTGCGGACACATTCCCGAGACTGCCAGCGGACCAGTTCCCGAGCGGCTAGTCCGTCGATGCCGTTCTCCGCTGCGACCCGCGCGAGCATCGTCGGGCGCTGTAGCGGCGGGCAGTCGAAGTCCGGTTCGGGTGGCGCCCACCGCATCGCGTCTGGCGACCAGAAGCTCGACTCGTCTATCGCGTGGTCGATGGTGGCGAGAACGTGGTCTACGTGCGCCCGGTTCACGGCGTCATCATCCCACCAACCGCTGGGCGCTTCAGGGTGTCGTACAGCAGTTGCGTCAAGTCGTCACCGTTAAGCGTGGACCCGCAGAACCTGCATTCGATGCGGTTGATGACGCCGCCTTCGGAGTGGACACTCAGCGCTGGCACCCGCAGCTCCTCGCCGTCCTCCCAGACCGGCACCGTCTCCGATGAGCAGACCCTGCATGCGCCGCGCATCGGCCATGTCCGGTCGGGGTCGTTGCTGATCGTGACCCGGACCCGTGACACCCAGCTGCGGATCAGGGTGTGCCACATCGTCAGCGCCGCCGGATCAACTGAGGCGTTGACGTGCGACACGAGCGAGCGGAGATCCTTTGGCACGTCGCGGCTGCGTTTGACCCGGGCGTTGAAGCAGCCGTTGCGGACGTCGGTGGCGATCTCGAGGAGCAGCGACAGCGCGGCCGAGTCACAGGGTGGTTTGGACTGCTGGCCGCGTCCGCCGGTCTGTACGCCGGCGCCGGACTCGATCGCTTCGTGGAGCTGCATCCAGAGGGAAGGGAGGGTGATCCATACGGTGCCGGTGTCGAGGGTGAGCCGTTCCCGGGTCGGGTTGGTGAGCCGATCGCAGACTGCCCAGAGGTCGCGGGGAGTGGCCTGCCTCGTGTCCGACGCGGTCATCGGACCTCGCGTGCTTCATGCTCGCCGGCGTGGCCGATTTCCCGGTGGCATTGGATCAACAGCGGGCAGCGACCCAAAGCCACATCCGGAGCCTCCCGTTGACCCGGTAACAGGGTCCCATCGGTATCGTGCATCGGCTCCATAGCCACGGCGTGGTCGATCTGAAAGGCGATCAGCCACAACTCATCGGTGAGGTTCAGGTTGGTCTCGGTGACGCCGTCATCGTCCAGACGGACGAGCGGTAGGTCGAGCTTCAGTTCCCGCAGTTCGCGGATGATCAGCATCAGCCAGCGCGCCTGGTCGGCGTGCGTGCAAGCTGCTGCTTCGGGTCGTCCGTCACTCATTGCTGCTGCCCTCCGGTTGTACCCCAAGAGCCGCAGCGGTAGGACACGGCCAGATGACGTCGCTCGACCAGGGCTGGTCGTCGTCTTCGTAGAGCGGCGCGACATGGTTGAAGCAGGCATTGCAGACACCGATCATGACGAGTGGGCATTCGTCCTGGTGGTCACAGTCCCCTGTCGCGCATGCCCCGAAGTGGCCCTCGACTTCGGTGCGGCGGTGCAGGGCTAACGCTGCGTCTCGCTGAGCCCGCAGTGTCAACAACTCGTCCACGACAGGGACCGGATCCCCTTCGATGAGCCATTCACGTTCGGCCGCAAAGTCCTCAGTCATCGGCGGGTTCCGGTTGTACCCCAAGAGCCGCCCGGACGACTTCAGCAGCGAGATACACGCCACCCGCCCGACCACGCGCAGACGCAGCAGCCGGGCTGTCAGCGTCCCGGGCGGTTGCCTCGGTTGCCGCGTGGTCGTGCTCGGCCACCGCGGCATCGCAGGCGGCTAGCGCTGCGTCTCGTTGGGCACGCAGCACGGCAAGCTCAGCGACAAGAGCCGGGACGTCCTCGCGGGCATGAGCGGCGAACGTCGCGTCCGGCATCCACTGAGCGTGGTCGGCGCAGTTCGTCGGCATGAAGATCCCGCCGATGTGCGCAGCCGGTGCGCCAACGTGCCCGTCGTTCCACGTGCGCCACGGCCCCGGCGTCGCTGCGTCTGCCCGCGTTCTGATCGCTTCGAGGTCCACCCGGTCAGTCATTCGTTGCCGCCTCCCCGCCAGCCGAATGCCATTGGACGACCTCGCGGCGGCCCTGCGCGATGTAGACCTCCATGAGCCCGTCGCATTCGATGCAACGATGCGTGCCGATCGCGTCCTCCGGGAGGGCGAGATGCAGGTGGTAGTCGCAGCGCGGACAGTAGATGACTACCGCGATCGTGTCGCTCATTCCGTCGCCTCCCCGCCACGAGCGACCGGGGCAACGACGTCGACCCGCTCATTGGCGAAGGTGAGCCGGTCTACGGTGATGTCTTCGCGGACCTCGGCCGTCCAGTCGTAGCCGCCACCGATGGCCGCATCGCGGCGCGTTCGACTGATCGAGACATCGTAGTGCCAGCCCCCATCTCGTAGCCCGTCAGGCTCAAGGAGCCGCGCACGGTAGACGCGGCCCCACGGGCCGCGCTTCCGGGCGTCGATTACGACGTACGTGCCGACCGGGAAAGGCGGCTCTGCTGCGATCTTGTCTCGTGTTGCCCGTTCCAGGAACGGCAAGGCAGCAGCCAGAGCAGCATCGGCGAGAGCGGGTGCGTGCTCGCTCGACACGTGCAGCGAGCCGCAGGTTCCGTAGCCCGGGCCGCAGTAGCCCGACTCCTCGCCGATGATGGCTTCGACCGCCGCTTGTCGGGCGTCCTCGGGTAGCTCACTCACCGGACGCCCCGGTTCGGCGATGGGTGCCGGGGTTGGCTGCGACGCTGACGGGTCGGCCGGCTGGGCTTCATGACTTCTCCCCCCGGGAAAGTCGGGGCGCGCTCATGCGACATTCGCCCCGTAGTACGGATTCGGTTTGGACCGCGCCCACGGCCATCGGCCGCCGTGCTCGATCCAGTCAGGCCACTGCCGCTGCACCTGGTCGATACGCCAGTTCTCCAAAGCGCAGCGGCGGTGTGGATGTCGACGGTGACGGTGTGGTCGATGACGCGTTGGAGGAGGCGTCTCGCGCCGGGCCGCATAGCGTCCAGCAAATCCCTAACCGGGTCCGTGGCGGTCATGCGCTGCGCCGCCGTTGCTTGCGGGCCAGCCAGACGCGTTTCGCTGCGTCGTGACAGGAACCGCATGGCGACTCATCGCGTCGTCGGTGTGTGGTGTAGCCGCCGTAGGTGCCGTGTTGGATCGGCTTCGGCGTGCGCGTTCGACCGCGTCCAGAACCGGGGGGAAGCAGCTGTCGCCGTTCGTGTTCGGAAAGGCCGCCCCAGATCCCGAACCGGTCCTGATGGGCGAGCGCGTCAGCGAGGCAGTCGGCTTGGACGGGGCAGCTCGCGCACACCATCTTGGCTTCGCGGGTTGAGCCGCCTCTCTCGGGGAAGAAGATCTCGGCATCGACGAATTGGCAGGCAGCGGCAAGGGTCCATTCAGGCGGGTCGACGGTGATGGTGGGCGCGTAGACGGTGACGACGTGCGCGGTCATGACGGCCCGCTTCGTGCTGCGTCGGGTGACAGCTTCGGGTCGCCCCACTCGTGGCCGGAGCAGCCGGGCCACCACGCCCGGACGTCGCTCGCCGATGAGTAGCTGATGCGGTAGCCGTCGTCGATGGTGCACTTGGGGTAGGTGCGGTCGTGGTGGCCGATGAGCTCGCGGAAGCGGCAGTTGCCGCAGCGCGCGGCGGGGTCGTCGGCGAGCCGTCCACCAGTGAGTGGGTGGCGGCCAGCGGCTACGGCTGCGCGCTGCCGTAGCGTGCGGCGACGGTCCGCGGACAGCTTCTCCGGCTCGGGGGCCATGTGCGGCGTGACCAGCAGCTCGAAGCCGGGCAGGGTCTCGGTCATCCGGCACCGTCCGCAGGCTCAGCGGCTCGGCGCACGATGGTCACGTCGGCCGGGTCGAAGCAGTAGTCGTCCTCGCCATCCATATGGACGAGATACGCCACGACCGGGCCAGCGGCAGCCACGGCGAAGGTGAGTTCGTCGGGGTGGACGGGTTGCGCTGCCGCCACGCCCCGCCACCGGACCCAACACGTACCGGGCGGTGACCGCTTCGATGACGCCGGTGGCGTAGTGGGTGTGACTTCGGCGCCTTGGTGGGCGCGGGCCTCGTCAAACGTCATCATGCGGAGTCACCACGCAAGACCTCGACGGTTGCACCGTGCGCACGAGCGACTCCGTAGACGAAGGTCAGACGCTCGCGAATGCGTCGCTCCTCATCGCAGCAGTCCCGCGCCCATTTCTCCGCACCCTCGCGGCGGTCCAGTTCCCAGTCCGCGCGGGCCTGTGCGAGCCGCTGCCGCTCTTGCGCGGCGCGGTAGGACTTCTCCCTGATCGCGACGTAGCCAGCGGCACGGATCACTTCCAGCGCGTCATCGAGGTCGATCATCGTGGTGGTCACGCGAGGCCTCCTTTCGGGCGTCCGGGCAGCGGCGGGCAGATCATGCGACGTTGCCTATGCGAACGCATTCCTGGCAGGCGTCAGGCCCCCAGCACGCTGCATCGTGGTCAGCGGCCGTGCAGTGCTCGCGGTGAATGCGCCACCGCTCAGGAATCTGTTCCATGACGGCGGGAAGCGGAAATGTCGACAGTGCGTTCGGGCGAAGAACCGGCGGAACGACCACCGGCGTCGTGCTGCAAGAAAGCAAGCAGCTGTTGCCCAATGAATTCGCAGTAGGCCGGCGGGATGGCCTGCGAGAGCTCGTCGCGGGTCATCCAGTCAATGCCCATCGCGGAGCGGCCGCGGTCCGTCCCTAGGTGGCGCCGCTTGATCCGGTTGCCGCCACCCTTCGCCTTGCCGATGACGTGACCGCGCTCAAGCACCGTGTGGCCGAATACGCTCACCCAGTCGCCGGGGTGCCCGGGCGGACATAGCGGCGGCCCCCATACCCAAAAGCTCGTCTCAAACAAGCGGTGGCGTTTCACGCCGAGACCGAATGCGAGCCCGCACAGTACGGCGTAGTTGGTCATCGGTGCACCCGGGACGTTCTCGATCACCCATGGTCGGCCGGTCGCAGTTAAGGCGCGGCGCGTAGCTGCGACAAGGTCAGGATGGTCCGTGCGTCCGTGGATGTTGTTGGCCATGCTGTATGCCTGGCAGGGCGGCGAGGCATGGATGGCGTCGAACTTGTGCCCGTGCGCGGCGATGAACTCAAGCGCGTCGCCTTGGTGGAACTCGTCGCCGACGTAGTTGGACTGCGGGGTGATGTCTACCCCGATCACGCGGAACCCGGCCAGCTGGTAGCCGCGGGTTGCGCCACCTGCACCGCAGAACGCGTCGATCATCGTAGGCCCCGTCATAGCAGCTTCGTCTGTTCGCCGGCTGCCGGCCCTTGCGGGTCGATCAGGTCCGCCCGCATCGCTTCTCTGGCGTAGGTCGTCCACTGCTCGACCGTCATCACCGCACGCCAGACCCCGCCCCGGGTCCGGATGAACGACACCGCGAACAGCGCGCCGGCGTTCGCGCGCTGGTGCTCGGCGGCGATGGGCTTCTCCCGGATGGCACGCAGCGTGTCGGCCCAGTTTGCGACCTGGGCTGCTGTGTTCGGGATGCCGTCGAGGTCGCCGGTGTCGTCGGCTCTGCCGGCGCCGAGTTTGCGGCGTACGGGTAGGCCGAGCTGGTCGTAGATGAGCCGCGCGATTTCCAGTTCGGCGCGGTCACCTTTCTGCTTGTTTGGATTCACCATAGTGTCGCGCCGTTCATGTCGCATTGATGGTTGAGGTGGATTGGTTCGGTCTGGTTGGCGGAGTGAATGTGGTGTGGTTCGCGGTAGTGCAATTCGTTGCGGGTCAGGTTGTAGGAATAGCGGCCGGTGAGTAGTGCGGCTATTTCGTGGATTCGGTCGACGGGTGTGGTGTTCACGCGGACGACGCGGGCGCAGGTGTCGTGGTCGGGTCCGACCAGGGTTGGTGCGCTGCAGCGGGGGCAGGTGTCGGGTTGGGCTTGGCGGCGGGAGGTCGCGATTCTCTGCTGTAGCCAGGGTGTGACCGTGCCGGTTTTTGATTCCGGCACGGTCGGGTCGTCTGTGGGACGTCTGGCACCAGTGTGTGACCCGTGCCTAAAGGCACACGGCACGGTCAACACTGACTGTGCCGTGTGATTGTCGGCACGCTTCGGCACGGTCGGCACGGTCAGTCCTCCTCAAGCACAGTCGGACCGGACAAGTAGTGCTTATGCGCACCACGGGGACCGTCTTCGATTCGGATCTTCCTGCTAGCTTCGGTCATGGTCACGGCGTCGTCGATGAGGCTGTTGGTCGCGTGGCGGACGATTTGCCGAACGGCGACACGCAGCTGCCGCAGAGAGATTCCAGGAGTGGTTTCAACGACCGCAAGGACGGCCTGTTCGAGTCGCTTGTTGGATTCTTTCACGCGACTCGCGCCGACAATTCGGGGGCTTCGACTCAACTCTTCGAATTGCAACGCTGCTTCTGGGTATTCGACGTCGCGGCCGGTCGCTGAGAAATATCTGATGTCTTCGCTGTCTTTGGTGAGCATCCAGCGGACGTCGGCCCAGTCGTCGAGGCGGGTGGCGCCACGGGCGCGTTCCTGACCTTGTTCGACTTCGGCGCGGCCGGTGTGGGTCGGGAGTACGAGCTCAGAGACTCCGGCGCGGGTTTTGATGACGTCGAGGGTGTCGAGGAAGCGCCCGACTTCGGTGTTGTCGTTCTCGCTGGTCCCCGATCCGACGAAAGCGCGAGCGAACGGATCGACGATCCACACGGAGATGTCGCGGTCGGTGAGCCACTGCACGATCCAGTCTTCGGTGTGCTGGGCGGTGAGGGGGAGTCGGTAGCCGCGGAGGTTCAGCACGGACACGAGTGGTTCGGCGGCGATGCCGATCTCGCGGAGCCACCGCCGGTACTGCCGCTCATCGACTTCGTAGTTGAATAGGCCAACGCGTCCGTTGGGTGGGGTGACGGGGAAAGTGGCCAGGAACTTCTCTTGGTCTGCTAGGCAGTGGGTGAGGTGGTTCACCAGTGTTGTCTTGCCGGCCTTGAATTGTGCGGTGAGGAGCACGTTGCTGCCGGTGGGCATGACGAGGTCGACGGTGTAGGTGACCGGGTCGTCGACGACTTGGAGTTCTTCGACGAGGGTGAACCGGGAGGGTGGCTCCCGGAAGTTGGCGACGGTTTCTTCGTTGTCGAGGGCGCGGCGTGCGTCGCGCCTGAGCCGTTGCTGCGCGAGCTCGGCTTCGAGGGCTCGTTTCCGGGTGGCTTCGGCGGCGTCTTCGACGGTGATGGTGGAGACGTCGAGAACGGTGACGTCAGGGATGATGCAGGGGTCCTGCGGTGGCGTATCGGGAGTGTCGACAGCGGCGATACGGATCGCACCGAGGTAGAGCCGTTGCCATTCGCCCTGGTCCTGGGCTCGGTTGGTGTCGGCGAGGATGGCACCACGGAACGCGGTCCCGATCTCGTTGACGGCGGTGATGATTCCCGTGTGACCTTCGGTGGCCATGCGCATGAGCCGGGCGGTGGCGTCACGGGCCGCGTCGTGCCGAGAACCGGTGCCTGTGAGGCGTTCGGTGATGTACCGGTCGACAGTCATCTTCACGGCCGCGCAGGGGGTGCCGGCGCCGTGCGCAGTGAGCCACGCAGTGATCTCGAGGTCGTTGAGGTTGGCCTTGACGAGATCTTCGAACAGCCGCCCTTGAGTGACTCCCGCGATCCACGAATCAGGGAGCGCGGGTAGTTCGTCGGGTGCTGGGATGCCGGCCGCGGTGGTGACACCGTCGGGGGTGATCCACCGGTAGACGCGGCCTTCGGGATGGATCGACGGCCAGGCGACGACGTAGCGGTGGATGTGCTGGATGATCTCGGTGCCCGGGCCGAGTTCCCCGGGCCAGGCGAGCCCGGCCGGGATCCGGTAGAGGCGGATCCCGGACACGCCGTCGTCGCGGCTGGTGGACCGCCACGTCGGCGGCAGCTCCCCGTAACGCTCGACCGCTGCGGCCAGTGTCGCGGCGCCGGTCTTGCCGCTGTAGTTGTCGACGTCGAGACCGATGATGTCGTCGGGTAGCCGTAGGCCGAGGTTGCCTGCGCCTTCGTTGCCGTCGCACCAGGCTTGCACGTCGGGGCGGGACGGCCAGGCGCCTCCGCGGCCGGTCCAGCCTGCGGGTGGGCTGGCTTTGCGGCCGGCCGGGAGTGGCAGTATTCCTCGCCACCCGGCGTCCCAATAGAGGGTGGCGGCGTCGGCGTACGGGCGGGAGGTCGGGTCGGTCATCATTCGACGTCCCGGACACGGACGAACGGGACGCCACCGGATCGGGATACCTCCGCGAGGTGACCGTCTCCGTCGTATCCACCGCAATGGCGGCACTGGTAGGACCGGTAGTAATCCATGAACCACCGATGCCAGCAGTTTCTGCACTGCGCGAGCACGTTGTAGCAGTCGCCGGGCAGTACTTCCCAGTTAGCCCATCGGGCCAACGGGGCGCGGCCGATGACGACTGCTTGACCAGGGAGCCACCAGAAGTTCTCGCCGTAATTTGTGGTGTCAGCGAGCTCCTGCGTCTTCTCTAGCCGCTCGTTATGGGCACCCTTCACTTCGAACCAGGTAGATATTCCTGGCAGGTAGAAGTCGGGTTGGTACCAGGTTCCGGATGGCAGCCGGATCGTTTCCGGCTCGTAGGTCCATTCGATCTGCCAGTGATCGAGGGTGCAGGCCCAGTCAGCTTCGAGAGTTGAACGGAACTTGACCCCACGCCACATCTTCGGCACGACTGTGATCGTGGGATCAAGCGCCATCAGGTCTTCCTCTCTCACTCGAAGGAGATCAGGATCTGTTGCTCACTTCTCCCAAGGCGGCGTGTCACTGGCCGGCGCGGGCTTGGCGAGGGCGTGCGCGTTAAGCCACGAGATGCCGATCTTCTGGTCCGCTTCGGTGGCTTCATCGAGTCGCCACGGCGGCTTCTGGCCGGGCTTGGCTTGTCCCTGTCCGAGCCGACCGAGAACCTTCTGCCCGATCCGGGAGCGCAGTTGCCCGATGAGGACGTTCGGGAAGATCAGGGCGTCGTTGTATTGGGCGCCGGCGTCGGGGCCGTCGAGGACGACGACGTCGGCCCGGATCGGGTCCTTGTCGCCGAAGTTGGTTTTCACCTCGAACTCCTGCTTGATCGGCATGATCAGCAGGAGCCGATTCAGCAGCTCACTGAAGTCGATGCCGGTGGCTGTGCCGGGGGTGGCGAACGGGCTGCTCATGCTTGTGCTCCTTCTTTCGCTTCTGCTCAGGCGGTCTGAGCGAGTTGGCGGTACCGCGCTGACGCGGCTGCCTTGTGCTGGTCGGTCCAGCGGGCCTCGTTGGCTTTCCACAGGGCCGTGAGGTCGTTTTGGGTGGGTGCGGCAGCTATCCATTCGAGGAGCTTGTCGCCTTCGGTGATGAGTCCGGCGTCGGTGAGGTTCTCGATGGCCGCCGCGACGTTCAGAGGCGTAGTGAGGTCTTTGCGTGCCCGCCATGTGCGGACCTGGCTGGCGAGTTGCACCGCGGCCCACCCGGCGTCGATGTTCACCCAGTGCAGCGCGCAGGTTCCGGTGCCGGCGGGTAGGTGGATGATGATCCCGCGTTGCGTTGAAACCTCAGGTAAAGGTGTGCGCTGCCCCGTGGGGATCTCGTAGAACCGCGAATGGGCGTACACGGCGAGCTGCATCGCGATCTTCCCCGACCCGTACTCGATCGACCCGGTCTTGATATCGGCGATGTATCGCTCGTCTTCGTATTCGACGACACGGTCCGGGGTGCCGCCGACTTTGAACTCATCGAGGACGGTGAACGTTTCCGAGTGCAGCACCTTGAGTTCGGTGGTGGCCGCGGCGTAGGCGTCGAGGTCGCGCTGGTACTCACCCGGGACCGGGCCGATGTCGAGTCCGGCATCGATACGTTGGGTGAGAGCGTGGATGGCGGTGCCGACGGTGGCCGCGGCGTGCGCCTTCGCGGCCTCGATCGCATCCTCGGCCACCTTGTCCAGCCGCGTCTTGTCCTCGCGGTGCGCGGCAGCTGACAGGAGCAGATCAGGGCGGTCGACGAGGCCGAGGATGACCATCCGCTGCTGCCACTTCTGAAGGTTGTACTTGTCCTCGAGCGCATCCACGAACGTTGTCGCGCGGGTGTAGGCGACCGGTTTGCCACCGCCGGGTGGGATGACTAGAGGCCGGCCGAACCGGTCGCGGCTGATCTCCGAAGCAACTGACGTGAGCGTCATCCGGCCGCCTTCCGCACGGTCTGCCGTTCCCCGTCGATGACAGCGCCGTCGACGACCCCGCCAGCGAGGACGCGGTGGTATGCGGCTGTGCGGCCTTCCGACGGGCCGGCGTGGCCGTAGCGGCGGACGTACCTCGCGTGGTCGACGGCCTTCCACAGGCGCAGCGCCCAGCGGGGCGCGCGGATCAGGGGTGGCCGGGTGTCGCCGCGCTGGTTGACCCAGTCGAGGCGGTGGGGCGCGGCGAGACGATGATGGCCGGTCATGAGGACCCCCATCGGTGCCCTGGCGGGAACGGCGGGTAATCGGCGCCCGCGATGTCACCATCCGGATCGTCGCCCAGGTCAACCGGCGCGGTGGCATCCGCGTCCGCAGTGGGCACTGTCGCCGCGTACGGCGGCGACGCGATGCCGTTGACGGCCTCGACCGCTTTACGTGCGTCCGCTGCGGTGAAGAACGTAGCGATCGGGGTGTCGCCCTCGTAGACATGGATCGGGTAGTGCCGACCGAGACGCCACGTCATCGTCCGCTCACCCGCCCGCCGCTGCCGTAAGCCGCGGTCGCAGCGTGGAGGTCGGCGGCGTTCTGCGCGGCAGCCTGAGTCGGCCAACCCGCGGACACCACGCCGTGCTGATCGCACCGAGCGTCGTGTTGCTCGATCGGGCGGGGGTCGTTCACGCGGCGCGCGACACGGCGGACGGTCGTTGAGGTTTGGCAGATCAAGACGTCACCGCCTCGGCCGCGATCGGTGTGACGGAAGCGCGCGATCGGTGTGACGGAAGCGATCGCCGCTGCGTCCCAGATACAGCCCGACGCGCAATCCCACGGGTAGTACCAGTCCACGTCGGACAGGCGCAGCGACCACTGGTACGGCGTAATGAGGATGCCCTGCCACCGCGCCGCGACCCGATCCCAGGCGACGCGGTAACGGTCACCTGTCCCGAACTCAGCGTCGAATTCGCGGATCGCCCCGGGTGTGGCCAAGGTCAGGACGGACGCATCCAGGGCGAGTTCGATGGCGAACGCGTTACGGCCCAGGCGGTATTCGTTGTCGGCGCACCATGATCGCCAGCCGTCCGAACCCTCGGATTCGTCTGATACCCACAACCCGTTCGGCTTGAAGTGCCGACGGGGGTGGGGGCCATCCTGGGCGCGCGATTCAACGGTGAGGGTCTCGGCGTCGGTGAAATGCATCAGCGTCATGACGCCGCCGAGTGGCGTGCCGCGTGCCGCCGGAACGCCGAGTTCTTCTTCTCCGGCAAGACGACGACGCCGTACTCGTCGTACTCCAGGTCGGCGTGGAGTTCGTGCACGATGGTGGGTTCGAACGGATAGTTGTTCGGCATCCGCATCAGACCGCGCCATTCTTCGAGACGGTGGCAGCCCGGACGGTTGGGTCGCGGGCGGTACTCGAACTTCGACACGTCCAGCGGCGGCAGCCCCTGCTCGGCGCGCCACTGGTCCACGGCCAGCGGGACGCGCAGCTCCATCGTCGTTTCTGACGGCGACACGACCGCGGTCATGTCGCGACCTCGGCGGCAAGCAGCGGCTCGCACACCCACTCGACGTCCTCGACGGTCGTGGTCACCGTCGTGAAGGTGACGGGCACTTCGGCCGTGACTTCCTTGGTGCCCTTGACGACACGCGTGCAGACCTGATCGCGCATCGCCCACGGCCGGATCTGCAACCCGCCGATCGAGCCGCGCATGCGGAAGTACTCGTCGCCGTAGTTCTTGATCGCCGGGCCGTCCATGAGCCGCGCGATCTTGGCCAAGACCACCTTGACCGCGGCATCGTCTGCGGCGTAGGTCTCGTCGTCATAGATCTGGACTGGCCACGAGATCTCAGACTGCGGCAGCGGCAGCGTCTCGTCGGCTTCGAGCGCCGCCGCGAGCGTGCGCAGCCCGGTGATGTACTGCTCACGCTCGCTCTTGGGTGTTATCGTCATTGCCGATCGGTTCCCATCTGTTGTGGGTGGTGGGCTGGCTTCCCGGGCAGCGGGGGCCAGCCCGATTTCTGTTTAGGCCGCGCCGCCGTCGGGTCGGGGGTCCCTCGGGCGGCGCGACGTCTCGGGGTGGGCTACGCGCTTCTTGTCCACCAATCGATCTTGAACATGGGAATCACCTGCCTCTACGGCGCGGGCGAACTCGGCGAACACCTCGTCCACCACAGTCGTGGCCCGGGGCCGGGCTGCCCGCACCCGCCGCGGGGCCAGGGTCAGCGGGGCGGTACGCGGCCAGCCCATGAGGAACTCGCTCACGAGGCGCGCTCGCTTGGGGAGGCGCCGGGTCCGTCCAGCCGCGTCTGCGCCGGCGTCTCCACCGGCAAAACGGGGTGCTGCCCGGTCTTATCTGCGGCTCGGCCTCCGGGGCGGGTCTCAAATCCGATCGTCGTGATCGCTTTCGCTG
>WNGG01003254.1_pt1 | contig 19654 bp, 18 predicted proteins | sample 5400661 | NCBI WGS metagenome assembly WNGG01 (sample SAMN13153372, study PRJNA577476) | soil metagenome | isolation source: 100 cm soil or saprolite under Garry oak tree replicate 1 | place: USA:California | collected 2016-06-15
CGCTCGAGGGACCTGAGCAGCGCGGCCGCCACGCCAATGATGGCATCCCCAGCGATGAGCCCGCCCCCGACGACCGCGCCAGAGCGGGACGACGGCTCTGCCTGAAGTCGCGCGCCCGCCGAAACCACTGCGGCCCCGCAGACGATGGCCAGCGAGTAGTCGAAAGGGACCAGCACGCCGATGCCCATCGCAACGGCAGCCGGGAGATAACGCCCGACGGCCGTCCCACCGACGAGTGCAAGCAGGCCGCCTGCCGCAGCGGCCGTTGCCACCGCGGGCAAGGCTCCCGGCGGCAGCGCGCCGAGCCCTTGCGCGACAATTTCCCCCATCGCCTTCCACTGCACGCCACTCGGGACTGGAAGCCGCGGCGACCCGATTCCAAAGGCACTGACGAGCAGCCCGTACACCGGCACGCAAAGCAGCGCGCCGAAAGCGCACCCGGTAAGCGCTCCGACGATTTGGCTGCGAACGCGAGCGTTCAGGGCGCGCCCGGCAGCGAGGGACCAGAGCAGCACACCTGTCTCCGTGGCGGCGCCTGCCACCATCGACCCAGCGGACACATTGAGCGCGGGCTGCCCCGGTGCGGCCGCGCCGTACAAAGCTTGCGTGAGCTGGCCGACGGCGCCGATGGGCGAGATGTCCGTGAGACCGGCGCTGCGGGCGCAAACGCTAGCTCCCACGACCGAGAGCGCCAGTCCCAACGCGGTATGCAGGGGACGCAGACCAAAGACCATCTTTCCCACGGCGACGGCAGCGACTCCCGCGGAAGCGGCGAGCAGCGCCCCGTGCAGGCGCAGGCGCGCTCGGTCCGAGGCAACGGAACCGAGGTCGCGCAGCGCACCCCGCAAGGCCCCGGCCTGCCGCAGCAGCCCGACCAGCGCGGCTCCAACCAGCAGAGCGGTACCAGGCCAGGAGAGCCAATTGCCCAGAGCGGTCCGATCGGCGGTAACGCGCAACGGACCGTGCACCAGCCACGGGGCCAGCACGCCCCAAGCCAGGACCGAGCCGGCCAGCATGCTGAGCGCGATGTGTGGCCCCACGACCATGCCTACGCCCCAGAGCAGCGGACTCGTACTCAGGCCGATGCCCAGGGTATCCAGCGGAACGCCCGCGAGCCGACCAGGCAGCGCGAGCGACCCAGGTACGATGGCGGGCTTGCCATCGCGGAACCAGGCTACGACCGCCCCGATCGCGCCTCCGATCAGCAACGCCCTGGTGCGACCGCGGGCTCCTGCGCCGCCTGCGTGCAGCGCCTCGATCACCTCGGCGGTCGCTACCCCGGTGGGGAACGGAAGCTGCTCCTCGTCGAGTAGGCGCCGGCGAAGGGCCACCGCGAACAGGATGCCGAGGATCCCCAGGGACAGTCCCCAGACCGCGATGCCCCAGCCGGGGACGGTGCGTCCCAGGAGCTGCAGCGCCGGAATCGCGCCGAGCAGCCCGGCGGCGGCTGGCACGGCGCCCGCAGCGCACGCGGCGGTCTGGGCCACGTTGTTCTCGAAGCAAAGGCGAGGATGGAAGCAGTGATGTGGCCGCTGTCCCAGATACCCGTCTTCAAGCCCATGTAGAGGTTGGCGATGCAGAGGAGCGCTCCGACCAGCAGTCCGGAGGCGAGCGCGCGCACCGTCAGGTCGGGTTCTCGTGCGGGCGCGGAGGCCGAGAGGCGCACCCGCCGACGGTAGCATGCGCTCCGATTCCTTCCAGAAAGCATCCCTCCGTGGGAGACTGAAGGGCCGATGGTGAAGGACAGCTTCACGCCCACGATCCCCGCCGGGCCGCCCAAGGAGGCCACCGGCGAGGAGATCGACCTCGACGGCGAGCTGGCGCCGGGCGACCGCGCGGGGGAGTATCTGATCCTGGGGACCATCGCCTCGGGCGGATGCGGCACCGTCTACACCGCCGAGCACCGCGTGCTGGGGCGCAAGGCGGCGGTCAAGGTGCTGCACAGCCAGCTGGCCACCTCGCCGGAGATGGTGGAGCGCTTCGTGCGCGAGGCGCGGGTGGTGAACCGCATCCGCCACCCCAACATCGTCGACATCTACGAGTTCGGCGAGCTGCACGACAAGCGGCCCTACTTCGTGATGGAGCTGCTGGAGGGGACGAGCCTCGCCAGCATCGTCGAGCGGCGCGGGCGGCTCACGCCCGCGCAGGCGCTCAGCTACGTGGAGCCGGTTTGCGACGCCTTGCGGGCGGCCCACGCGGCGGGGGTCGTGCACCGCGACCTGAAGGCGAGCAACGTGGCGGTGGTGAAGGACAGCGACCCGCCGCGGGTGAAGCTGCTCGATTTCGGCATCGCCAAGCTCGTCCGGACCGCGCCCGGCGAGCGGGGGCTCACGGCGGTCGGGCAGCGGATCGGGACGCCCTACGCGATGGCGCCCGAGCAGATCCGGGGCGGCGCGATCGACACGCGCGTGGACATCTACGCGCTCGGCGTCCTCCTCTACCAGCTGCTCACCGGCCGCTACCCGTTCATCTCCGGCGACCCGGTGGAGATGGAGCGGCTGCACGTCGAGGCGCCGCCGCCGCGGCCGAGCGCGATGGCGCCGGTCTCGCCGGAGATCGATTCCGTCGTGCTGCGCTGCATGGAGAAGGACGCCGCCCGCCGCTATCCTGACGTGGGCGCGTTCGCGGACGCGTTGCGCGCGGCGGTGAAGGGAGCGCGCGCCGCGGGCACCGAGGGAAAGCGCGGCGTCGCCATCTACGTCGAGGTGCGCATCTCCGGGGAGCAGGACGAGGCGCTGCTCGCCAGCCTGGTGCCGCTGCTCGACGAGACCGAGCTGGCGCTGCGCCAGGCGGGCTACGCGCTCTATCTCCAGACCGGCAGCGCGTTCCTGGGCGTCAAGGCGCTCCCCGACGATCCGGCCGCCGCCCGTCGGGAGAGGAAGGACGCCCTGGAGCTCGCGCGCAAGATCCTCGAGCCGCTGCGCGCGCCCGGGGCCGATCAGCGGCTCAAGCTGGCCGTCCAGGTGCACGCGGACGCCGCGCAGACGCGCGGGAGCGAGGTCACGGGCGGCCCCCTGGTGGACATCGAATCGTGGGCGCAGGGAGGCGACGCCGAGCTGTGGGCCACGGACGCGGCCAGCGAGGGCCTGGAAGTGTAGTTGTTCCGCACACCTGCACGGACATCCTCCGACCGCGAGAATCGTTGAACCACTCGGGACGCAGGCCGTAGGATCCGGGGATGGGGGCCGGTTTGGCGAAGACCGAGTCCGCGCCGGATGCGCAGCCGTCCGGCCGGCTGCGACTGTTCGTGGCCGGCGAGGGGCGATTCGCTGCCCATCACCTGCCCGATTCGGGCGAGGTGACGGTCGGCCGCGATCCCGGATGCGAGCTGCACGTCGACGATCCCTCGGTGGCCCCCCGGCACGCGGTGCTCTCGATGGGGCCGCCGGTGCGAATCGCGGACCTCGGCAGCGGGATCCCCACCAGCGTCCACCAGCACCGCGTGCTGCCCGGCCACCCCGTCGAGGTGGCGCCCGGCGACATCCTCCACCTGGGCGGCGTCATCCTCATGGTGGAGGGCCGCGGGACGGCGCCGCCACGGCGCATCCTGCCGCACGGCTACTTCGAGCTTCGCCTCGAGGAGGAGTGCAACCGCGCGGCGCGCTACCACTCCAGCTTCGCGCTCTTGCGCATCGCCTGCGATCCCTCCTGCCCGTCCGCCGCGATCGAGGAGATCCTCGCGAACTCGATCCGCCTGGTGGACGTGATCGCCGTGGGCGGGCCGAGCGACTACGAGGTGATGCTCGTCGACACGCCGGTGGAGGACCTCAAGCTGGTCGTCTCCCGCCTCGAGACGCAGCTCGCCGAGCGCGGAGGCAAGCCGCGCATCGGCATCGCCGTCTACCCGCGGGACGGCCGCAGCGCGGACGCGCTCCTGGCGCGAGCGAACGGCGAGCTGGCCCCGCGGCAGCCGTCCGCCGAGCCGGCGCCGTCCTCCGGGGCCATGCAGGACCTCTACAGCATGGTCGAGCGGATCGCCTGGAGCGACATCAGCGTGCTCATCTTCGGCGAGACGGGAGTCGGCAAGGAGCGTCTCGCCGAGGCGGTGCACAAGAACTCGCGCCGCGCCTCGATGCCCTTCCTGCGGCTCAACTGCGCCGCGCTCACCGAGACCCTGCTGGAGAGCGAGCTGTTCGGGCACGAGAAGGGCGCCTTCACCGGCGCGCAATCGGCCAAGGCGGGCCTGCTCGAGTCGGCCAACGGCGGCACCGTCTTCCTCGACGAGGTGGGCGACATGCCGATGACCACGCAGGTGAAGCTCCTGCGCGTGATCGAGGAGCGCAAGGTGCGGCGGGTGGGAGCGCTCAAGCCGCTGCCGATCGACGTGCGCTTCGTCGCCGCCACCAACCGCGACCTGGAGCTGGAAGTGCAGCGGGGCAGCTTCCGCAAGGACCTCTTCTTCCGGCTGAACGGCATCTCCTTCGTCATCCCTCCCCTGCGCGAGCGGGTGGGCGAGATCGAGGGCCTGGCCCGAAGGCTGATCGGAGAGGCCTGCCAGCGGATGGGACGGGCCCAGGAGCCGGAGCTCTCGCCCGAGGTGCTGGCGCTGCTCGAGCAGTACCCGTGGCCGGGCAACATCCGCGAGCTGCGCAACGCGATCGAGCGCGCCGTGCTGCTCTGCACCGGCGACCGGCTCGAGCTGGCGCACCTGCCCGCGGAGAAGATGTCGTCGCACTTCGCCGCGCGGCGCACCTTGCACGCGCCCGCCTCCCCGCCCGGCCCGGCGGCCCTGTTCGCGCCCCCGGCGCTGCGAGGCGCTCCGCTCGTGCCGGCCGAGCTGCGCGAGCAGCTGGCGGAGGCGGAGCGGCAACGCATCGTGGAAGCGCTCTCCCGGTGCGCCGGCAACCAGACCGAGGCGGCGCAGGCTTTGGGGATCTCGCGGCGCACGCTGGTGAAGCGGCTGGCGGCGTTCAACATCCCGCGCCCGCGGAAGCGGCAGGGCACGGGGCCCTAGAGCGATGCCGCGGTCGATCGACAAGCTGGAGGAGACCAGCGCCGCCCCTGCTCCCGAACGGGCCACGCTGGAGAAGAGCGCCTTCCTGCTGGTGCTCTCCGGGCCACAAGTAGGCGAGCTGCACAAGCTCAAGCCCGACCAGCCGACCGTGATCGGCCGCGGAGAGGCTGACCTGCGCATCGACGACGACGGCATCTCCCGCCGCCATTGCAGCGTCCAGCCGCGCGGGCGCGGCGCTCTGCTCGTCGACCTGGGCAGCGCCAACGGCACGTACGTGGACGGCGAGCGCGTGCGCGAGAAGCTGCTGGGCTCCGACGACCGGTTCCAGATCGGCGTCTCCACCACGCTGAAGCTCGCCATCGCCGACGACATGGAAGCGGCCGTGCAGCGCAAGATGGCCGAGGCGGCGCTGCGCGAGCCGCTCACGGGCCTCTACAACCGCCGCCACTTCCAGGAGCGGTTCGCGGCCGAGGTCGCGGTGGCGCACCGGCACGGGCGGCCGCTGTCGCTCTTGATGATCGACGTGGACCACTTCAAGCGCGTCAACGACAGGCACGGCCACCTGGCCGGCGACGAGGTGCTGAAGACGGTGGCCCGCGCGCTGCAGCAGGGCATCCGCATCGAGGACATCCTGGCGCGCTTCGGCGGCGAGGAGTTCGTGGTGCTCGCCCGCGAGGCCGAGCTGGCGGAGGCGATGGCGGTCGCCGAGCGCCTGCGGCAGCTGGTCGAGGTCGCCCAGACCCGATGGGAGAGCGGGCACGACGTGCCGGTGGGCATCGCCGTGACGGTGAGCATCGGCGTCGCGCAGCTCGGCGACGACGAGACGGAGCGCGACCTCTTCGAGGCCGCCGACCAGGCCGTCTACAAGGCGAAGAAGAACGGGCGCAACCGCATCGTGGCCGCCGCGGCGCGCACGCCCAAGCCACGCCGCCGCCGCCACCGGCGGTAGCTACCTTCCGGTGCGCGCCTTCTTCTCCTGCACGAGCTGGTCGACCACGCTCGGGTCCGCCAGCGTCGAGGTGTCGCCGAGCTGGTCGAACTCGCCGGCGGCGACCTTGCGCAAGATGCGGCGCATGATCTTACCCGACCGCGTCTTGGGCAGCGGCCGTCGCCGACCAGGCGGTGGTACCAGAGCCAGACCTCGGGGTTGATCGGCGCCGCCTTGTTCTTGCGCGGGCCCGCCACGTGCCGGTCGAGGCAGTTGTAGGACACGTTGGTCTTGCCGCCGATGAACCACTCGACCTTGGCCGTCTTGAAGTCCCCAGCGCGAGACCTTGTCCCACCGCTTGAACCAGTGGATGCGCTCGGCCTGCTCGGCCCAGAACCCGTCGGGGTCGGACAAGCGAGCGGTCGTAGAGGGCGCGATAGCGGTCCTTCGATCCGATCCGCGCCTTCTCGGCAAACGAGGGCGGGACGCGGACGAGGCGCTCTCCTTGCTTCTCGGCCATGGGCGGCTCCTTTTGCGGGGGAGGTGTATTTTAGCAGGCTACGGGCGCGAAGCGACCGGGGCCCCCTGGAAGCGTCCGGGGGCGAAGGCGCGCAGGTCGGGAGAGGCGCCCTCGACCAGCTGGACGACCAGCTCGGCGGTAGCGGGGGCGAGCAGGATGCCGTTGCGGTAGTGGCCGGTGGCGACCACCACGCCGGGGAGGGTCCGGCCGAGGAGCGGCAGGCCGTCGCGGGATCCCGGTCGGAGGCCAGCCCAGTGCTCGGCGGGCTGCAGCGCAGCGAGCTCGGGCAGGAGACGGGCGGCGACCTCCCGCAACCAGGCCAGGCCCTCGGGGGTGGTGCGCCGGTCGAACCCCTCGTGCTCCACGGTCGCGCCGACCAGGACCCGGCCCGGGCGAGGCACCGCATACCCGCCGCCCCCGAAGACGACGCTGGCCGGAGGGGGAGCGTCGTAGGCGATCATCTGTCCCCGGACGGGAACCAGCGCGTCGGCGGCGATGCCCGAGCCGGCGACCTCTGCGCTCCACGCCCCCGCCGCGACCACCGCCCGCCGGGTGGGCAGGATCTCGCGCTCGGTCTCGACGGCCTCGAGCGCGTCGCGCCCGAAGCGCAGTCGCGCCGCCCGGGCGCGCAGCAGCGGAACCCGCGCGCGGCCGAGCGAGGACCGCAGGGCCAGGGTCAGCTTCCGGTTGTCGACCACGCCGTCGTCCGGTTGCCACAGGGCGAGCCGCGCGCCCGGGTGGCCCACCAGCTCGGCGCGGAGCCCGGCTGCGGACTGCCACGCCTGCTGCTCGCGGATTTGCTCCGCCTCCTCTTCGGTGAAGGCCAGCCGCAGCGCGCCGCAGCGCGAAAACCCGATGTCGCCGAGCTCCGCCGCCAGCGCCGGATAGAGCTCCCGCGACCGCAAACAGAGCTCCAGAAACGGCCCTTTCGCCTCCGCCTCCGCCTGGGCCCCGAGGATCCCGGCCGCCGCCCAGCTCGCCTCCCGTCCAGGCTCTCCCCTCTCCACGATCCGTACCTGGTGCCCACGCTGCGCCAGCCGCAACGCCGAGAGGAGCCCGATGACACCCCCTCCAATGACCACCACGTCCATGCCGCCGGTCTCTCACGAAGCAAGCTCCAGGTCGAGACTCGCAGTCGAACTCGAAGCTCGAATCTCGAAGCCGAAGCTCGAATCTCGAAGTCGAAACTCGAATCTCGCAGTCGCAGTCGACCCTCGCCATCGCTCCCTGTTGCCCTTCCCCACCCTCCCGTCGCATCCTCCCCGCCCGACATGACCGTCCGCATCGAAGTGCAGCGCGTGGGGAATCGCGGCCCTCCTCTCCCCCTTCCCTCCTACGCCACCTCCGGTTCCGCCGGTCTCGACCTGCGCGCCGATTCCCCCGTGACCCTGCGTCCCGGTCAGCGCGCGCTGGTGCCCACGGGGCTCGCGATGGCGGTGCCGCCCGGGTACGAGGCGCAAGTGCGTCCGCGCAGCGGACTGGCGCTGCGCAACGGGGTGACGTGCCTGAACAGCCCCGGAACGCTCGATAGCGACTACCGCGGCGAGCTGTGCGTCATCCTGGTCAACCTGGGCCAGGAGGAGGTCGCGCTGGCTCGCGGCGAGCGGATCGCGCAGCTCATCGTCGCTCCGGTCTCGCGGGCGGAGCTGGCGGAAATCCCCGAGCTGCCGCCGACGGAAAGAGGAGCCGGCGGATTCGGACACACGGGGGGCTAAGTCCGGCCCTGCCTCAACGGCCGCGCTTGCCCTTGCGCAGGCTCTTCTTCCGGCGCACGCGGCGGCGCTTCAGCGCCTTCCGCTTCTCCTTGCTGCGGCTCTTGACGCTCTTCTTGGTGCGGGGCATGCGCTCTCCGGGCGTGAAGTCGCGCTTGTATGTCACAACGACCGCGGCGTGAAAAGCGCAGCGCCGCCGGCGCGGGGCTTGTAGCCGGTCAGGCGCTTCTGGTACACGCGTTCAGTGCGCCTCTGCGTGCTCTCCAGCGGAAGCGGCGGCAACTCGGCTTTCATCGAGGCGGGCGGAGCGCGCGTGCTGGTCGACGCAGGGCTCTCGTACCGCGAAACGCGGCGGCGCTGCGCGCAGTCGGGACTCGACCTGCGCGATCTGACCGACGTCCTGCTCACGCACGAGCATGCGGACCACTGCTTCGGAGCGGCCACCATCGCGCGCAAGCTGGGTGCGCGGGTGCACGCCACCCCCGGGACGCTCCGGGCCCTGCGCGATCCGCCGCCCGCCGGGCTGTGCTTCCCCCTGCCGCGGGACGGCGTGCTGCTCCTGGGGCGCGGCCTCCACGTCCGCGCGATTCCGGTGCCGCACGATGCGATGGAGCCGGTCGCCTATGCCTTCGAGGAGAGGCTGGACGGAGGGCGCTGCGTGCGCGCGGCGGTCGTCACCGACCTCGGGTGCGCTCCGCGCGCGCTGGCCAAGGCGCTCTCCGGGCTCGACGCGCTGGTGCTGGAGATGAACCACGACGCGCGCCTGCTGCTGGAAGGATCGTACCCGGCCTCGCTGAAGCGGCGCGTCCGCTCGGACCTCGGGCACCTGTCCAATACCCAGGCGGCGCAGCTCGTGGCGCAGGTGCTGCATCCGGGGCTGCGGCACCTGGTGCTCGCCCACCTGTCCGAGCAGAACAACACACCGTCGCACGCGCGGCGCGAGGCCGAGGGGGTCCTGGAGGTGCGCGGCAGCCGCGCGGCGCTGCACGTCGCCGGGCAGGCGCGCGCGCTCCACCCCATCGTGCTCGACCCAGGCGCTTCCGCCGCGGTCGCTCGACCCCGCCAGCTCGCGCTGTTCGCCACCTGAGATGCGCTTCGTCATCCTGCTCGTCGCCGTCGCGCTGCTGATCGTCCTCTTGCGCCGCAAGACGTGACCAGTCGCCGCGGTATTCGGCGGCGCGCTTTTTCATGCCGCGGACGGGATGCCATCGCTGTTGCGGCCCGGCGCCGCAGCCGGTACACCCGGCGCCATGATTCCCCGCTACAGCCGCCCGGAGATGGTCCGGCTCTGGACGCCCGAGCACCGCTACCAGACGTGGCTGGAGGTCGAGCTGGCCGCCGCGCGGGCGATGGCCGACGCGGGCCTGGTCCCGCGGGAGGCCGTCGAGGAGTGCGCGCGGAAGGCAGGGACCTTCAACCCGCAGGACGCCGCGCGCATCGACGAGATCGAGAAGGTAACGCGCCACGACGTGATCGCCTTCCTCACCTTCCTCGAGGAGCGCATCGGCCCCGCGGCGCGGCACCTGCACTTCGGGATGACCAGCTCGGACGTGCTGGACACCTCCTTCGCGATCCTGCTGCGCGACGCGGCCGATCTGATCCTCGAGGGGATCGACCGCGCGCGGGACGCGGTGGTGAAGCGGGCGGTCGAGCACAAGCGGACGCCGACCATCGGGCGGTCGCACGGCATCCACGCCGAGCCCACCACCTTCGGGTGGAAGCTGCTGGTGTGGGCCGACGAGCTGTCGCGAGCGAGGGCTCGGGTCGAGCGGGCCCGCGCCGTGATCGCGCACGGCAAGCTCTCCGGCGCGGTGGGCACCTTCGCGCACCTCTCGCCGCGCATCGAGGAGGCTGCGTTGCTCTCGCTGGGGCTCTCTGCGGAGCCCGTGTCGACGCAGATCGTCCAGCGCGACCGGCATGCGGAATACTTCTCCGCCCTGGCGCTGGCCGGCGCCTCGATCGAGAAGTTCGCGGTCGAGATCCGGCACCTGCAGCGCACCGAGGTGCGCGAGGCGGAGGAGCCGTTCGGCAAGGGGCAGAAGGGATCCTCGGCGATGCCCCACAAGCGCAACCCCATCCTGAGCGAGAACCTGAGCGGCCTCGCGCGACTCTTGCGCGGCTACGCCGTGAGCGCGCTCGAGGACGTGGCGCTCTGGCACGAGCGCGACATCAGCCACTCGAGCGTGGAGCGGGTCATCGGCCCCGACGCGACGGTCACGCTGGACTTCATGCTCCACCGCTTCGCCGGGCTGGTCGAGGGGCTGCGCATCTACCCGGAGCGGATGCGCGAGAACCTGGAGGCCACCCGCGGTCTCGTCTTCTCGCAGCCCGTGCTGCTCAAGCTGATCGAGCGCGGCATGGAGCGGCAGGCGGCCTACGTGGTGGTGCAGCGCAACGCGATGACGGTCTGGGACGAGGGAAAGGACTTCAAGACGCTGCTCGCGCGCGATCCCGAGGTGAAGAAGCTGCTCTCGCCCCAGGACCTGGACGCCGCCTTCGACCTGGACCACGCGCTGCGCCACGTGGACGCGGTCTTCGAGCGCGTGGTCGGCAAGAAGGCCTGAGACGCAGCCGCGACGGCCACGCGCTGAAAAGCGTAGCGCCGCACGATCGGCGGCGACTGGAGCGTATCCCATTACGTCCGCGCTCTGAAAAGCGTAGCGCCGCCCGACCCGCCTCTCCAAGAGCGCAGCGCCGCCCTAGGGGCGGCGACTGTCGGCGGCGACTAAACGGCTTCGCTCACCGAGCTCATGTGGAAGTCCTTCACCACGGCGGGCGGCAGCGCCACTCCGCCGGCCAGCTCGCCGCCGAGCGCGGCCTCCTCGCGCCCGAGCGCGACCACGTCGCGCAGCAGATCGACGAGCGACTGGTTGAAGCGGAAGTTCTTCACCGCCGCCGCCACCCGTCCGCCCTCGATGAGGAACGTCGCATCGCGCGTGAGCCCGGTCACCCCGATCCGCTGCGGGTCGAGCATCCGGACGTACCAGATGCGCGTCACCAGGAGCCCGCGGTCGACCTTCCCGATCAGGTCGTCGAGCGAGAGCCCGCCGCCGACCAGGCGGAGCGTGCCGCCGTCCGCCGTCGGCGCCGTGCCCGTCTTCTGCGCCCAGTAACGGGAGCGGTGCAGCTCGCGCAACACTCCCGCCTGGACGTAGCCGACCCGCCGGGCGGCGAGGCCGCCCTCCGACCAGGGCGTGCCGGGCACCAGCGGATCCTGCGGATCGGAGACCAGCGTGACCGCGGGCGAGAAGAGCGCCTCGCCGATCCGCGACTTGCCGCCCGGGGCGGAGAAGGCGCTCCGGCCTTCCTCGGCGGAGCGGGCGTCGATCGACATCCGCAGCGAGGGAAAGAGCGCGCCCAGCGCGCCCGGCTCGAGCACCACGGTGTACGCGCCGGGAGGCAGCTCTCGCGGCTCGCGCCAGGCGATGGCCTTCTGCGCGGCGCGCGAGGCGATCTTCTGCGGATCCACGTCCGACAGGCGCACGCCTGCCGCTCCCGCCCACCCCGAAGCCGAACCGTCCCGGCGCCGCAGGGTCGCGGACAGCTCCACGCGCGTGGCCCGGCGCGCGCCGGACGAGCCGCTGGTCGAGAGGCGCATCTCCTCGAGCAAGTCGTTGCGCATCAACCCGGCCGCCACGAGGCCGCTCTGCACGGCGGCGTCGAGCACGGGCTTCACCAACGCGGCGCGCTTGCGCGGGTCCATCGAGGCCGCATCGGCGTCGAAGGACGAGATCTGGAGGTAGGTCTGCGGGGGCGCTTCCGGGACGTATTCCGGGTCCTCCGGCGTCAGCCGGGCGCGCGCCACCACGTCCTCGGCGAGCCGCGCGACGCCGGCGGGGGAGAGGTCCTCGGTCGAGCCGGAAGCGTGCCGCATCCCCAGGGCGGCCGAGAGCGCGAGCGTGCGCCGCTGCACTTCGGCGCTGGTGGTGGGCCCGTTGTCCGCGAAGCGCAGATGGCCGTCGCGCCGCTCCGAGAGCAGCGCCGCGGCCTCGCCCGCGCCGGCGGAGCGGGCGGTCTTGAGCGCCCGCGCGCACAGGTCCGAAGAGCCGGCCCTCATGACTGCGCTGCCCCCGCGTCGATGACCCGCACCCCGCGGAAGCGCGCCGGCGGGCAGCCGTGCGACACCGGATTGAGCTGCACGGGCTCGCCCTTGCCGTCGTCGAAGGCGCCGTACAGCCGCCACTCGCGCGCGTCGCAGACCGCGTCCATGCTGCTCCAGAACTCGGGCGTGTTGCTCTGGTAGGCCACCTTGCGCAGCGGGCGCGCCAGCTTGCCGTTCTCGATCTGCCAGAAGAAGTCGCCCCCGAACTGGAAGTTCTTCCGCTGGTGGTCGATGGAGTAGCTTCCATCCCCGACGATGTAGATGCCGTCCTGCGTCTGGGCGATCAGCTCGTCGAAGGTGAGCGGCGCCTTGCCGGGCATCAGCGAGACGTTGGGCATCCGCTGGAACGGCACCGACGCCCAGGAATCCGCGTAGCTGCAGCCGGAGGACCGCGGCCCGCCGAACCCGGGGAGTCCCGTCTGGTCGCGCACGGTCTGGAAGGCGACCAGCACGCCCTCGCGGATCAGGTCGAAGCGCTGGGTGGCGACGCCGTCGTCGTCGTAGCCGCAGGTCGCGAGCCCGCCCGGCTCCACCCGGTCGGCGGTGACGTGCATGAGCGGTCCGCCGTAGCGCAGCTTTCCCAGCTGATCGGCGGTGGCGAAGCTCGTCCCGGCGAAGTTCGCCTCGTACCCGAGCACGCGATCCAGCTCGGTCGAGTGGCCCAGCGACTCATGGATGGTGAGCCACAGGTGGCTGGGGTCCAGCACCAGATCGCGAGGACCCGGCTTGACCCGGTCCGCGCGCAGCTTGTCGAGCGCCTCCCGCGCGATCCGCGGCGCCTGCTCCACGAACCCAGCCCGCTCGACGTGCTCGAATCCGGCGCCGCGCGGAGGAAGCGACGTGCGGCGCGTCTCGAACCCGCGGCCCTCCTCCACGGCGGTGACCGTGTACCCTCCTCCGGTCCGGGTGATCATCTGCTCGATCGCGCTGCCTTCGCTGGAGAAGAAGGCCTTCTCCTCGATCGCGAGGCGGAAGGATCCCGTCACCGCCCGAATTTGGTGGACCGCTGCCTTGGCCGCCTTGGCCGCCTCGACCAGCAGCGCCACCTTGGTCTTCACCGGCACCCGCAGCGGGTCCTTCTCGATGGGCGTCTCCCAGCTGTCCTCGTGCGGCGGTTCCGGCGCAAGCTGCACCGGTCGGCGCTCGAGCGCCGCGTTCGCCTCGGCGATCTGCACCGCCTTGCGCGCGAGAGCGCTGGCGGACCCGGCCGTGATCTCCGGAGCGGCGGCGAATCCCCAGGTGCCGCCCTTCAGCACCCGCACCCCGAGGCCGTAGCTGTCGGTGTCCGAGATGGAGGTGAGGTGATCGTCGCGCGTGGCGATGTTCTGCCTGCGCTGCCGCACCAGCCGGACGTCGGCGTAAGTGGCTCCCGCCTGCATCGCGGCGAGCAGCGCCGCGTCGGCGACGTCGCGCGGCCTGGGCCTCTCGGGCACCCACGCCAGCGCGCGGGCAGCGGGCAGCAGCGCAGCGCCGGCGAGCAACTCGCGCCTGGTGATGGTCATGTCCCCTCCTTGCCAGTCGCCGCCGTTGGGGCGGCGCCGCGCTGTTCGGAGCGCTTTCTTATGACATGAATTTTGGTAGAGGAAGGCCATGATTCGCGTCTGCGTGTTCGCCGGCTCGAGCGGGTCGGTGGAGGTGAAATACCTCGATGCGGCGCGCGCCCTGGGCGCGGCGATCGCCCGCCGGGGGATGGGCATGATCTACGGCGGCGGCGCCGTGGGGCTCATGGGCGCCTGCGCGGACGCGGCGCTGCAGGGCCACGCGGAGGTGGTGGGGGTGCTCCCGCGGGCGCTGGCGCGCAGCGAGGTCGCCCACCCGAACCTGACCGAGCTGCGCATCGTGAAGACGCTGCACGACCGCAAGGCGGTCATGGCGGCGCTGTCCGACGGATTCGTCGCGCTGCCCGGCGGCTGCGGAACGCTGGACGAGCTGTTCGAGGCCGTGACCTGGCGCCAGCTCGGGCTGCACGACAAGCCCATCGGCCTGTGCGACGTGGACGGCTACTTCGCGCCGCTCCTGCAATTCCTGAAGGATGCCACCGCGGCGGGGTTCGTCGGGCCCGCGGTGCTCGAGGCGCTCCCCGTGCGCTCCTCGCCGGACGAGCTGCTCTCCGCGCTTTTCCCCTAGAAGCTGCGGATCGCGGCTGCTCCGCAGGGCGGGTCGATCCGCAGCCTCCCGCCCCGGTAGCGGGATCGATGCGATCAGCCATGCGAGCGAGGCGCCCGCTTCGTCACGCCGTCGCAGCCGGCAGGCGCATCTCGATGCGCGCTCCTGCGCCCGGCATGTTGCTCGCGCGGATCGTGCCTCCGTGCGCCTCGACGATCCGGCGCGCGAGCGCGAGCCCCAGGCCGAACCCGGTCTCCCGCGCCCGCGCGGTGGTGCCCCGGTAGAACGGATCGAAGATCCGCTCCAGCTCGTCGGGCGGGATGCCGTCGCCGCCGTCCGACACCGCGATGACCGCCTCCCCGTCCTCCCGCCGGGCGTAGACCCGGATCGGGCTCCCTGGACCGCCGCCGTACTTGCGCGCGTTGTCGAGCAGGTTGTCGAGCGCGCGCGAGAGCAGCGGCTCGTCCGCGAGCACCTTCAGCCCCGGCTGCACCTCGGCCTGCACCAGACGCTCCGGCTCGAGGGCGAGCACCCGCTGCCGGCCCTTCTCCACCAGCTGCTCGGCGGAGACCTGGGTGCGCTGGAGCGGAGCCTGGGCGAGCTCCAGCCGGCTGGTGGTGAGCACGTCCGCGATCAGGCGCTCGAGCTCGTCCAGCTCCTCGCCCACGACCGAGAGACGCTTGCGCACGTCTTCATCGCGCGCCTGGATCAGCTCGAGCGCGACGTGGATGCGGGCGAGCGGCGTGCGCAGCTCATGGGAGACGTTGGCCAGAAGCTCCTTCTCCGCCTTGCGGGCGGCCTGGATCCTCGCCGCCATCACGTCGAAGGAGCGGGCCAGCTTGCCGACCTCGTCGTCGGACTTCACCCCCGATCGGGCGGCGAGATCGCCCCGGCCGAACGCCTCGGCTGCCGCGGTCAGCCGTTCGATGGGCCGGGTGATCGACCGCGAGAGCGGGTAGATGAGGGCCAGCGAGACGAGCAGCACGACCGTCAACCAGGTCAGCGGGCGCAGGATGGCGCGCGCGCCTTCGGGAGGCAGGCGCACGGTCAGGATCGCCTGGACCGGCGCGCCGCGCCGCGCGCGCACCGGCGCGCCGAGGAGCGGCGGGCGCGGCATCCAGCTGGGCCCTCGCTGCGCCGCCGCCAGGACCTGCGGATCGGGCACCGGGATGGCGGTCCCCGCCGAGGCGAGCGGCTGCCCGCGCAGGTCCACCACGCATGCGTCGATGCCCAGCTCGTCGTGGAACTGCTCCAAGGCGCGCGTCAAGGCCGCCTGGTCGTCGAGCGGCGGCAACGCGCGGGCGAGGTGCTCGGCGAACCGCGGCGCCTGGCGGAGGAAGTGGATCGGGCCCCGGCCGAACAGGACCGTGATCCCGATCGACACCGCCAGCACGGCGAGCAGCACACCGAGGAAGGCGAGGTAGAGGCGCAGGTAGAGGCGGCGCGGACGCGCCATCACGACTCCCTGGCCAGGAGGTACCCCGCCCCGCGCACCGTCTTCACATATCGCGGATGGCGTGGGTCTGGCTCGATCTTCTGCCGGAGCCGGCTGACGTGCACGTCGATGGAGCGGTCGAAGGCCTCGTCGGCGTCCTCACCCTTGACCAGCTCGAGCAGCTGGTCGCGCGACAGCACCCGGCCCGAGTTCCGCGCCAGCGCGGAGAGCAGGTCGTACTCGTGCGCCGTGAGGCTCTGGCGGACGCCCTCCACGCGCACCTCGCGGGCGGCGAAATCGATGCGCAGGCCGCCGGACTCGAAGACCGGTGTCTCCGCGTCGGCCGGGGCGCGGCGCAGGACGGCGCGGATGCGCGCCAGGAGCTCGCGCGGGTTGAAGGGCTTGGCCAGGTAGTCGTCCGCGCCCAGCTCCAGGCCCACGATCTTGTCCGCGTCGTCGCCGCGCGCGGTCACCATGATGATGGGCGTCTTCCACCTCTCGCGGATGCGGCGGGTGAGCGAGAGACCGTCCATGCCGGGGAGCATCAGGTCGAGGAGCAGGATGTCGAACCGCTGCGCCGAAAGCTCGCGCAAGGCGTGCGAGCCGTCTTCCGCCAACGCCGCCTCCACGCCGTGCTGGCCGAGGAACTCGCGGAGCAGCGAGGCGAGCTTGCGGTCGTCTTCGATGAGCAGCGCGCGGACCATCAGGCATCTCATAACGCCGCGCTATGAAAAGCGCAGCGCCGCCCTGAAGGCGGCGACTGACGCCGCCGCGCCGGCCAGGGGACCCGGGCGCGGCGGCGCCTCTCGCCTCACTGCTCCGGTCCGCCGAATCCGCCCTGCGGGTGGTGGCTCTCGACCATGCCGGCGAGCTTCTGCCGCTGCGCCGGCGTCAGGGCGTCGTGCACCTTGACCAGCGCCGGGATGATGATCTCCTTCGCGGTCGCGGCCATGTCCTGGGCGCGCTGGTCCGCCGCCGCGTTCAGCGCGTTCACGTCGACCTGGTCGGCGGTGAGCACCTTCATCCAGTACGCGTGCTCGTTCGCGTGCTGCTGGCGCTTCTGCTGCAGCTTGGCGACGGCGTCGTCCTTCACCTGGTTGATGGCCTGCCGCTGCTCGGGCGTGGCGTCGATCTCGTCGAGCACGTGGTTCACGCGGGCCGAGATCATCTTCTGGAAATTGCGCCCGCGGTGACCGTTCGCGGCCGCGAGGGCCGCGGCGGCGCCGCCCAGGACGCCAACGATGCCGAGCGCGAGCGCGATGCGCTTCCACTTCATGTTGCCTCCTCTGCGGGCTCCCTGCCCGCCGATCAGCTCCGCGCTGACCCTGAAGGCTTAACGTGGGGGAGGTTGCGCGGAGGTTTCGGCGGTGTTTCGGATTGTTTCATCCCTGCTGGGTCAGGCGCGCGCCAACTCGCCCTCGACGTAGTGGAGGATCAGCTCCTCGATGTCGCGGCCCATCTTCATGAACGCGATGCCGATGCCGGGCGTAAAGGGGCCTCCCGGCGGCACCACGCGCGCGACCCGCGCCACGGCCTCGATGACCAACTCGCCCGCGACCTCGAAGTGCACCCCGACCACGTCGCCGACGCAGGCGAGCGTGACCTCCTCGCCGCCGATGAACATTCCGCTCTGCGAGAGGTCCACCGCCTCGGCCACGAGGAATTCCTCCACCGTGGCGAACTGCAAGCGCACCAACCCGGCCACCCTGATTCGCGGGGCCCGCGCTCCGGTGGCCCGCTTGAACACGGTACGGCTCATGTACTGTCCCCCTGCTGGGAGGAACGGTAGCAGCGGGTGCGAGGAGAGCAAGGAAACTACTTCAAGTACCCCTTCGCCCGGAGCGACGACTCGATGCGCTTGCGCGTGTCCCCCACCTCGAGCCGGGGCTGCTCGCCGGTCAGCTTCTCCACCAGCTCCACGTACTTCGACGCGAGCTGGGCGCGCACTTCGTCGGGGATGTCCGGGTGGGGGCCGTCGCCCTTGTAGCCGCGCTCGTTGATCAGCCACTGGCGGAAGAACTCCTTGTCCAGCATGCGCTGGTCCTCGCCGCGGCGGAAGCGTTCCTCGCTGCCCTCCGCGATCCAGTAGCGGCTCGAATCCGGAGTGTGGATCTCGTCGATCAGCCAGATCTTCCCTGCCCCGTCGACGCCGAACTCGTACTTGGTGTCGACCAGGAGCAGGCCCCGCTTGCGCGCCCACTCCTGCCCGGCCGCGAAGAGCGCGAGCGCGTAGCGCGACAGCTCCTCCCACTGCTTCTGCGTGACTGCTCCGCGCGCGATCAGCTCGCGCGGCGAGATCGGCTCGTCGTGCTTGCCGATCGCCTCCTTGGTGCTGGGCGTCAGGATGGGCTTGGGAAACTTCTCGTCCTTGCGCATCGCCGCGTCCAGCTCGATGCCGTAGGCCTTCGCGCCGCTGCCCGCCTGGTGATCGCGCCAGAGCGACCCGGTCAGGTACCCGCGCACCACCATCTCCACCGCGAGCGGCTGTAGCTTCCGCACCACCAGCACCGAGGGATCCGGCACGTCGAGGATGTGGTTGGGCGCGAGGTCCTTCGTCTTGTCGAACCAGAAGACGGTGAGACGGTTGAGCAGCTCGCCCTTGAACGGCACCGTGGTCAGGACGCGGTCGAACGCCGACAGGCGGTCGGTCGTGACCATCACGATGCGGTCGCCCGAGGAGTAGTTGTCGCGCACTTTGCCGCGGTAGAGGGAACCCAGCGCGGGGAAGCCGGCTTCACGGAGCGTGTACGGGAGCTGCGCGCGGAGCGGGGCGAGTCGGTCCATGGGGGCGCGTAGGGTAGCCGACCGCGCGGAGCATGCAAGTGCAACCGAGCCGTGGCACAACGACGGCGTGCGGCTCGCGACCTTCAACATCAAGCACGCCGAGCTCCGCGGCCTCGCGCCTCTCGCCGATCTCCTGCGCGAGGCGCGGCCGGACCTCGCCGGACTGCAGGAGGTGGACGTCGGGTGCGCTCGCAGCGGCTGCGCCGACCAGCCGGCGGGGCTGGGGACGGCGCTGGGCATGGTTTCCTGTTTCGCGCCGGCGCTCCCGCTGGAGGGCGGCTCGTACGGCAATGCGCTCCTCGCCGTCCCCGAGCTGCTGCGCGGAGAGCCGCTCCAGGCGGGCGCGCTGCCGCTTCCAGGGGGGCGGTCCATGGGCGAGGAGCCGCGCGTGCTGCTCGCCGCGCGCGCCGCCGGGCTGCGCGTGTTCGTCGCGCACTTCGACCTGCCGGCGCCGGTGCGGCAGGCGCAGGCCGACGCGCTGCTCGCCGCGGTGGGCGATCCCCACGGGACCGTCGTGCTGGGCGACCTCAACGAGGCCCCCGATGGTCCGGCCGTGCGCAAGCTGCTCGCCGCCGGCTTCCGCGACGCGTGGGCCGAGTGCGGCGCGCAGGAGCTGGTCACCGCTCCCTGGGACCGCCCCCAGGCCCGCATCGACCAGGTGCTGCTCGGCCCCGACCTGCCGCGCGCCCGTTCGGCGCGCGCTTTCTCGACCGACGCGAGCGACCACGCGCTGGTGGTGGTGGAGCTGTGATCCGGTTCGTGCTGCACCGGCCGCGGAGCTCCCAGAACATCGGCGCGTCGGCGCGGGCGCTGGCGAACACCGGAGCCGGCGCGCTGTGGGTGGTGGAGCCGCTCGGCTTCGACCGCACCCAGGCGGCGAAGCTGGCAGCCGGCGCGGACCGCGTGCTGGAGGGAATGCGCGTCGTACGCACGCTCGAGGAAGCGGTGGAGGAGTGCGTCGACGTGGTCATGACCACCGGCCGCCCGCTGCCGGGGGCGCTCGATCCGCGCGCCGCCGCGCGGCGCTTGCTCGAGGCGCCGGGCGAGGCCGCGCTCGTCTTCGGCGACGAGGTGAACGGGCTGACCAACCGCGAGCTGAGCCGGGCGAGCGCG
>WNGG01003614.1_pt1 | contig 19652 bp, 19 predicted proteins | sample 5400661 | NCBI WGS metagenome assembly WNGG01 (sample SAMN13153372, study PRJNA577476) | soil metagenome | isolation source: 100 cm soil or saprolite under Garry oak tree replicate 1 | place: USA:California | collected 2016-06-15
CAGCAGCGAGCGCTTCGCTGCGTTCATCGGCCGGCTCGACCTTGCCGGCAAGCACGTCGCCGATATCGGCACCGGTTCGGGCATCCTGGCGCTGGCGGCGGCGCGCGCCGGCGCCGCGCGCGTCACCGCGCTCGACATCAATCCGAACGCCGCGCTGACCGCCGCCGCGAACGCGCGCGCCAACGGCTTTGGCGACCGCGTCACGGCCTTGTGCGCGAACCTGCTCTCCGCGCTGCCGCCCGGCCCCCTGTTCGACGTGATCCTGTCGAGCCCGCCCAAGCACGCGGGCGAGCCGCGCGACCTCGCCGACCGCGGCTGGCACGCCGGCCCGCATTATCGCGACATCGCCGCCCTATTCGAGCAGGCGCGCGCGCGCCTCAAGCCGGGCGGGCGGATGTACGTCATGGTCTCCTCGGATTCGGACCGCGCTCTGCTCGGCGCGCTGATGGAGCGGGCGGGTTTTCGCGCCCATGTGGTCCACCAGCACTCGCTCTATATCGAGTCCCTGATCATCTATGAGCTGCGCGCGCGTTAGAGCTGCGTGACGGGTCATTGACGTAGGCGCCCGGCTGACGGATTCTGTGCCGGGAAGAGGCGCACCAGGAGGCGGCCATGCTTTTGGAATCGATCGAGACGGGCGTCGACGTCGGCGTGGCGCAGTGGCAGGCGCGGGTCGATCTCGCCGCCGCCCATCGGCTCGCGGTGATGCACGGGTTCAACGAGGGGATCTTCAATCACCTGACGTTGCGCGTGCCCGGCACCAGCGACCGGTACTATCAGATCCCGTTCGGCCTGCACTGGTCGGAGGTGACGGCGAGCGGCTTCATGGAAGTGGGCTACGACGGTACGCGGCTCGCCGGGCAGGGCGAGATCGAGCAGTCGTGCTACTGCATCCATGCGCCGCTGCACCGGCTGCTGGCGGACGCCGGCGCCGTGTTTCACACGCACATGCCGTTCGCCAGCGCGCTCGCCCGGCTGGAGGATCCGCGCATCCTGCCGATCGGGCAGACCGAGCTCGGCACGGCGATCCACACCGCCTATGACGATTGCTATGACGGCCCCGCCTTCGATCCCGCCGAAGGCGAGCGGCTGGCGAAGTCGATCGGCGACAAGAGCGTGCTGATGATGGCCAACCACGGCGCGTTGACGATCGGCCGCACCGTCGCCGAGGCCTATGATCGCCTCTACTACCTCGAGCGCGTGGCGCAGGTGCAGCTCTACGCCATGTGGACGCATCGTCCGCTCAAGGTCCTGCCGCAGACGGTGATCGACCAGACCCTCGCCGAGTTCAAGAGCCCGCGCACCTATGGCGGCAAGAAGCCCGCGATCTGGCACTTCGAGGCGCTTAAGCGCATCCTCGACCGCAAGGAACCCGACTACAAGACGTGAGGCACAATCCCTCCCCCGCTTGCGGGGGAGGGTAAGGGTGGGGGCCAATAGCGCAAACCTCTGAGGTTCGCACAGGGCACCCCCACCCGACCGCGCGCTGCGCGCGCGGCCACCCTCCCCTTGCAGGGGAGGGACAAGGCTCAATTCTTCATCCGCGCCTTCACCGGGTCCTTGACGTTCTCGATCTTCTCGAACTCGACGTTGCGCAGCTCGCCGCCGACCTTCTCGACCCGCCGGATGTAGATCGTCTGGATGACGTCGCGCGTCTCCGGGTCGATCGAGATCGGCCCGCGCGGGCTTTCCCATTTCATGCCCTTGGCGGCCGCGAGCAGCGAATCCGCGTCGGCCTTGCCGCCGGTCTTCTTCAACGCCTCGTAGATGAGGTGCATGCCGTCATAGCCGCCCACCGTGAAGAAATCCGGGTTGCGCCCGTACGCGTCGCGATAGTCCTTCACGAACTCCTTGTTCATCTTCGAATCGTGGTTCGGGTCGTAGTGAAAGGACGTGATGATGCCGAGCGCGGCCTCGCGCATGCTGGCGAGCGCGTTGTCGTCGGTGATCTCGCCCTGGCCGAGCACCTTGATCTTCTGCGGATCGATGCCGACATCCTTCAACGCTTTGCCGAACAGGCCGGGTTGCGTTCCGCCGGGCACGAACACGAAGATCGCTTCCGGGTTGGCGTCCTTGGCGCGCTGCAGATAGGGCGCGAAGTCCGGGATGTTCACCGGGAAGCGAACGGATCCGACGATCTCGCCGCCCCCTTCCTTGAAGGCGCGCTGGAACGACATTTCCGCGTCGTGTCCCGGCCCGTAGTCGGAAACCATGGTGTAGGCTTTCTTGATGCCGCTCCGGTGCGCCCAGGCTCCGAGTGCCTCGACGTTTTGCGGGATCGTGAGCGACGTGCGCACCATGTAGGGCGACTTGGTGGTGATGATAGCCCGCGAGGATGTCCACGTTGTCGCGCACGATCAGTTCCTGCGCGAGCCGCTTGGCCACGTCCGGCGCCACGCCGCCGGTGTCGCGCCGGATCACCTCGATCTTGCGCCCGGCCGCGGTGTCGCCGTGCTGCTTCATGTAGAGCTTGATGCCGTTGTCGAGTTGGTTGGCCCCGTCGGCGAACTGGCCGGAATAGGGCAGGATCACGCCGATCCTGACCGGCTGCTGGGCGTGTGCGGACGGGGCCGCGAGCATGGCCGCGGCCAGTGTGACGAGCCGCACGACGGTCTTGCGCATGTTTCCCTCCCAGGCGATGGCTTCTTGTGCCTCAGTGCGGGCGGGAATTTAGCACGGGCGATATGGTGGTCCAGCCGAGCATTCCATTAAGATCGCGGCCGAAGCCGCGGAGGCGATTCCATGCTTAACCGACGCCAGATGCTCAAGGCCGGCGCCGCCGCGCTTGGCGTTGGCCACGCACCGTCCGCATTCGCGCAGCCGCAACCGGACTCCATCGCGGTCATGACCTGGGGCGGCCTGTGGGGCGACAGCCTGCAGGCCGGCGTCGACAGCAAATTTCTCCAGCAGCATGGCGTGCGCGTGGTGCAGGACCGCGGCTCGAGCCCGGTCGAGCGCATCGCCAAGATGCGCGTCAACGCGGGAAACCAGCTGTTCGACCTGGTCCAGCTGCATGACGGGCTGTGGCCGCTCGCCATTGCCCAGGACGCGGTCGAGCCGCTCGATCCGCGCGGCCGCAACCTCACCCACATGGCCGACGTCTATCCGCGCATGGTGCATTCGCACTGGATCGCGCAAATCTTCTCGGCCGTCGGCCTTTGCTACAATACGCGCGAGGTGAAGAGCCCGCCCGCCGCCTGGGCGGACCTGTGGCGCCCGGAATTCCGCGGCCGCATCGTCCTGCCGGAGGTGAGCCATTCGATCGGCACCTACATCGTCCCGATCGGCGCGATCGCCGCCGGCAAGGATGCGAAGGACGCCGAGGCCGGCTTCGACATGTTCCAGCGCATGGTCAAGCTCGATCCGATCTTCGCCCGCGACACCGATTCGATGATGAGCGCGCTGACCACCGGCGAGGCGGTGATCGGCCTGCTGTACAAGTCGCAGACCTTCACCATTCGCGACCGCGGCGCGCCGGTCGAATGGGTGCTGCCGCGCGAGGGCGCGATCTCGATCTCGTGGGGCACCGGCATCGCCAAGGGCACCAAGCACCGCGACCTGGCGGAGAAATATATCGACCTCACTCTCGATGCGCAGACGCAGACCCATTTCGCCCGCGCCTTCAACTATGCGGGATCGAACCGGCGGATGCTCGACCTGCTCGACCCGAAGCTGCGCGAGCGCGTTCAGCTCAGTGACGCCGACATCGCCCGCCTGATCGATCTCGATCACGCCTTCATGAGCCAGAACCGGACCGCCTGGACCGATCGTTGGAATCGCGCCGTCGCCGGCCGCTGAGTGTTTCGACCTTGATCGCCTCTGCCGAGATCGACGTCAGCCTCGCCGGCGTCGAGAAGCGCTACGGACACGTGGTCGCTCTGCCCGGGCTCGACCTTGCGGTCGAGCGCGGCAGCTTCTTTGCGCTGCTCGGGCCGTCCGGCTGCGGCAAGACCACGACCTTGCGGGTCGTCGCCGGCTTCGAGACCGTCGCCCGCGGCGAGGTCTACATCCGTGGCGAGCGGGTCACGCAACGGCCGCCGCACCGGCGCAACTTCGGCATGGTATTCCAGCAGCTCGCGCTGTTTCCCCATTTGAACGTCGCCGACAACGTCGCGTTCGGCCTGCGCATGCGCAACGTGGCGGGCGCGGCGATCCGGGCGCGGGCGCGCGAGGCGCTCGGCCTCGTCAAGCTCGCCGGATTGGAGGCGCGCTACCCGCGCGAACTGTCCGGCGGGCAGCAGCAGCGCGTCGCGCTTGCCCGCGCCATCGTGTTCGAGCCGGCCGTGCTGCTGCTCGACGAGCCGCTCGCCGCGCTCGACCGCAACCTGCGCCAGGAGATGCAGGCAGAGCTGCGCCAGCTGCAGCGCCGGCTCGGCCTCACCACCATCTTCGTCACCCACGACCAGGAAGAGGCGCTGACCATGGCGGACGTGGTCGCCGTCATGAACGAGGGGCGTATCGAGCAGCTGGGATCGCCGCGCGAGGTTTACGAGCGTCCGCGCACGCGCTTCGTTGCCGGCTTTCTCGGCGCCAACAATTTCCTGACCGCCCGCGTGGTCGGCAGCATCGGCGGTCTGCTGCGGGTCGAAGCGTTCGGCGCCGTCCTGCGGGTTGCCGGGCGGCCGCGCAAGGACGGCGAGACCGTGACCCTGGCGCTGCGGCCCGAGCGGATTCGCCTCGCGCCGCCCGGGGCGGGCCGCTTCACCGCACGCGTGACCGACATCGTGTTTCGCGGGCCGGACACCCACGTCCGGCTCGAGCGCGACCTCGCGGATTTCCAGGTCATCCTGCAAAATTCAGGATTAGGCGCGGCCCCGGTCCATCCCGACGACATGCTCGACCTCGATTTCGCGGAGGAAAGCCTTGTCCTCCTCGACTGAAGCCCGTCGCGGCGTGCTGCGCCTGATCGCCGCCGCGCTGATCGTGCCGCCGCTCGCCTTCGTGCTCGTGTTCTTCGTCGTGCCGCTCGTCTACCTGCTCTACGGCTCGTTCACGCCCGCTTCGCCGACGAGCCTGTTCGGCAGCGGCTTTGCGCTGACGCATTACGCGGCGATCGTCGGCGACGACTTCTATCGTTTCGTGATCGAGCGCACGCTGTTCGTCGCGACCATCGTCGTCGCGCTTGCGCTCCTGCTCGGCTACCCGACCGCCATGCTGATGGCGCGGCTGTCCGCGCGCGGCCGGCTCGTGATGCTCGCGGTGATGATGCTGCCGCTGATGGTGTCGAACGTGATCCGCGCCTATGGCTGGATCGCGATCCTCGGCCGTCGCGGCCTCGTCAACGGCACTCTGCTGAGCGCGGGCGCGATCGAGGCGCCGCTGCCGCTGCTGTTCGGCATTGAGGCGGTCGCGCTCGGCCTGCTCACCATCCTGCTGCCCTACATGACGGTGTCGATCGCCAACACGCTCGCGAGCCTCGACAAGGTCTACCGCGAGGCCGCCGCCTCGCTCGGCGCCGGCCCGCTGCGCACCTTCATTCACGTGACTTGGCCGCTGTCGAGCCCGGGCGTCGCCGCCGGCATGATGATCACGCTGTTCCTGATGCTCTCCGCCTATGTCACCGTCTCGTTGCTGGGCGGCCCGCGCTACAAGCTTCTGGTGAGCATGGTGTTCGACCAGGTCGTCGCCTTCCAGTGGCCGCGCGCCGCCGCTTTCGCGTTCGTGCTGCTCATGATCGCCATGGCGGGCGGGCTCCTCATCCAGTTGGTGCTGCGGCCCCAGCGGGTCGGAGGCCGCGGATGAGCGCGCGCCTGTCGTCCGCGCTTCTGATCGCGGCGGCCGCGGTCGCGATCGCGCTCGTGGTCGCGCCGATCGCCGTGGTGATCGTCATCGCCTTCAGCGCCGGCGATTTCTTCGCCTTCCCGCTGCCCGGCCTGTCGACCCGATGGTTCGCGGCCTTTTTCGCCGATCAGGCGATGCGCGGCGCGTTCCTGCTCTCCGTCACGCTCGCGCTCATCGCCGCGTGCGCGGCGGCAGGGCTCGGCGTGCTTGCGGCGCTCGCGCTTGCCCGCCGGCGCGGGCGCGGCGCGCGCATGATCGAGCTGCTGTTCATGGCGCCGCTCGTCTTTCCCACCATCGTGCTCGGCCTGGCGCTGCTCGTCTTCTTCCGCTCGATCGGGGTCTCCACCTGGCCGGGCCTGTTGATCGCGCACACGCTCGTCGGCGTGCCCTATGCCTTCCGGGCGACCCTCGCCGCGCTGCAATCGTTCGATCCGGTGCTGGAGGAGGCCGGCGCGAGCCTCGGCGCCGGCCCGGCGCGGACCTTCGCCCTCGTCACCTTGCCGAACATCTGGCCGGGCGTGCTCGCCGGCTGGCTGTTCGCCTTCGTGGTCTCGTTCGGCGAGCTCAACACCTCGCTGTTCCTCACCGGTCCCGGCATCACCACCTTGCCGATCGAGATCTTCAGCCGGCTGCAGTTCGAGGGCAGCCAGCTCGTCGTCGCCGCCGCCTCCGCCGTGCAGGTCGCGCTGATCGGCGTGGTGGTGCTGATCGTCGAGCGTATCATCGGCCTCACCCGCATCGTCGAGCGATAGACCGGGGGTCGAATGCTGCTCGTGTCCGCGTGCCCGTTCGTGACATTTTATTTCGATACGGCCGCCAGCAGTCGTCTAACGGCGGATGAGCGAACAAGGGTCATCGGCAAGGCATGGGAACGGATTCGGTCCATTGGCGGCCGCAACGCGCTCGACCTGATCGGCGCGCTGCTGGGCGCGCGAAAATCGACGCTCATCTTGGAAGACGATTTCTTGCGGGTCGACCTGCGGCCATTCTTCCAAATGGCGGAAGAGCGTCTGGCGAAACTCAGATCGGCGGAAGGAACGGTGGTGCGTGACGAAAGCGTGATGGGCGGAGCGCCGGTAGTGCGCGGAACGCGGATTTCACCCTACGACCTCGCCGCTTCGGTTTCCAAAGGCATTCCGCGGGCAAGAATCCTCAAGGCCTATTCCGGGCTGTCGCCCGAGACATTGGACTTGTCGGTCATTTGGGCCCAAGCCAATCCTGTGCGCGGTCGCCCTCGTCGCGTCCTTGACGTACTTCCTAAAGGCTCGAAGGCCAGCGAGCGCCGGATCATGCCGCGCCGGCACTGAAATGAAATTCCTGGTCGATGCGTGCCTCAGCGAGGAGCTTGCCCAACGGGCTCGCGCGCGGCCACCACGACGCATCCCACCTGCGATGGCTCGGTAAGGCTGACTGGCAAGACCACAACCTTTTGCCCGTGATCCTCGAAGGGGACTGGGCTTTCGTCACGCGGAACTCGTATGATTTTCGCGGCCCCGCTGAAGCTCCCGGCTCAAGAGGCGAGTATTCAAAGGCCGAGCTGCATGCGCGCCTGGTTTGTCTGAACGGTCCGGTCGGAATGGATCTCGATTTGCAACTGGAGCTGTTCTCGGTCGCGATGGACGATCTCGATCGCGATTCCGATCTCACCAACAAGGTGCTCGAGGTTACGTTCCGGCCGGAAAGCGATGACATCGAAATCGTTCGATATGATCTGCCGAGTGCTCGGTAGATGCCGGGCGGCAGAGGCCAGCATCGATCGAGTCTGAGCAAAGCCGCCGGATCATCACATGGCCCAGCCCTTCACCACCCGTCCCGAGCTGCGCGGCACCTTCGGCGCCATCGCGACCACCCATTGGATCGCCTCGGCGGCCGGCATGGCGGTGCTCGAGCGCGGCGGCAACGCGTTCGACGCCGCGGTGGCGGCCGGCTTCGTGCTGCAGATCGTCGAGCCGCATCTCAACGGCCCCGGCGGCGAGGTGCCGATCATCCTTCAGCGCGCCGACGCCGACGCGCCGATCGTCATCTGCGGCCAGGGAACCTATCCGGCGGCGGCGACGCTGGCGCGGTTCGTCGACCTCGGCCTCAAGCAGGTGCCGGGCACCGGCCTGCTGCCGGCGGTGGTGCCCGGCGCGTTCGATGCCTGGATGCTGCTGCTGCGCGATCACGGCACCTGGCGCCTGCGCGACGTGCTCGACTACGCGATCCACTACGCGCAGAACGGCTTTCCGGTGCTGCCGCGCATCGCCGCCTCGATCCTGGCCGCCAAAGAATTCTTCGCCGAGCAATGGCCGACGTCCGCGCCGCTCTGGTGCCCGAACGGCGCGGTTCCGCCGCCGGGTTCTTTGCTCGCCACGCCGCGCATCGCCGCGACCTACCAAAAAATCCTTGCCGCGGCCGAGAGCGCCGGCACCGACCGCGTCGCGCAGATCGAGCGCGCCCGCGACGCCTTCTATCGCGGCTTCGTCGCGGCGGCGATCGACCGGTTCTATTCGTCCCAGGAACTGATGGATTCGACCGGCCGCCGTAATGGCGGGCTGCTGCGCGGCGACGACCTCGCCGGATTCAAGGCCACGGTCGAGCCGACCACGTCCTACGTCTATCGCGGCCTGCGCGTACACAAGACCGGCCCGTGGGGGCAGGGGCCGGCCTTCCTGCAAAGCCTGTCGCTCCTCGACGGCTTCGATCTCAACGCGCTCGATCCGGCGGGCGACGCCTTCGTGCACACGCTCGTCGAATGCATGAAGCTCGCCTATGCGGACCGCGAAACGTTCTACGGCGATCCGCATGTGGTCGACGTGCCGCTCGCCACCCTGCTGTCGGCCGCCAACGCCAAGCGCCGCGCGCTCGTCACCGACGCCGCCTCGCTCGACCAGCGGCCGAGCGACCTGCCCGGCGCGGCGGAGCGCATGGCCAGGGTCCTGGCCATGGCCGGCGCCGAGACGCCGCACGGCATCGGCGCCGGCGAGCCCACGTTTGCGCCGCTGCCGGTCGAATGGGGCGACACGGTCCACATCGACGTCGCCGACCGCTTCGGCAACATGATCGCGGCGACGCCGTCCGGCGGCTGGCTGCAGAGTTCGCCCGCCGTCCCCGAGCTTGGCTTCGCGGTCTCGACGCGCGGCCAGATGGGCTGGCTCGAGCCCGGCCATCCCTCGACCGTGCGGCCGGGCGCGCGGCCGCGCACCACGCTTACCCCGACCCTCGTCACCCGCGACGGCCGGCCCGTGCTCGCCATGGGAACGCCGGGCGCCGATCAGCAGGACCAGTGGACGCTCGCGGTGTTTCTGCGCCACGTGCACCACGGCCTCGATCTCCAGGCCGCGATCGACGCGCCGCTGTTCACCAGCCGCCACTGGCCGCAATCGTTCTATCCGCGCGCGTGCGATCCCGGCCGGCTGGTGGTCGAGGAACGCTTCGGGGAAGAAACCATTGCGGCGCTGCGCCGCCGCGGCCATCGCGTCACGGTCGAGGGACCCTGGGCGCTCGGCCGCGTCTGCGCCGTCGCGCGCCGCAACGGCGAGCTGTTCGCCGCCGCCACCCCGCGCCTGATGCAGGCCTACGCGATCGCGCGGTGAGCGCAGTCACTTCCGCGGCGCATCGAGGGTGGCGAACGGCCGCGCGCTTTCGAACGCGCGGGCGGCGCGCAGGACGAGATGATCGCAGCGCGCCGGTCCGACGATCTGCAGCCCGATCGGCAACCCGTCGGAGGTCAAGCCGCACGGCACCGAGGCTGCCGGCTGCTGGGTGAGGTTGAACGGATAGGTGTAGGGCGACCAGGCGACCCAATGGTCGCCGAAGCGGCCGTCGGCCGGGCTGACGCGGCCGGCCTCGATCGCCCCGATCGGCATTTGCGGGGTGAGCAGGAGGTCGTAGCGCGCGTGGAACCGGCGCATGATCTCGGCAAGCTCGCTGCGTCCCTGGTACGCCGCCACGTAGTCGGCCAGCGAGTAGCGCCGCCCGTTCTCGGCCAGCCGCAAAAAATCCTGGTCCATGCGGGCGCGCTGCTCCGGCGAAAACCCGTCGACGATCGTGGTCGAGATCGCGCCCCAGAACGCCATGATTTGCGCCGACGTGTCGGGCAGGCCGGGATCGGCGGTTTCGACCACGGCGCCCAGGTCGGCAAATACCTGGGCGGCGCCCGCGGCGGCCTTCTCCACCTGCGGATCGAGCTTGTCCACGTGTCCGAGCCGCGGGCTCCACGCGATGTGCAGCCCGGCGACGCCCTCCTCGAGGCCGATACGGAAGTCGGGCGCCGGCGTGTTCCACGCGGTCATATCGCGCGCGTCCGGCTGCGCGATGACCGAGAGCATCAGCGCCGCGTCGCCCACCGTGCGGGTGAGCGGTCCCTGATGGGCGAGCACGCCGAACGGGGAGGCCGGATAGGCCGGCACCCGTCCGTAGCTCGGCTTGACGCCGAACACGCCGGTGAACGCCGCCGGGATGCGGATCGAGCCGGCGCCGTCGGTGCCGAGATGAAGCGGGCCGAGGTTGAGCAGCGCCGCCGCCGCGGCGCCGCCCGACGAGCCGCCGGTGGTGCGGTCGAGCTTCCACGGATTGCGGGTGATGCCGGACAGCGGGCTGTGGCAGACGCCGATCCAGCCGAACTCCGGCAGGGTGGTCTTGCCGAGGATGACGGCGCCCCGCTCGCGCAGGCGCGCGACGGCCGGCGCGTCGGCAGGCGAGGGCCCGGCATCGGTCACCGCCGAGCCGCGACGGGTCGGCCAGCCCTTGGCCCAGATATTGTCCTTGACGCTCATGGGCACGCCGTCGACGAGGCCCGCGGGCGCGCCCTTGGCCCAGCGCTCCTCGGACGCGCGCGCGGCCGCCAATGCGCCGTCGCGGTCGATCAGCAGAAAGGCGTTGACCACGGGGTTGAAGCGGTCGATGCGGTCGAGCGCATCGCGCGCCGCCTCGACCGGGGACAGCTCGCGGCGGCGATAGCGGCGGATCAGTTCGCCGGCGCCGAGCGTGTGAATGTCGGACATGGATTGAGACCGAGGTGCTGCGGACGCGGGAAGACGGACCCGGCGGTCCGTCATTCTAGCCCGCCGGCTCGCATTTCGCGCGCGCCTCGCCGTCAGAGGGCGCTATCGAGAGGGGGTTCCCGTGACGGCGGTCAATGCCGTCTTTCGGTCGGATCTTCCCGCAGGCCCCCGAGATCGAGCGGCCGCAGCGTCAGCTGCTCGACGAACTCGACGATGGTGCGGCGCAGTTCCGGATCGGAAATCGACGTATAGGCGCGCAATAGCCGGTAGGCGTAGGGCTGCGCCAAGGCGGCGAGCGGGGATTGGAACCCTTGCCGCGCTACCCGGTCGATCGTCTCGCGCCCTTCAAAAAACGAGCTCACCCGAACGTTGAGCACGTTGGCGATTTGCGTCAGGCGCCCGGCCCCCACCCGATTGGCGCCTTTCTCGTATTTCTGCACCTGCTGAAAGGTGACGCCGATACGGTCGGCCAGCTCGGATTGCGACAAGCCGGTGGCTAGGCGCTGGATGCGGATGCGCTGCCCAACCTCGACATCGATCGGGTCCGGTTTCTTCGATCCCATGGCGGCCCCCTGCTCCCTGTGCGCCGCCCGGGCCCCCCGAGCCGGTCGGCTCGGGACCTGGGTGGATTCACATCGGTGGCGCAATCCATGGTCCCGCCGCTGGCGCGGCGGGACTCGGACTACGCGGGTGCCGTCCAGGCTCCGGCCATGGGCGGCGGGCATTGCAAACCGGGCGCTGCCCACCGGCCTTGGTGGATACGCCCGCTCACGAGTGGCGGGGCGTGTAGCGCCTCTTGCGCCGCGGGCTGTGGCCGCCCGTCTTCACCGCGACCCGCTCGACCAGTTCGACGATCGACCGGCGCAGCTCGCTGTCGGTCAGCGTCGAATAGGCCTGCAACAGGCGGAACGCGTGCGGGTGGGTGATCAGCGACAGCGGCGATTCCACCCCCTGCGCCGCGACCTTCTCGATGTGGTCGCGCCCCTCGAAGAAGGTATGCACGGGCACGTTGAGCACCCGTGCGATTTGCGTGAGACGACCGGCGCCGACTCGATTCGCCCCCTTCTCGTATTTCTGCACCTGCTGGAACGTCACCCCGATGCTCTGGCCGAGCTCGGTTTGTGACAGTCCGGAGGCAAGCCGTTGGATCTTGATGCGTTGTCCTACTTCGATATCGACTGGATCCGGTTTTCGCGTGGCCATGGAAGTCTCCGACTACCGCGCCCGCCCCGTCGCGGGACGCGTCGCCGGATAGGTTAGCAAGCTTCTACAGATTCTGCGAGTACGCTCGTCAGTGTGGTTCCGATTTCCGGGTCAGCCCGGTTGGATCTGCCATAAGGTAGCTAATTACCGAAAGGGCCTCGCCCACGCTGCGAGCTTCGAGCGAGAGCCGGCCGCTCGACGCCCACGAGGCGACCACCGACTCCGGCTCGCCGACCAGTGCGACGAACGACTCGATCGCCTCCCGCGTGGCCTGCGGCATCGCGCTCACGGCGCGGATGATCTCCAGCAGGCCCGGTTCCTGGCTCCAGTAGTACAGCTCCATCAGTCGCGCCGGATCGCATCTCCCGACGATCCGGCTCACCACGTCCGGCAATGTTGGCTGTTCGTTCTGACTTTTGCTCATGCAGCGTGTCTTGACCGCGTCACCCATCACTCGCCCTCCGGATTGCCCGTTGCCGCAATCTTTCCCCGGTCGGAACCGGGTGCCCGGTTCCAGGGAAAAGCGCCCCGCGCCGTTGGATTTGATCGGCCGCGGAACCGCCGCGGACCTTTCGCCGGTCGCCTACGGGATTTCCCTGATCGACAGCTAAATGCGGGCGGTGATTTTAGACGACTGTTAGAAATGACACTTGACAAACGGCTAAATGCTGATCTCGCCGGTTCGGATGGCGTTCACGACCGCCTGGGTACGGTTGACCGCATTGACCTTGCGGGTTGCGCTGGCGATCAGCCAGTTCACCGCGCGCTCGCTGATCCCGAGGATGACCGAGATATCCCACGAGGACTTGCCTCCGGCAATCCAGTGCAACACTTCGCGCTCGCGCGGCGTCAGCGTCCCGCGCGCCTCGGCGCTTTCATGCAGTCCCAAAAGCTCCACCGCCCTCGCGTGAGCGCAAAGGCTCAGCATGCGAACGGTGCTCGTGGCCCGGGGCTCGAATTCCGGCCGCTCTCCGGCCAGAGTCACGCACGACACAGCGCCGCAAGCCCGGATCACCGGCACCACAAATCCCGTGCGCGATCCTGACGCTTCGACGGCGCGCATCACCTTGACCGTCGACGGCCGCGTCGCGCCATCGACCAGGGCCTTCGACCACTCGAACGGATTGATGTTTCGCCGGCCCCAGGACGCGACCGGATCCTCGGCGTAATTATTTTCGTTGGCGAAACGCTGGGTCCAGCCGCGCGGCCAGCCGTTACGCAGAAAATACGCTTCGACGTGCCGCGGCGGCTCGGGCATGCCGGTGATCAGGACGGACGAGAAACCGAAGATCGACAATGACGAGGCCAGCCGCTCCACGACCTCTTCAGGAGTCTTCAAATGATCGAATTCCTCGATCACATCGAGCGCGGCACGCCTGTAATTGACCGACGCGGCGGTCATCGTCCCTTCCCAGGCCGGCTTGGATCTGATCGTCGGCTTTATGCCTCTTGGACGGGCGCATTATAGGGCCGGCGGGCAATTGGGCAATGGCCGATGACGGCCCTCCGGATCGTTGTCGCGGGCGCCACGGCGTGCCAATGAAACGGGCTCGCCGGAGACCCGTGCCGTTAACGTGAGCCCGCAGCCGCCGCTCCTGCTCGACGTCGTGCCGCCGAACTATCGCCTGCGCCTGCCCGGGCCGGCCGCCGTGCCCGAACGCGTGCGCGCGGCACTGGCGCAGCCCGTGCTCAACCATCGCGGCCCTGAGTTTCGCGCCGTTCTCGCCGAGACGACGGCCGGGCTGCGCCGGATTTTCGGCACCCGGCACGACGTCCTGATGTTCGGCTCGTCGGGCACCGGCGCCATGGAGGCGGCGCTCGCCAATGTGCTTGGTCCCGGCGACGCGCTCCTGATCGTGGTGGCCGGCCAGTTCGGCGAGCGCTTCGCGTCAATTGCCGAAACCATGGGAGCCCGCGTCGATCGCGTGGAAGTGCCGTGGGGCGAAGCGCCCGATGCGTCGGAGATCGCTGCGCGCACGCGCGCGCAAAACTATCGCGCGGTCGTGTGCGTGCACAACGAAAGCTCGACCGGCGTCCTCGCCGACCTCGCGGCGATCGGCGCCGTGCTGCGCGACACCGCAGCTCTCCTGGTCGTCGATTCCGTGAGCGGGGTCGCGGGCGTCGAGATGCACATGGACGAGTGGGGCGTCGACGTTCTCGTCGCGGCCTCGCAGAAATGCCTGATGTGCCCGCCTGGGCTCGCCTTCGCGGCCTTGAGCGAAAAGGCCGCGCGCGTCGTCGGGGCGGCCGACGGAGTGCCGCGTTTCTTCTTCGATTTCCGCCGCATGAAGGTGGCGCTGGACAAAGGCGAGACGCCGTTCACCCCGCCAGTGTCGCTGGTGCTGGCGTTGCGCCAGGCGCTTGCCATGATCGAGGAGGAAGGATTGCCGGCGGTGCTTGAGCGGCACCGCCGCCTGTCCGCCGCCCTGCGGGCCGGCTGCGAGGCGCTTGGCCTGCCGATGTTCCCGACCGCGCCCCTGCTGTCGCCGACCGTGACCGCCGCCTGCGTGCCGGACGGCCTCGACGCAACGGCGATCGTGCGCCACATGCATGTGCGCTACCGTACCGTGATCGCCGGGCAGCGCACCAAGCTGTTCGGCCGCGTCATCCGCTTCGGCACCATGGGGTCGTTCGGCCCGGCCGACATTTTCACCGACCTGCACCATCTCGAATGCACGCTGCGCGATCTCGGACATCCGCCGCCGGCCGGCGCCGGTGTCGCGGCGGCGGCACGCATGCTTGCGGAGGACACATGCTGATCCGCGCGCTGGCCATCTTTCTGATCGCCGTGGCCGCCCTGGCGATCGCCGGCCCGGCAGGAGCGCAGGGCAAGCTCGCCGTCTATTCGGCGAACGACGCCAACCTCAACCGCTTCGTCTTCGAGGCGTTCACGCGGGAGACCGGCATCGAAGTGGAGCCGGTCGAGGGCGGCTCCGGCGTCGTGTTCCGCCGCATCGCCTCCGAGCGCGAGCGGCCGCTGGGCGACGTGGTGTGGGGCGTGAGCCGGGCGCTGCTGCAGACAAATCGCGGCCTGCTCGCGCCCTACGCATCGAAGAACAAGGACGCGGTGCCGGCCCAGTTCCGCGACCCGGAGGATCGGTGGATCGGCAACAACCTGCACCTCCTCGTCATCCTGCAGAACACCAGGCTCGTTGCCGCCGAGGCCGGCCCGAAGACGTGGACCGACCTGCTCGATCCGCAATGGAAGGGCAAGATCGCCTTCACCGACCCGGCGAATTCCGGCTCCGCCTTCAGCAATCTCACCATGCTGGCCGAGCTGTGGGGCGGCGGCGACGCCGGCTGGGACAAGGTCGCGCGGCTGCTCGCCAACACGCGGGTGCTCAACCGCTCGACCCTGGTGTTCCAGGGCGTCGGCAACGGCGAGTTCCCGCTCGGCATGTCGCTCGAATATGCCGGCCTGCTGTGGGCGTCGAACGGCGCGCCCGTCAAGGTCGTCTATCCGCAGGACGGCACGATCGCCCAGATGGAGGGCGTCGGCGTCATCAAGGGCGGGCCGAACCCGGACGCCGCGCAAAAATTTGTCGATTACATCAACCGCAAGGACGTGCGCGAGGCGATCCTGCGCTTTGCGTTCCGCCGCCCGGCACGCCAGGATCTCGATCTCACGAAACTTCCCGGAGGAATGCCCTCGCTCGCCGACGTGAAGCTCGTCGGCTACGACGAGGACGGCTGGGCGGCGCGCCGGGCCGAGACTTTGCAGAAGATCCAGGACATCGTTCGGCGCACGCGCTGACGCGGGGCATTTTCCGGCGAAGTGTGCAGCGGTTCGCCGTAGAAAATGCGACAATACAAAAAAGCCGACGCGCATTCCGAAACGGAAAGCCCTACGGGCGCGGGGGGGCACGCGTGACTGCCATCACCATCGAGGGCGTCTCCCGCAGCTTCGGCGACGTGCGCGCGGTCGATGCGGTGACGCTCGCCATCCGCGACGGCGAGTTTTTCACGCTGCTCGGGCCGTCCGGCTGCGGCAAGACCACGCTGCTGCGCATGGTGGCGGGCTTCTGCGAGCTCGATGGCGGCCGCATCCTGTTCGCCGAGCGGCGGGTCGATACGGTGCCGCCCCATCGCCGCAACACCGGCATGGTGTTTCAGAACTACGCCGTCTTCCCCCATCTCGACGTCGCCGGCAACGTCGCCTACGGCCTCAAGGCGCGCGGGCTCGCGCAGCGCGACATCGCGGCGCGCGTCGGGCGGGCGCTGAGCCTCGTCCAGCTCGACGGCTACGCGCGGCGCTGGCCGCACCAGCTGTCGGGCGGCCAGTTGCAGCGCGTCGCCATCGCCCGCGCGGTCGTCATCGAGCCCGACGTGCTGCTGCTCGATGAGCCCTTGTCGAACCTCGACGCCAAGCTGCGGGTCGAGATGCGCGCCGAGATCCGCCGGCTGCAGCGGGCGCTGGGCATTACGGTGATCTACGTGACCCACGACCAGGAGGAGGCGCTGGCGATGTCCGACCGCATCGCCGTCATGCGGGCGGGCCGGGTCGAGCAGGTCGGCGCGCCGCGCGCCATCTACGAGCAGCCGGCGACCACGTTCGTGGCGAGCTTCGTCGGCGCCACCAATTTGTTGCGCGGCGTGGTGAAAAGCGTCGGCGAAATTCTGGTCGGGGGCACGGTCGTCACGGCGCGGGCGGCCACTCAGCCCGCCGGCAGCAAGGTCGCACTGTCGCTGCGTCCCGAGGCGCTGCGTCTCCTCGCGAGCGAACCCGCCCCGGAGGGATGGGCGGTCCTTAACGGCACGCTGGAGGAGGTGGAATATCTCGGCGCGGTCACGCGCTTCTGGGTACGGCTCGCCGACGGAACGGCGCTGCAGCTCATCGCGCTCGCGCCGCCCGCCGCCGGCGGCGCGGTCACCGTCGCCTACGACCCGGCGCGCGTGGTCATGCTGGGGGACGGCGCGTGATCGCGTGGCTGGCACGCCATGCATTTGCGGCCGCGGTCATGGCCGTGGCGGCCGCATTCCTCGGCCTGTTCTTTCTCTATCCTGTGCTGAAGGTGCTCGGCGCGAGCATCCTCGATCCGACCGGCGGGTCGTTCACGCTGCGCAACTACGCGAGCGTGCTGTCGAGCCCGTTCTTCCTCCAGGGACTGGTCAACAGCCTCGGCGTCGCCACCGCCGCCACGCTGTTCACCATCCTGATCGGCGTGCCGTTTGCCTTTTGCGTCGCGCGGCTGCCGATCGCCGGCAAGCCGGTGCTGCTGGCGCTCGCCGCCCTGCCGCTGGTGCTGCCGTCCTTCGTCTCCGCCTATGCGCTCGTGCTGATGTTCGGCCGCGCCGGCGTCGTCACCGGGGCGCTGCGCGCCGCCGGCATCCCGTTCGAATCGATCTACGGCATGAAGGGAATCGTGACGGTCTATGCGCTCACGCTTTATCCCTACGTGGTGCTGCCGACCGTCGCCGCGTTCCAGTCGATCGACGCTTCGGTCGAGGAGGCGGCGCAGAACCTCGGCGCCCCGCGCGCGCGCATGCTGCGCACCGTGACCCTGCCGCTGGTGCTGCCCTCGATCCTTGCCGGCGGCCTCCTGGTGTTCATCGAGGCGCTGGAGAATTTCGGCGTGCCGTTCGTCCTCGCCGAGGACCAGCCGATCCTTGCGGTCGAGGCCTTCAAGCTGTTCGTCGGCGAGACCGCCGACAACCCGGCTTCGGCCGGCGTGCTCGGCGTGTTGCTGATCGCCTGCACGGTCGCGGCGCTGGTCGCGCAGCGCGCCCTGCTGGCGCGGCGCCGCTATGCGACCGGCGCGCGGCGGTCGGCGCCGCTGCTGACGGTGAGCCCGATGCTGCGCCGGCTCGGCACCGCCTATTGCTGGGCCGTGGTCGGCGCCGCGCTGGTGCCGTTCGCGGCGGTGGTCGCGATCTCGTTCCTCGCCTTCAAGGGGCCGGTCCTCACCTACGACCTCTCGCTCGACAATTTTGCCCAGCTGTTCGGGCGCTCCTATCGCCCGCTCGCCAATACGCTGCTGCTGGCGACGCTCGCGGCAGCCGGCGCCACGCTGATCGGCGTGCCGATCGGCTACGTGATCGTGCGGCATCGCTCGCGCCTTTCCGCCGCCCTCGACCTGATCGCGACGGCGCCGTTCGCCGTCGCCGGCACCGTGCTCGGCATCGGTCTCGTGCTCGCCTACAGCAACGGGCCGCTGATCCTCACCGGCACCGCGCTGATCATGATCATCGCCTACATGGTGCGGAAGCTGCCGTTCTCGGTGCGCGCGTCGAGCGCGATCCTGCATCAGATCGACGTAAATCTCGAGGAGGCCTCGATCAATCTCGGCGTCGCGCCGATGCAAACCTTCCTGCGCATCACCGTGCCGCTGATGCTCGGCGGCATCGTCGGCGGCAGCGTGCTCACCTTCGTGACGGTCGCCTCCGAGCTCAGCTCGACCGTCGTGCTCTACAGCGGGCCGTGGACCACCATGACGGTCGCCATGTTCCAGGCGCTGGAAGGCACCAGCGCCGGGGTTGCGGCGGCGGCCGCGACCGTGCTGATCCTGTTCACCATCCTGCCGGTGGCCCTCGTCTATCGGCTGCTGCGGCGCTATGAGCTGCCATGCTTTGAAACGAGAGACGTAAACAATGATCGACCTGCGCAGCGATACGGTGACGCTCCCGACCGAGGAGATGCGCGAGGCCATGCATCGCGCCGAACTGGGCGACGACTCGCGCGACGGCGATCCGACGGTGCGCCGGCTCGAGGCGATGGCCGCCGCCATGACGGGCAAGGAGGCGGCCGTGCTGGTGGCGAGCGGCACCATGTCCAATCTCGTCGCGTTGCTCTCCCATGCCGGGCGCGGCGGCGAGGTGTTGCTCGATGGCGAGGCGCACATCCTGCGCAGCGAAATGGGCGGCATCGCGCAACTCGCGGGCCTGTTCCACCGCATCGTTCCGGCCGAGCGCGGCAGCCCGGACGTGGCGGCGCTGCGCGATATGCTCAGCCCGCGCCTCGCCGCCGGGCGGCTCGCGACCGCGCTCGTCTGTGTCGAGACCACGCACAATTCCGCCGGCGGCGCGGTCGTGCCGCTCGCCTGCCTCGCCAAGGTGCGCGCCGCCGCGGGCGAGCACGGCGTGCCGGTGCATATCGACGGCGCGCGCCTGTTCAACGCCGCGGTCGCGCTGGGCGTGTCGGCGGCGGAGATCGCGCGCCACGGCGACAGCGTCGGCTTCTGCGTCAGCAAGGGGCTGAGCGCGCCGGTCGGCTCGGTTCTGTGCGGATCGGCGGCGTTCATCGAGCGCGCCCGCGCCTTCCGCCGCATGGTCGGCGGCGCCATGCGCCAGGCCGGCGTGATCGCCGCCGCCGGCATCGTCGCGCTGGAGCACATGGTCGACCGCCTCGCCGACGATCACCGCCGCGCCGCGCGCATCGCCAAAGGCCTGCATGCGATCGACCCGGGGCTGGTCGAGCCGCGGCTGGCCGAGACCAACATCGTCATGATCGACTTGGCGGCGACCGGCGCCGATGCCGCGGCCTGGGTGCCGGCCCTCGCCGCGCAGGGCGTGCGCGCCGGCACGTGGAACAAAAATCAGCTCCGCCTCGTCACCCATCGCCACATCGCGGACGCCGACGTGGAGCGCACGGTCGCCGCATTCCGTGCGGTGCGCGCCGAGCTCGCGCCGGCGCTGGCGCGGGTGAAGTGAGGACATGCAAGACAATACCTTCGACGTGCTGATCGG
>WNGG01003845.1_pt1 | contig 19652 bp, 19 predicted proteins | sample 5400661 | NCBI WGS metagenome assembly WNGG01 (sample SAMN13153372, study PRJNA577476) | soil metagenome | isolation source: 100 cm soil or saprolite under Garry oak tree replicate 1 | place: USA:California | collected 2016-06-15
GGAAAATCCGGGAGTGCTTCAAGGTAAGCCAGCGGACACAGTAGGGGGATGCGGATCGGCCCAGGACAATTGATCGGCTCGAGCCGATTGCGAATGCCGAAGGAGAGAGCGCAGCCATGAAACGGCTTCTGCTGGCAAGTGTATTTGTAACCAGTCTCTCGCTGGTGGGAATAGCGGCGCTGAGCGACACTACTCCATCGCGCGCCCCGGACGCCGCTCCCGTCACATTCTACAAGGACGTGCTTCCGATTCTGCAGAACAACTGTCAGTCCTGTCACCGCGCGGGCGAAGTGGCGCCCATGGCGCTGCTGACCTACGAGCAGACGCGGCCGTGGGCTGCGGGGATCAAGACGGCGGTGCTGACCAAGAAGATGCCGCCGTGGTTTGCGGACCCGCGGTACGGTCATTTTTCGAACGAGCGCAGGCTGACCCCGGAACAAATCAAGACGCTGGTGTCCTGGGTGGACAGCGGAGCCGCGGCAGGCGACCCGAAGGATGGCCCGGCCCCGTTGAAATTCGTGGACGGGTGGAACATCGGCATGCCGGACAAAGTCATCGAAATGCCGAACGAATTCCAGGTGCCCGAGCAAGGCGTGATTGATTACCAGTATGACGTCATCCCGGGCGATTTCAAGGAGGACACCTGGGTCACCGCAGCCGAAATTCGTCCGGGCAACCGGGCCGTTGTGCACCATGTGATCGCCTATGTCCGCCCGCCTGGATCACCGTGGTTGAAGGATGCAAAACCCGGCGTTCCATTTCCGCTGCCCAAAATCACCGGGCAGGCGCGAGGGGACGGTGGCCGGCAGGGGCAGGGCGGCGCGATTTTCGGGGCCGAGCACCTGATCGGCTTCGCGCCGGGCATGCAACCTCTGCTACTGGACGATTCCGCGAAACTGGTGAAGGCGGGGTCACTACACCACCAACGGCAAGTCCGCCACGGACAAGACCCGGATCGGGCTGGTATTCGCAAAGACGCCGCCCAAGTATCGCAACGTCACACTGCTGGCTCCTAACCGGAACTTTGTGATTCCGCCCAACGATGACAACTACGAGGTGAAGTCGCAGGTCGAACTGCAGGACACCGTCACGCTGGTGGACCTGGTGCCCCACATGCACTTCCGCGGGAAAGACTTTTTGTATAAGGTCGTGTATCCGTCGGGGCAAACCGAGACGCTGCTGTTCGTGCCGAAGTACGACTTCAACTGGCAGCTTGGTTATCTGCTGGCCCAGCCCCTGGTTCTCCCCAAAGGTACGCGCATCGAGTGCACCGCGCACTTCGACAATTCGCCCAACAACCCCTACAACCCGGATCCGACCAAAGAAGTCAGGTGGGGCGACCAGACTTGGGAAGAAATGATGATTGGGTGGTTCCAGGTGACCGTCGATCCCAAAGTCAGCACGGCGGGTTTGGTAAGGATGCTGCCGGGCTCTGCGAAGGCCAGCATAGCGACGCCACCGCCCCCGGCTACACAACAATAGTTGCGGCTTCAGGTCCCGCGCCGCTCCAGGATTTATTTCCCGTCAATGGAAAATGCCAGCAGCACATTCCCCGGCAGTCCACCCCAGATGCCGTAACCGGAGCCGACGAACAACATTCCACCAGCGATTGTTGGTCCCGGCCCATCCATAGCGCCGCCCTTGCCGGCAATTCCATTAACGCCCGCAAATTCCCGGGCGGTATCAAAATTCCAGGTTACCTTTCCGTCCGTTGTCGAATAGGCTCGCAAATGGCCATCCACCGCGCCTGAGAACACGACCCCAGGAATCGCAGAGACAGCCGCTGATTGTGCCGGGCTGCACGAAGGACGCTTGCCACACGAGGCCGGAGGCGCTGCCCACACCTTTTCGCCGGTTGCAACGTCGAGTGCGAAAAGCCCTCCACCGGCCTTGGGATCTGGAATCGGCAAAATGGTCGTTGAACCACGAAGATGGGCGACGTCGGAAACAGCGACGTACATATTCTTGCCATCGTAGGCCGATCCCCACTGAATGCCGCCCAGCCGGCCGCCCTTGCCCACGCGGGTCTCCCACAGAATCCGGCCGTTGTCGTCCGGATCAAGCGCACGCGCCACTCCCGATTTCTGGCTGATCAGCAGCGCGCGCTTCCCGTTCGCCAGGGCCACCAGGATCGGAGACGCGCCGATGTCAAAATCCGGTCCGAGATGTTCTCCGCAGCCCGCTCCCGCGCAGACGATGTTGAAGATGTCATTCTCGGTGAGCTGCTTGGTCCACAGCAGCTTGCCGCTATCTAGGTCGAAGGCCAGGACGGCATCGCTGGTCTTCGTCGCCGGCTCCGAAAAATTATCACCCGTGCCGGCGTAGATGACTCTGCGCTTGACGTCAATCGTGGGCGCCGACCAGATGCTGGCGCCCGACGGGCCCCGGTTCTGCACTCCGGCCGCAGTTTCGGTTGTGGGCCGCGGCTCTTCGGCAATCGTGTAGGTCTGCCCTGGCCCACTTCTTCTCCGCCGGTTACCGGCACAAACACGCGCCCCTCGAAGTATTCCAGCGCGCCGACAATTTTTGCGCGCGGATGAGCGTCCACGCGCACTTTCCACAGCAGTTCCCCGGTGGCGGCGTCAACGGCGTAGGCGTTTGCCCGCGTATCTCCGAAGAACGCGCCATAGCGCTTCCCCTCCCCCGGAAGCGCGGCGATGAAGATGGCGGTTCGCGCCGGCGATTCCGTTTCAAACGACCAATACCGGCACCCGGTCTTTGCGTCCAGCGAATAAACGTTCCGGTTTGCGCTGGGCACGAAGATTCGTCCGCCGACCACCGTGGGCTGTCCCCACGAGAGCGGAGCATTGGGAAATGCAAAAGCCCACTTCAATTTCAGTTGCGGCACTTGGTCGGCCGTCAGGCCAGCCCGGTCCGCGGGTTGAAAGCGCGCGTTGGTCAGGTCGGATCCCCAGCCATTCCAGTCTGTGCTCGAAGGCGAAAACGGCGCCTTAGCGTCGGGGCACGCGCCTTTTGACGCTTGGCCCGTTTGCCCAACCTTCTTGCCGGTCAGGAACTCGGCGATGAGGCGTTTTTGGGCCGGCGTGAGTAACTGCCCTTGGTCCTTCATCCGGCCGGATTCCAGCGCGCGAATGATGTTTTCCGGCGACATCAGCCGCATCGCAGTGGGCGCAGGAGCGCGCGTCTGGCCGGGATTCTCGTGGCATAGGACACATTGTTTTTTGTAAAGAGTGGCGCCGTCGGGCTCCTGCGCCAGTGCCGAAGGTGAGGCGCTCAGCAGAACCATGGCGCAACCATGCAAGCACCCGATCAACAAAGCACGACGCATATCTATCCTCCGGACCGCTTCCATTTGCCTGGTGTAAGACAGAATCGTCTCGGCGGCGCTCACACTATATCAGTTTTCCGACGCGCGATTGAAACTGCGGTTCGCACGCAGGATGAACCTCTGGCCTTGTAAAAAAGATGGAACCTACTATGATGTGGCCGTGCGCGAAATACCCCGCTTGCCTGCGTCTCCTCTGCACCGGTTTTTGGATTAGAGGGATCGTGCGCCGCTTCGTTGCTGTCCTCGTTCTTCTGGTATCAGCGTCTCTGCTTTCCGCCCATACAGTCATCACTACCAAAATCACCTGGTCGCGCGAAGTGTCGCGCATCGCCTATCAGCACTGCGCATTCTGCCACCACGATGGAGGCTCGTCGTTCTCTCTGATGACTTACGAGGAGGCCAGGCCGTGGGCCGAGGCCATCAAGCAGCAGGTGATCGCCCGCCGCATGCCTCCGTGGAACGCCGTGAAAGGCTTTGGCGAGTTCAAAAACGACCGCGGGCTGACCCAGGAAGAGATCGGCATCATCGCGAACTGGGTCACCGGCGGCGCCCCCGAGGGACTCCCAGCCTACATGCCGGCAAGGCCGGACTTCGCCGCCAAAGTAGAGGAGACACAAAACAGTGGATCGGAGGTCTTTGTTTCTGGGGCGCTTGTGACCAAGGATCGCCTCGACGTAATCGGGATTGCGGCGAAGCAGGTCCCGCCCCCAGGCGCTCTCCAGGTGATTGCGCAACGCCCCGATGGCTCCATCGAACCACTAATTTGGGTCGAACAATTCAACCCGCGTTACACCGGAACGTACTACTTCCAAAACATTCTGCGGTTTCCCGCCGGCACGAAAATCCAAATCACCCCGCCCAACGGAGAAATCACCCTGGTAGTCAAGAAATAGACACCGATGAGCCGGACCCGGAGCGCCCTGACACGTCTATTTCAGCTCTGCAACCGGAACATCGAAAACGGCGGTATTGACCGCGCCCTTGCGCTGGAACTGCACCCAGATTCGGTAGACCCGCGGCCGCGGAAAGATCTCGTTGAACTGCATCTTGGGGCCGCCGTCGGCGATGAACGGATGGTCGTGGATCATGTCCACGAGGTCATCGCTGACGGCCACCATGTGCGACCACGCGCCGAGGTAAGGTTCGAGACCATCCGCCGGCGCCAGGTGGAAGAATAGCAGCGTCTTCATGCCGGCGATTGGCTGCGGCGGATCCATCGTTAGAGAGACCTCCATGTTGCCGGACTGCTTCGGCGCCAGGTCCGGCGTCAGTTGCGTGCCCGGCGTAATCGCACCGCCGGGGACCACAATTGTCTTCACAATGAGTTGCGGCGTGCCGCCTTGGGGATAAAAGTCGCTCAATATGCGGTACATCCCGGTCCGCGGGAAGACCGTATTGAATCGAAACACACCGTCCGGCCCTTTTTCCGCGTGGTCGTGAAGGAAATATCGCAAGTCCTGGCTGACGATGAAGATGTGATACAGCTTCTCGTGTACGGTTTGGAAGTCGGTGACTTGCTGCCGGGTCTTAGGGTCTTCTACGGTAAAAGCGAGCTGCAGCTCCTTGCCTGGTTGAGCCCCCGGCGGGTTCAGCTTGAGGTTGAGCGGATACTCGATTCTGTCGGGGAGATTCGCAACCAGCGCCATCCCGCAACGCGGACAATACCCGGGCTGCGGAGAGCGCACATCCGGATGCATCGGGCAAACGAACTCGACGGGCGCTTCAACTTGACTGGGAGCTGCCGGCGGGGCGGGAGGCGCTTGCGCGAACGCACCGCTCGCGAGAAACAGCGCGATGACCAGAGTCCGCTTCCTGAAGCTCAAAGCCATGCTGTACAGCAGAATAGCAGAAGACGCAGGGAGGATTCAGCGGCAACAAGTGTCGTCCCGGGGCCACACAGTGGTCCTTCCATTGCGCCTGAAAATCCATTCCAATTGCTTGGATTCCATACCGATACTATTGGGGCTCAGGTACCGGCACGTCGGGCTTCACGTCGGTGTTGTGGTATGTCGTGATCTTCCATTCGCCTCCGTCTTTCACCAGGACCTGCAACAAGCGCGTGCGGAGGCGCCCCTTGTCATCAGGGTACGTTCCGGGAAATAGCTTGGGGATTCCAGTCACCGAAGTAAGCGTTTCCACGATCGCAACATCGGGGCGGACGAACTTCAGAGAAACGATGTCCTGCTTGAGCGTGCTCCCGCGAAACGGTCCCTTGAAGAGGTCTTGATGCCTTTGGATAAAGGGTTCGCGTCCAGTGAAGAACTGCCCGCGGATGTTGGTGAAGGTGCCGTCGGCAGCGAAATGACGCGAGTAGGTGGCGGCATCGCCGGAATTCCAGGCAGTAATCTCTTCTTGAACGATGTTCCGAACTGCGGCTTCGTCAGGCGAGGTTTGCGGCGCGGAAGCGATGGTAACAACGAGCACTATGGCGAGGACTGACAAAGATCTCATAGCGGCCTCCGTGGAGTGCGGGCCGGGATTGTGGCTGAGCATTTAGCTAACTGTTGAAGGTTCAAGTGATCCTCTTCCCCGAATGTCGGATTTCCCTGCCGACCTAATCTATGCCTTCCCGGCCTTCCACCAGCTCTATCCGGACATGGTCCGGGCCTTCGATAAAAGCGGCCCTCAGCCTCCCGCCTGCGAGGGAGCGAGGCCCGTCGGTCACTTTGACGCCGTCTTTCTTCAAACGTTCCAGCGTCTGCTCAAGGCCATCCACGCTGAACCCGATGTGGTCGGTCACGTGGCCCTCAGTGGATTCGAAGTCGGTGCGGTCCTTCCAGAGTTCCGGCCACTCCTTCTTGGCGTACTCCATCGGAAAAATAATGAAGTTGACGTTGTCCATCATCAGCGACATTGCCGGGCCAATCTGGTAACCCCTGTAGAAGCGCGATTCGCGGGAGGGCGGCCCAGCCCCGCGCCGGATCAGCCCGAATTCTTTGATATACCATTCGCCGGCCGCGATGGGGTCTTTGCTCAGCAAGTGGATGTGGCCGAAGTGGTGATGATTGGCCGTGTTCAGCTCGACCAACTGGTGGTCCGGTCCGTCCACGTAAGCAAAAAAGAAGACCCCCTGGGCATTGCCGCCGCCAATGTCGCTGATGTCCGTGATTGGCGTGGCGAACTTTGTGCCGCTGTCGAGCTGCTTCTGGTAAGTCTCCTTCATGTTCTCCGCGCCCCAGCCGATGTGCCAGATAGCAGAGGTGATTTCCGGCTTCGGCGGCGCGCTGGCCTTGTTGAACAGCAGCCACGACTTCTGCGCCCAGACGGAATCACCAAGCCCCGGAAATTCTACTTTCTCGCAATCGAATTTGCTGGTGTAAAACTGGATGGCCGCTGCCGGATCAGTGGCGTTCAGATGGACGTGGTGGAAGTGCGCCAGCGGCGCTGGCGGCGCCCCTTGAGCGAGGCAAAACCCCACAACGCCCAAAATCAGAACACATGCTCGTTTAAGGTCTCTTGGAAGCATGCGACATTCTACACAAGCCTGTCCCGGTTGTTGAGTCCCGCCGTGACGAAATACAATTCCGCCACGCATCGAACCACGGGGCATTGAGATTTCAGCCGAAGGTTCATGTGGCGCCCGATGGTCACAGCTTGGTAGGATACGAAACCGCCATGGAACAACCCATCTGGAATTTCGAGCAAGAGCCTTTCGTGGATGAAGACCCCGACGAAACCAGCATTAACCTGCGCGCCTACCTCGACCGGATGCCGGACGAAAAGATGCGCCGGTATTCCCCGCAGTGGAGCGACACCCAAGTAATTGACTGGTGCGGCGACTTCAAGGACGACGGCACGTTGATGATTGCTTGCTGCGAGCGCGACGTGGATGTTGCCGAGTTCCGCCGCGTATTGGAACAGGCCATCGCCTGTCGCAACCGCGTTCGCGGCACACTGCTGGGAAAGCCGTAGTCAGTAGTCGCAGGTCGGGCTGCGCAGCTTCCCGGGTTTCGCGTTCTTGCCGGCGCCCGCGGCGTCGTCGCAATCCACACAGATGGCGTGCTTCAGCGCCGGATCGCCGTGAATTTTGTGGCAATCCAGGCAAGTGGTGTCCGAGCTGGGCTCGAGGACGTTGCGCACCTCGAAGTACACATGGCGGTCCGCGTAGTCCAGGGAAGTGTCATCGGCGCGTTTGAGGTCCACCTTGAAGTCTTCAAACAAATCGTCGCCGGCAACGAAGTTATTGGGGTAGGGCAGGCCCGTGGACTCCGAGCGCCCGCCGCGCAAGTGACATTGCCCGCAGATCGAGGCAATCTCACGCGGCTGCCGCGCGCGTTTGGACGACAGCACGGCCTCTGGAGGATTGGAAGTGTGGCTGAGCTGGACATCCCCGTGGCAGGTGTAGCAATCGAAAGCGAAGGCGGAAAAGGTATGGGCTGCGGGGTCCACACCGCTGGTGTGGCAACCGGCGCACTGCGTGGCGAACACGTCGGGCTGCCAGCTCTTGCCGTCCCTCCCGAGAATGGCGGACTTGCCGTAGCCGATCAGCTTGAGCGCGCGAAAGTGCTGCGCGCTGCCGATCACGTGAGTGGCCTCTGCCGGGAGTTGCGCCACGCTGGGTGGAACACCCACGGGACGGATGGTCCAGGCATGTGGCTCTCGCTCCCAGGTGGCGCCCACCATGGAACAGGCACTGGTCACCCGTAATGTAATCGGGGAGAGGTTTGCCTACATGGTCGTGCCGGGTCTGATTCTGCGCGCCGGCCTTCTGCGGAACTTCTTTCTGAAACGATCGGTCCTGTGACTCTAAGTCTTTCCGCCTACTCTGAGCGGCTCTTTGTCCGACGTGGCCCTGCACGGCGAGAGCGCCAACCAGCGCCAGCAGGGCCGGCGTCAGGCCGGTGCTAATCATCCGCACGAACCCAGCCGTAGGCGGCGTTTTCGCGCAGCAGGCCGGTTTGCGGGTATGCCTCCCTGGCCTTGGCGACGATGTCCGGACTCAGTGGGTTGCGCTTTTCCTTGGCGTCCACGCCGTAAATGCGCGCGGCATTGAGGCCGAAGATCTTGGCCTTATCTTCCTTGGTGATCTTGGAATAGCCGAACTTTTCGCACAGCTCATCGCTGATCTGGAAGCGCTTGAAGGCTTCGATGGCCCATTGCGGCGAACCCCACCACAGGCAATCCGTGCCCCAGATCACGTGGTCCGCGCCGTAGATCTTGATGTTCTTCCCCATGCCGTGCATGCACAGGTTGGGATCGGCAATGGCCAAGACGTTAAAGAAGCTGCCCACCTCCGGGTAAACATTGTTCATCTTCGGGTTGCGCTTCTTGATGTCCATCAGGACGTTGTGCCAGGCGAAGTCGCCTGTCGTGGGGTCTATCGAACTGGCCCACTCCGGCTCGCTCGGGGCGTGCTGGATCGCCGAGTGATAAATAATAAATGTCAAGTCGGGATTGTTGAGCGCGGCCTTCTCCACATCCTTGGGGTTGGCCAGATGGCCGAGAAGACGCGACTGATACGAATACCCTTTGTGGACCGAGAAAATCTTCAGCCCGCGCTTGCGCGACTCCTGGTAGAACCATGCCGCGTCGTCGTCGTCCAGTTGGAAACCGTGGCCCGAGCGCCCCGGGTCGGCGTGGCAATACCATTTCCAGGAGTTGATTTTGTACTCGTTGAGTTCGCGCTCCATTTGCGCGATGGTCCTCTCCTTGTCAATCGCGTTCTTGGCATGGTCCCAATAATGATTGGGGGCCAGGTTCCCCTGGCTCAGGGCGCGCCGCGAGCCGGCGAACTGGTTGATCTTGTCGCGCGACTGCGCCATCAGCCAACTGGGCAGGATGCCCCCGGCGCGCGCCGATCCTTCCAGCACCTTCCCGGTGTCATCCTTGTTTTTTTCCGGCGGACCCGGCACGCCGGAGATCACGATCATCTCCGTCTCGGAGTCGAAAAAGATCTCCTTCAGGAACTGGCTGAAGCTGTAGGATGCAACGTCGTCCTTCAGGTTGAACCCCATGTTTTTCACGAACTCGTTGGTGCGGAAGTTGAGCGCGATTCCGTTGGTGAAATGCGTTTGGACGTCGAGGATGAAGAACTCCCCCTTCGGCAGTTTCTCCTGGTAGGCCGCCGGATCGAAAGTCTCCGCTTCCGTTACGTCCCAGACTTTCCCCCACACTTTGTTGGAGGCCAGAAAGCAAGTCGCCATCCCCATGGCGCTGGCCATGAAGGTGCGCCGGTCCATGCCGAGTTTCCGGGATTTCTCTTCGGCCATCTGGCCGATATAGAATTCCACCTCTTTTTGTTTCTGGCTCTGCGGCCGCGGAATGAATTCCTCGTTGGAAAGAACCTGCGTGGGCATGGGCGAGTCCACGCCTTTTTTCCGGTCGCGCTGAAACTTGCGAATCCACATATCGTCCCCCTCCTGAGGGCCATAGTGTATACCCAATCCAAAAGCGTTCAACCGGAACGTGGGCCCGTGAAATGCGCCACGTGCCCGGCGCTGGCCTGGCTTTGCTCAGGACGGCGCTCGCCGCGCTTGTGGGGTCTTCTTGCTCTATCCTGAACTCTATGAAAGAATTTGCTCCGTTCAAACATTTGCATTCTCTGAGGGGGCGCGCATCTCCATGAAACCTCATCTGCTTTTGGCCCTCGCTGTGGTCTTGTGTGCCGCAGGCGCATCGCAGACCACCTCCGCGCAAACGTGGAATTTTGCCGTTGCCGGTGATTCGCGCAACTGTGGCGACGTGGTGATGCCCGCGATCGCGCAAAATGTTCATCGCAGCAACGCGGCATTTTATTGGCACCTGGGAGACTTTCGCGCCATCTACGATTTTGATGAGGACTATCGCCAGGCGGCCGGCCCCGGCGTCAACATCAGCACGTATTTCCACGACGCCTGGCCCGACTTCATTCAAAACCAGATGGTTCCATTCGGCGACCTTCCTGTTTTTCTCGGCATCGGAAACCACGAACTCGTTCCCCCGAAAACCCGCCCCGATTTCCTCCAGCAATTCGCCGATTGGCTCGATGCCCCCGTGATCAAGGAGCAGCGGCTGCGCGACGACCGCTCCGACCACATGCTGAAGACGTATTACCACTGGATTCAAAGCGGCATTGATTTCATCAATCTGGACAACGCCTCGGGGGACCAGTTCGACGCGCCGCAAATGGCCTGGTTCAGCAAGGCTCTGCATAACGCCGTGTCCAACGCATCCGTCAAAACCGTCATCGTCGGCATGCACGAAGCCCTCCCGGACAGCCTTTCTTCCGGCCACAGCATGAATGAGTCCGCCCAGGAAACTGAGAGCGGGCGCAAAGTTTATAAATCCCTCGTTGATTTTCAAGCGCAGACCGGCAAGCGCGTCTATGTGCTCGCCAGCCATTCGCACTTCTATATGGGAAACGTTTACAATACCGCCTGCCGGGAAAGTCAGAAGCAGGAAATTCTCCCGGGATGGATCATAGGAACGGCGGGCGCGGTCCGCTATCGCTTGCCGCAGGACGTCAGCCGCGCCACCGATCCGCAGACCGACGTTTACGGCTATCTGCTCGCCACCGTTTCCGCCGATGGCGCTGTCAAATTTGAATTCAAGAAACTTTCTGCGGACGATGTTCCACAAAGCGTGAAAGCCCGCTTCACTCCGGATTTCGTCAATCAGTGTTTCTCCGGAAACAAGAACGCCTTTGTCCCGGAGGGCGTGCCAAAACCCCCGAACTGCCCGTGACATCGGGCGTCACGTTGCTGCATGATTCGCTATTTTTGCAACGACTTCGGATCAGACTTGTTGCTCGAGGCCTTCTGAGGATCTAGTTCTCCCCTTCTGCCAGCCGCTGCCTCATTGTTTATTCGTTGCGGGTTTGTGCAGCTCGATATTGTGCTTCGCCTGGCACTCGCCCTCCGCGCCGGGGTCATACACGGCAACGCCTGTTGCCTGGTCTTTGGAAGCGTGGAACTCGACAGGCGGTTTGTGCACCCTGTCGGGAAGGCCGATAAACTTCGCCTTCCCCTGGTCATTCGTATAGACGCTCAGGTCCAGCTTGTGGAAACCCGCAAAGCCATAAGCGATGTGCACGTTAATCAGAACGGCAGAGGCCGGCTTTCCCTCGGCGTCGGTTACGGTCAGCTCAACCGAACAAGGGCCCGCCCCGCCGTCCATCACGGAAAAGTCCTTGTTCTTTGGCGGTTCCTGGGTTTTCGGCGCCTGATCTTTCTTCGGGGTCTCTTGGGTGCGTGCTCCCGGCAGCCGGCCCGCTGCCATCAAGATTAGCAGCCCTCCGAAAAAGAGCGTCAGTCTGTGGCTTCTTGCCATACGCCAACCGTGCAGCGATTATATCGAACCTCCTTGGGCTTGGCCTTACTTTGTTGTCGCCTCGGAGGCCTGCGTCGCTTCAGCCCATCCCACTCATTCTGAACGGTTTACAAGTTTACTCTTGACTTAGATTCGATTCTGGGATATAATGCGCGCAGTTTAGTTGTTCGATTGCTTCCGGGCCCTGCTCTTGCTCTGAGCAATGCCGCAGGGGACCAAGAGCCTGCCAGGCACCTCGTAGTTTAGACCTGCCTCGCGATTGGGAGTTCTGGAAAATGGCCAAGTCAGGCATGCTAAGTCTTGAGTCGCTACCCCTGCACCACGCCGGGAATTTGCCGCGCGCCCTCATTTTTCCGGTTAACTGGCTTAAGATTCACACACTTTCGCAAAAACGCGTCTGCAACCCCTTTAGTTTCACACACTTTCAAAACAAAGGACTTAAAACCCTTTCGTTTCATACACTTTCAAAAAAAGGGTGGGGGTGTCCTTCGTTCATGCCTGATAAGTCCCCAGACTGGAGCCTCGGGGAGATTTTGTGACGGTCTACTCGTGCCGCGCCCCGTGAAGTACTTCCACCGCATGGGGAATGAGCTCGGCCACCGCGTCCAGCGATTCCACAGCGCCCTTCGGGCTTCCCGGCAGATTCACGATCAGCGTTCGGCCGCGAATTCCGGCGGCGGCCCGCGAAAGCATCGCCCGCGGAGCGGTCTGCTGCCCCTTCTGCCGCATCAGCTCCGCCAATCCGGGAACGAGCTTTTCGCACGCGGCCATCGTAGCTTCCGGGGTCGAATCCCGCGGCCCCACTCCTGTGCCGCCGGTGGTCACCAGCACATCCGCCCCTCCGGCATCCGCCAGCTCTCTCAGCTTCACTTGAATCATGGCGGAGTCATCGGAAACAACGTGGGAGGAAACCACCTGCCAGCCCAGCGCCGTACAGCGGTCGCGCACCGCCGGGCCGGAAACGTCTTCGCCCTGCCCCGCGGAGATCGAATCGCTGACCGTGACCACAACTACGCGCAGCGCCATCGCTCAGCTCTTGACCACGTCGCGGCTGGCTTCGTCCATCAGGCGCATCGCTTCCATCAGCAGACCGGTTGTCGAGCGCGTGGTGGTGGTCCGCTCCGAGGCCTTCGCCCCGTTGAAGTCAATCTCGAAATCTCCGGCGATCCAGCGCACCGCCTCGAACACCGCCGCGTCGCCTTCGAGCTTGCCGAGCTTCGCATCGCGGCATTGTCCGGCGGCAAAATAAAGCTCGCAGTTTTGTCCCGCGTTGTGCAGCGTCAGCCGGCAGGATTTCTGCCCCATTTCGAGCGACTGCATCAGGTCCAGGATGCTCATTTCTTCGAGCCGCCCCTGGATCACGCCGGGCCGGGAACCTTTTTTCTGCAATTTCTCCAGGTGCACTCTGTCCACCACTTTTTTCGCCAGCCGCACCAGGTCTCTCACGAAAAACGGCTTGGGGATGAAGTCCTCCACGCCCTCCACCAGCGGGCGAAGCCTTTCTTCGATGTCCGAGCGGCTGGCCACGAAAATAAACGGAATGTGCCGCGTCTGCTCGCGGCCCCGGAGTTTTTCGTAGAGCTGCCGCCCGTCGAGCCCGGGCATTTTGTAATCACAGAGGATCAAGTCGGGCGGGTTGTCAATCGCCTTCACCAAGGCGTCCGCGCCGTCGGTGGCCTTCACCACTTCGCAGTGCGGCTCCATGCCGTTGGCGATCAGGTCGAGCACCAGCGGGTTGTCATCCGCCACAAGGACACGTACGCTCTTGCTCGAAGTAGTCATCGCCTATTTCGAATGGCGCCGCGCCTGGCGCGTCTCCGCCCGGCGATAGTGCCCGCTTCTGCCGCCGATTTTTTCCACCAGGTAAAGCTCGGTAATCTCCATGCCCTTCTCGAGAGCTTTGCACATGTCGTAGATGGTCAGCGCCGCGGCGGAGGCGGCCACAAGCGCCTCCATCTCCACGCCGGTCGGAGCCGTCGCGGTGACGCTCGAGCGGATCTCGATTCCATTCTTGCACAGCCGCGTAGTCACATCAATGTGCGTCAGCGGCAGCGGGTGACAAAGAGGTATCCACTCCGGGGTGCGTTTGGCCGCGGCAATCCCGGCAATCCGCGCGACTTCCAGCGGATTCCCTTTCGGCGTCTCCAGTCTGCGGATGGCCCGCAACGTCGCCGCGGTCATCCGCACGAAGCCGTGAGCGATGGCGGTTCGCGTGGTGGCCGGCTTCGCGCTGACGTCCACCATGGCCACTTCGCTGCCCTTCCGGTAGTGTGTCAGCTCACTCATTCCGTAGGCCCGCCGCTCACAAAGCTCCTCGCCTCGGCAGTACTTCGGCCAATTCCCCGGCCGCCAGTTCCAGCTTTTCCGGCCGCACCACAAGATAAGCGTTGGCCTGTCCCAGTGCCACGATATCGCCGGAACCCTTCCAGGACAACTCGCGGACGCTCGGCTCGCCGCTACCCCATTCGATGCGCGCGGGTAAAAAATGCGTCAGCGGCGCTTTCAGCCGCACCGGAGCTTCGAGGCGTACCCGAAACAACCCGAGCGGGCGCGGCTTCGCTCCGCTCAGCAGGTCCATCACCGGCGGCACGAACAGCTCAAACGTCACCATCGTCGAGACGGGATTCCCCGGCAGGCCGAACACCGGCTTTCCTCGGCACATCCCGAACACGGCCGGCCTCCCGGGACGAATCTCCACGGCGTCGAAATAGAATTCCGCCCCGAGATCGCGCAAAACCGTTTCCACCAGGTCATACTTCCCCATGGAAACCCCGCCGGAGAGGATCAGGACGTCGGCCTCGAGACCTGTTTCGATTTTCATGCGCAGATCTTCGACTCGGTCGGCGGCATTTCCCAGAAGTACCGGCTCGCCTCCGGCAAGCGAAACCTGCGCCCCGAGCGAAATGCTGTTGCTATTGCGGATTTGAAACGGCCCCGGTGTCTGGTGCACCAGCACGACTTCATCTCCGGTCGAAAGAATCGCCACGCGCGGCTTTTTCGCCACAGCCAGTTTCGTGCGGCCCACTTGCGCGGCCATTGCCAGCTCGGCATAGCCCAGCTGCTTCCCCGGAGCGAGTAATGTCTGCCCCGCGCGGGCCTCGCTGCCCTTCGCGACAATATTTTGTCCCGATTCGGCCGTGCGCTCGACGAGCACGCGCGCCTTCGACGGCTTGGTGTGCTCGATCATCACCACGGCATCGGCGCCGCGCGGGACGCCCGCGCCGGTCATGATTTGCGCGCATTGCCCGGCGCAAATTTCAGCGGCGAAGGAATCGCCGGCTTTGATTTCGCCGATGATGTCGAGAGTTCGTCCTGCGGTGGCCAGGTCTGCGGCGCGAACGGCAAAACCGTCGCGCGTCGCGCGATGAAAGGGAGGATAGTCGCGGTCTGCGATGACCGGCTCGAGAAGAACGCGCCCCAGGGTTTCGAGCAGCGCAAGCGTTTCCGTCGCAGGCGCGTGGCGCAGACCCGCGGCGGCTGCGATGATTTTTTCTCGGGCTTGCTCGAAAGACGGCATCGGGGTGTTGCCGGCCCCGGCGGGTCAGAGCCACCCGGCCAGCTTCGTGCCGGCGGGAACAATGGTAGCGTCGCGCTCCGGCCCGGTAGAAATCATTCCGATTTCCACTTGCAGCGCATCGGAGATGAAACGCAAATACTCGCGCGCTGCCTTGGGCAATTGCGCGGCATCGCGGATTCCGTATGTCGTCGAGCACCAGCCCGGAAGCGCCCGATATTCCGGCGCGACTTTGGCGAGTTCTTCCGCCGCAGCGGGCATTTCGCGAATCGGCGATCCTTTGTAGCGATATCCGGTGCAGACCTGGATTTCGCGCTGCGTGTCGAACACGTCGAGCTTGGTGACCACGAGCGAGTCGATGCCGTTGATCATCCCGGCATAGCGAAGCACCGCGAGGTCCAGCCAGCCGCAACGCCGCGGCCGGCCAGTCACGGCGCCATATTCTTTGCCGCGGTCGCGCACTTCGGTCGCCTCCAGGTCCGGCATCTCGGTCGGAAACGGCCCCGTGCCGACGCGCGTCGTGTACGCCTTGGTCACACCGATGACGCCGTTGATCCGCGCCGGCGGAACGCCGAGTCCGGTTGTAGCGCCGCCGGAGGTTGCGCTCGAGGAAGTCACGAACGGATAGGTTCCATGATCAATGTCGAGCATTGTTCCTTGCGCGCCTTCGAACAGCACGGAACGCCCCTGCGCCAGCGCGCCATTCAGCAGCTCCGCCGTGTCCGTGATGTAATCACGAATCTGCCCGGCCAGACGCATCGTGTCTTGCAGCAGCGCGGCGGAATCAAGCGAAACTCCATAAGTTGCCTGGCAAACCGCATTTTTCTCCCGCAAGACCCGCTCCAGCTTCTCGCGGAATCCCTCCGCGTCCAGCAGATCGCAGACCCGCAATCCTCTCCGCGCCATCTTGTCTTCATACGCCGGACCGATGCCGCGCATGGTCGTGCCGATCTTGTTCGCGCCAAGCGCCGCCTCGGCCGCTTTTTCCATCTGCCGGTGATACGGAAAAATCAGGTGCGCGCGGTTGGAGAGGTGCAACCGGCCGGAGACGTCCACCCCGCCTTTGTGAAGCGTCTCGATCTCGCTGACCAGCGCGGCTGGATCCACCACCACACCGGATCCGATCACCGCATGCGCGGCCGGCCTAAGAATACCGCAGGGGATAAGCTGCAAAACGAAGCGATGGCCGTCGAAAATGACTGTGTGTCCCGCGTTGTGGCCGCCGAAGCAGCGGGCGATGTAATCGAACGACCCCGCCAGGTAATCAACGACCTTGCCCTTCCCTTCGTCACCCCATTGCGCGCCCACCACGACGACAGACTTCATTTCGGTTGGCTCCCTCTCGGCTCGGCGGCCCGCACCCTTCCGCTTCGGAAAGACAATTCTTGGACCACAGGAAGGACGCGGCGGAACAGGCAAGTACTCCATGCTACGCCGGGCCACGTGAGATGGCAAGCGTGCGCAGGGGTTGCGAAAAAAGCGGCGCCGCTTTTAAGCAGAACCGAACCGGCCTACAGGGCCTCAAGACGGCGCAGAGGGTCGAGCCCACAGAACCAGAATCGGGCCGGCTCAGCGGACGTGCGCGTCGAAAACTCCTGTTTCCACTCGTCCAGCGCGCCCTCCAAGTTTGACCTGGACGAAGATGCGATACTCACCGGGCTGCGGGAAGCCGTAAGGGAAGCTGACTTCAGGTGGCAGCGGAGCGGATGACATGGGCATCCCCATTCCGCCGGGCATTGCGGGTGAACTGTTCGTGAGCCCCGATTGCACCAATTCCAGCGCGGCCATTGAAACGGAGCCGGCGGGATGGACATGCGCAAAGACGCTCAAATCGGAGCGGACAAACTCCGCGTGTCCGGCCATTCCCATGTACGGCGCCAGGTCCTGGACGGGCTTGCCGTCTTTATCCTCGATGCTGAATTTGAAGTTCATGGCGACGTTGGCCTGCAGCGGGCCGCTGGCGCGGTGCCAGACCATTTGACCGCCGTCCGAAAACTTCGAGACGGCCGAATCCACCGCCGCTCGAGCGAACGGCGCGCCCGACCACGAGGAGTCATCGCCCGCCAAAGGCTTTCCGTTGATCTGGGGAAGGTCAACGGTTCCAGCGAGGGTCCAGGGGAATCCGTTCTGGTCAACAATATCGGCGAATACCTGGTACCGGCCCGCGGGCATCGTGGGCAAATCTTCTGCAAACGCATCGCCCGAGATCCGCGCGGGATGGAGATGCCACATGCGATCCATTCCAGGAAGGCTGATGAGGAAGAGATGCATCAAATGACCATGATCGGGAACGAGTCCTTCCATCTTAGGGACCAATTCCTCCAGCCTCGAATACTTCGGCAAGTTCTGATCCGGGGCTTTGGCCCGAATCACCAGCCGGTTTCCGTTTTGCAGCGTGGTCTCAGCAAGGGGTGGTTTGAAGAAATTGATGTCGCGCTGATAATTCCTAGCTTCCACACCCCACCACTTATTTCCGAGATACAGGATCGCCACCACGGTGATTGCCGTGGCCGCCATGACGATCCTCGCGCGCCGGCGATTCGACGGCGCGGGAGTCTTGCCCGGCTCGAGGCTGCATTCGCGCGTGCCGGCTCCGACGATGGACACAATTCCAACGGCCAGGAGCAGCAAGAGGGAAACCAGAAGTCCTCGCAGGGGCTTCTCCATGGACAAGGAACGCTGCGCGAAAGACGGCACAGGGACGGACAGTTCCCCTTTACCTTTGGCTCCGTCCGCAAGGATGCGCACCTGCAAAGCGCCGAACTCCATCAGCCACAAACTGGCGGTAAAGAATTGCGGATCTTCTCTCGACTGCGAAGCCAGGCCTGGAGTGGGCGGAAAGTTGGAGCCCTGCCCGGTGAGCCGCAGGGGAACGACCTGAATCGCGTGAACGTCGTTGGAACTGCTGCGAACCTCTATTTCCGCGACGCCCGGGATCACTTGTGGCACGCGAACGGTGACAAACAGATGGTAGGGGCCGGCGTTGCCCTGGTAAAAAACGTCCGGGCTGCCCACGTGCGCACACAAGGGGAGGGCCGCCCCGATGAGGAGGGAGAGGATCGCAAGAAAGCACCTGGTCATAGGAACCGTGGGGTTATCTCTTCACTCGGCGCATCCAGTCGCCCCAGCCGATGCCGACGCGAGTCATCAACACCGCGACCCCAAGCGCCAGCGCCATGGTTATGCAAAACCCAGCGACGGTCAGCTCCGTGGGAACAAATACATTGCGCACCCATGGTGATGTGCTTGGCACAAGGTAAGGGTAGTTGTGGGTGACGAAAACCCAGTTGTTTGCGGCCGGGGACATCAGAAAATTCGCGAACGGCCACTGCACGGCAAGGAAGCTCGCGAAAAATGCCGCGCCCAGCGCTCCCGCCTGCGCCCACCGGCCCCAGTTTCCGATGCGCCGCCGGACCAAATCGAAAACGACCGCCGAAACGATCAGCAGCAGCGGAAAATCGGGCGGAACCAAATGGGTGATCTTTTGATAGACCGGCCCGAGCTTGGGTTCGGCGGGCACGAGCGGCAACAGCCAGCAAAAGGCCAAGTGAAGCGCGGTGTACGTGCCGGTCATCAGGGTCGCGGCCCAGCGATGTTTCGTCGCCCAGGCGATTGCGGCCATCCAAATGGGCGCGGCAATCATGACCACGAGGTAGAACTTCGCGCCGTGCATGAAAAAGCGGTGAGTCAACTCCTGCGCCATGCCCAGGGTCATCCCCAGCAGGAACAGGGATGCGAAAAGCAGAAAGCGCTCGAGCTTGGCGCGGTATTGCCCCTGCGCCCGGTTCATCTCGGCGAGAATCATCAGCAGGGCGCCGAATCGGATGCCGGTCATTCCCAGCGCCAGCAGCGTGTGCGGCGGGCTGAGGATCTTGACGTCGAGACCGTAGGCCGAGTGCCACCAGTTATCGAACGGTGCGGAGGTAATCATGGCCACGCCGCCCCAGGCGCAAACGAACGCGCCCAGCGACCCACGGAATCCCCACATGGAAATGGAAGCATCGCGCAAGGGCGAGTTCTTCTGGAAAGTGGTGGAAAGGATCAGGTATCCGGCGGTGAGTCCTCCGAGCACGCCGCACAAATAAATCATCACGTGCGCCGCCGTCCAAAATGTGTCACGGCCGATGCTCTCGTGCCAGGAAATGTCCCAGGTGCCGCCAAATGCGCCGGACATAACGGCGACAATCGAACTCCAGATATACCAGGGCACGGACGGCGCGCGGACTGCCGCTCGTTCGGCCATGCGGTCCTGGACCGGCCTTGCGCAAACTCCTAACGAGATTCGTGAAAACTCGTGATCCCGGTTGCAGGTGAGTTTACACTGCCGAGCGTCATTTGGGAACGGCTGCCGTGAGGAGGGCTGCACAGGCGGCGACTAAAATTACTTGCGACGTGCGAGTTGCGGGTAGCGGAAGCAGTCCACGACGTGGTCATTCACCATCCCAACGGCCTGCATGAAGGCGTAGCAGATGGTCGAGCCGACGAACGCGAACCCGCGGCGCTTCAGGTCTTTGCCCATGGCGTCGGACTCGGCCGTCTGGGCGGGAATTTGGCGGTGCTCACGCCAGGCGTTATGCCGCGTGCAGCCGCCCGTGAACTGCC
>WNGG01007807.1_pt1 | contig 19642 bp, 18 predicted proteins | sample 5400661 | NCBI WGS metagenome assembly WNGG01 (sample SAMN13153372, study PRJNA577476) | soil metagenome | isolation source: 100 cm soil or saprolite under Garry oak tree replicate 1 | place: USA:California | collected 2016-06-15
TGGTTATGATAACTCGACCGCCACAAGTGGGACAAGCGATTGTCTCGTGTCTCGCTATCTTGAGACCGCAGTCTGGGCACCAGACGTCCTCGTCCCTTCGAGCAATGAATATTGACTGCCAAACCCCGACATGCTTCCTGGGGTTACACGCGTCCCACTCAGACATTGTTAGTCGAGTGGCCCTGAAGGCCCAAGCAGCCTCCTCCTTCCACCTGGTCAGGTGCTCGGCTCTGTCCTCACACGTCTTGTGGAAGAACCGCCTCTCGCCCTCTTGGTTGAACGAGGCGGAGACAGGCTCGTCCCTGTGTATCGGCTTGCCACAGCCCGCACAGTTCTCCATGAGTCTCGATGATGATAGACGTGGCCCATGATATCAGGGCAGTGTTACCGAAACAAATCCGGTCTCGCTAGAACTCTGCCAACTCGAGAAATTTTAACGCGTCAAGAAGACCCTCGGCATAAGCGATGCACGCGAGCGCAGTGACCGGCTTTCGATTGTCGACGTAGTGTTGTGCGTCTCGTGTATAGCCTCGGGCGAGCTCTAACACATGATCCGATAGAGACGGCGGGACAGGTGTTTCGCTCTTCTTTTTCTTCAATATTCGCAGGGACCGAGAGGCGGTCTCCAAGTACTTCGCGGCCCTCTCGCCTGCCCGCTCCCTCACTTCAACGCCTCCAGATCCTCATCGCTCGCTCCACAAAATGCCTTCAAAGATTCGGCCTCCATGAAATGTAGCCTTCCCGGTACTACGAGGGAATGAGGGACCTTCCCAAACTCCTGGTGTTGAAGCGTTTCAAGCCTTCGAGAAAGCACGAACTGGTCGTCGGAACCAATCCGTGCAACACCAATTCCCATCATTCTCTCGAGTGCTGGATCAGCAACCACCAGCCTCGCCGCAGCCTCCCCTATCGTCAGCTGGTTCGACAGTTCCGGTCTAACATCGAGGAGTATGAGGGTGTGAAGTCCCCTCGTCTTGTTATCGCGAACAGCTTCCAGCAACGAGCCTGGTACGCCAGGCTCTTGCGGGAGAGTAACGGATTTTCCAAACTTGTAGCTTTGAAGGCCCGTCGCTCCGCAGACTGCAGACGTTATAGACGGACCGTGGATTATCTTTGACCGTATGCCCTTCTTCGCCAGTTCCAGCCTGATAGAAATGTGAGTCGTAGCGATCATCGGGTCTCCAGGCACCAGGAAAGCAACTTTCCCCCTCCCAGCCGCCTCAACAATTCGCTTGCCTCCTTCATCCTCCAGCTGGATCCGACTCAACACGGCAATCCTTTTTCCGATCAGAAGCTCAAGCTTCCTCCGATCCAAACCGGGCATGATGTTTGTGTAGAACTCCGCGAAAACACTGCTCGAACGTCGAGCCTCCTCCAGCCCTTCAATGGTGAGACCCCTCTCATCATTCAGGCCAAGCCCGATAAAGGCGACACTCATAACGATAGAGAGAAGGAATGTTTGCTAAAAGCTCGTTTTCAAAAGCTCTACGACTGTCTTGTCCCAGTGCCCTTGGACGAGACGTCAGGGGTCCTTCCTTCTTTGCCCTTCTCATCCACATGCTTCCCCTCCGCCTTCGCCGGCGTCACTGCACTTGGAGCTTGTTTTCCAGCAGGCTGGCCAGGCTTGAGCTTCAGCTGCAACAGCTTCGCCCACAGGATTCCGAAGCGCGAGACTCGAAAGACTAAACCTCGCCCTCTCGCTATCTCGAACATAACCGTGTCAGACGAGATTCGTCTCCGTTCCATTTTCAAAACCGACAGATACCTACGGCTCCTCCGCCCTGACCTTATCATCGTAAGTTCGATAACGCCGTCCACTATGCTCTTGATCTTCGCGATCGAATCATCCGGTATAGCACCTCGCGAGGCAGTCAGAATAAAGAGACCTCCAGTCATCTTCACCTTCGCTCCGACAGTCTGCAAAAAGTTGATCGCTTGCTTACCTTCAACTCCGTTAAAGATCGGGGTAAGCGAGTCGAGAATGAGAGTAACAGGCGCATTCTTCGCCTTGGTTATGAACGAAGTGACCTGAATGTTGAGCTCGGTGAGATCCGACGGGTCCCTAAGAACACCTTCGCCCTGCCCCGCAAGCCCAGAATAACAATCGATGATCCTCAACCGCCCCTTACGAAGAGGGGAGATAATGTCCCAACCAAACTCTCCCATACGAGCCTGAACATCCTCCGGAAACGCATCGTATGACAAGAGGGCACATGGTCTCCCTGCATCAAGCTCCTCATGCAACAGCTCATAGGATAGAACAGTCTTTCCACTACCTGGATCCCCGAGGAGTAAGAGGCTCGACCCACGAGGGATCGGCCCTCCCATCATCTGCTCGAGATGCTCGAACCCCGCAAGCGACCTATCGTACCGCTTCAGGACAAAGATAGCCCCAAGAAGAGAGACCGCCCCGCCAACCACGAAAGGAAGGTAGCTTAAGGGAGAAGTCACAATGTCCAGCCTAACCGAGGTTGCGACGTTCGGCCCAGTATTCCCGAAACCATCGTTCAGACTGTTAGCGTTGATCCCGACCGTCCACGCGCCGCCCGGGTCGAAAGTAGACACGGAGTAACCTGTAGGGGTATAGAAACCAAGACGATTCGTGTCATAGACCGCGGTGAGGTTTGCCACGGTAGTTCCTGAAGGATTCTTGACCGAAACGACGTATTGTCCGGTTGTGAGAAATGCCCCAGTGGATCCTGAGTATTTTATTCGAAAGTACGGGTAGACAGTGTCCCCTGTCGAAAAGCTAGTGGTTGGAACGCCCTTGGAGTTGTAGGTGATCATAGCGTCTACAAATAGGTCGCTCTTCGCAATCGTAACAGTAACAGGAAGACTCGTCCCCGAATTCCCACTCGTGTCTTTAGCGTGGACGACTATCGTCCAGGAACCAAGTGGATCATTCATCAAGACCTGATAGACAACAGAGTAGACCCCATTCGTAGAGCTGACCTCGGGAAGTGTAAGTTGGCCGTTCGAAGGAGTGTCAGCAGTTACTATCGCACCACTTAGAGCCCCCAAAGAGTTCGCCACTGCAGCCGTGATTGTCAACGACTGCCCCCTTTGGACAATCGTCCCGGAAATTGGTTGAGACACCACAACGCTCATCATAGCAGTTACTGTGAACTGGCCGGTCGCAACGTTCGCTATGTTTGTCGGCGATGTTTGATTTACAGCAACATTGTAGACGCCTCCGACGTTGGTTGCGACAGTGCCGTTCAACACGGTCCAGGAAGTTGAACTCGAGCTGTATTGGACAGATATGCTGCCCGAACCTCGATTGTCCGTTGATATTATCTGGTTTGATATCGCAGAGCCAGTACCGTTCGGCTTCTGCACACTGATGGTGACCCCATAGAACGTATTCCTCACCCCATTGGTGACAGCCAAGGTGATTGTGACGCTATTACCCAAGCTCGTCGTCGATGGAGTGATTGACAGAGAGTAAGGAGCGATACCGTGTGCCTGGGTTACGAATGTCAGGATCGAGGCCAGCAATAGCGCTATCAAGATTACCCGTGGTCTCATCATTACCCAGCCTCTGCCGCCTGCGGCATCATCCACGAAGGGGCAGTGTCGTGTGTCGGGGAAGGCTTGTGTTACCGAAACAGAAGCAGGCTAGGGACACAAACGTGCTTTCCCCTGAAAAGCCAAGAGAGCAAGCAACCATAACCAAGCGTCTGAGATGAGCAGGATACGGTTCCTAGTGCGCAATCAGTCCCCCGAGGATCAAGGTGAAGAAATCTCCATCCATTATTGCTCTACTTCGGAACCAATTTCCTCTCAAAAACGGTAACCCTTATTAGAAATTCGGCCGGGACCGAGCATTCGGCGGGTTCGTGGGCCCGTAAACCGGACACGCATGCTGGTCTAGTCGGGCAGCTCAGCCAGGTAGAGCAGCAGACTCTAAGGCTGAAGCTCTTAACCTGAAGGACGAGTCCATCCGACTCGCTCGGGGAATGGTCGAGGGTTCAAATCCCTCCGGGCCCGCCACGGCACGATTGCATCGTCCACTGCTTCCCCCAGCATTACCATGCACCCCTCACAAAGGCTCCTCTCCGAACGGTTATAGACTGCGAAGACACATCGATCACTGTGCAAACGACGAACACCCCTCTCTCAACCGACCTAGTCCGAGAGTTTGTAATCGCAGGCCATGGAAACCTAGAGAAGGTACGGAAAATGCTTGCAGAAAGACCGGATCTACTCAACGCAGCGTACGCTTGGACCGAGAACGACCACGAGACCGCGATCCAAGCTGCAGCTCAAGTGGGCAGCGCTTCAATCGCGGAATACCTTCTTGGTAAGGGAGCGCCTCTCGAAATCTGCACTGCAGCGATGCTCGGAAACAAACAAGAAGTAGAGAGGGGAATCAGAGACAATCCTGACAGTATCAAATCGACGGGGGCGCATGGTATTCCGATCTTGACGCATGCTGCTTGGAGTGGAGATCTTGAACTGGTTCAGTACCTGTTCCGAAACGGGGCAACGACTGGATCCTCTTCGGCCCTCCAAAACGCAGTTATAAGAGGCTACTACGACTTGGTCGTCTGGCTGGTAGAAAACGCAAGCCCAGACTTGAATGCGAAGAATTTCCAGGGAAAAACCCCCCTGTCGATCGCTATTGAAATGAAGCAAGAAACAATTGCCCGACTCCTAAGGGACCACGGCGTCAACGAATAGTCAGACCGATAATCTCAACTAATGCGTGCACAAGTCGTTCAGCGCGTCATATCACAGAGGTCAGATTGATCGATTGAAACCTCGCAAATCTGTCGAGCGAGATCAAAGGCGACCTTCTTGCTCCAAACACGGACCGTACGACGGTCCCTACTGCCCAGAATGCTATGAGCGCGCCATGAGTGGCGAAGCTACCACCGAGACTGCGGCATCGAGCTAAAATAATCCCAGGTGTCCACTCATCTGTCGGCGTAGTGATTAGCGGATTGCACAACTGTCTCATCGAGCATCGACCAGCTGTCGCCCCTTGCTAAAGCCAGAGATAGCGAGATTGTATTGAAGTCAATAACAAAGAACGAGACGACAAAAGTCGCTCCGGATTACTCGAAAGATTTTGAGACCCTCGAAAAGATGGAATGGGCGTTCTCGAAGGGAGACATTGATTTCCTCAGAATAGTCCTCGATGGCAGACCAAGCTTGCTTCTCCGAATACACGCGGTCTGCATGCTCGCGGATATGAAAGATGAAAGGGCAGTCCCGGCACTCTGTGAGACACTGAAACGAGATCCAAGCCCACTGGTCAGACATGAGGCAGCATTTTCACTTGGCCAACTGGAGTTCAAGTCAGCAGTTCCCGCCCTCCTAGAAGCCATGGCGAACGACGAAAGCGTCCTCGTAAGACACGAATCAGCTGTAGCTCTCGGGTCCATCGGGGAGGAGACAGCTCGCTCAGGACTGATCGACAGACTGCGAGACCCGGATGAGGACGTACGATTGTCCGCCGAGGTTGCGTTGGCAGATCTGGATTTTCTAAGGCGGCTCAGGGCACGAACCAGCAGGCGATAAATGCCGAGTACCACTGTTGAGTCGCAACGAAAAAGACCCAGACCGCTTAGTGGAAAGCGTGTCTGTCAGCGTACGTAAGAAACAAGGAGAGAAAGCGATCCAACTCCTAACGAGGCTGAAGCTACTGAACAGAAATCTTGCACCTCAAAAAATAGACGATGAGCTTCACTTGCCGCTATCTCGAGCCCCACAGCCACAAGAGCGAAGACAGCTTGACAGATCCCTCGGCAAGCTGAGCCTATCACAAGAAAAGTTTCCTTCTAGATCACAAACCATTGGCTCGCTGGAGGAAGCTCTAGCGCGACAAGTACCTTCGAGCATTATTCCACTCGTTTCGAAATCGTTCGATGTAATCGGCGATATCGCCATCATAGAACTCTCTCTCAAAGCAGAACCGTTCGAAAAGAGCATCGCCGAAGCGCTGATGAAGGTGCACAAGAACGTCAAGACAGTCTACTCAAAATCTGGACCAATCACCGACAATCTGCGATTGAGGCCTATTCATCACGTCCTCGGTGAGAATCGAACCCAGACGATTCACAAGGAGCTGGGGTGTCGCTTCAAGGTCGACATTTCGAAGGCCTTCTTCTCCCCGCGTCTATCGTCGGAGCATTGGAGGGTTGCCGAACAGGTCCGGCCGGGAGAGTGCGTGGTAGACATGTTCGCTGGCGTGGGACCGTTCTCGGTACTGATCGCGAAAAGATTGGACGACGTTCAAGTCCACGCTATCGATGCCAACCCCGAAGCTGCCAAGCTGATCGTAGAAAACGCGAGGATGAACAAGGTCCAAGACAGGATAAAGGTGTGGTCCGGCGATGCCCGAGTCGTCGTCGGGAAGAACCTCCGAGGGATAGCCGTGCGAGTAATAATGAACCATCCCTCTCAAGCGAGGGAGTTTCTCGAACCCGCATGTGAAGCGCTTGGGCGCGATGGTGGAATCGTACACTACTACACGTTCGCAGAAGGCGCAGACAGCGAGTCAAAAGCTAGGAAAGAACTTACAGGTGCCCTAGATAACTCACGTTGGAGAATTGAGAAAATAATGGCGACACGTAAAGTGAGAGGCGTCGCTCCGATGAAATGGCAACTTGCACTAGACGCGAAACTTGCGCCAGCTTATGCCTCCGCAACCAGCTCAACCAACACCTTCCGCCTAGGGTCTTGAAGCAATTCTACGAACGACCTCGGAATATCCGCTGCCGCACTATCTGCCAGCACCATCAGGGTCCTGTCAGATACGAAGCCACTTTTTCTGACCACGATGTCTGTTGGATGGGAGAGCGTTAACCCATGGGCACCACGCCCCTCGACCGCGAATTGATGGACGTCGACCCTCAGAGTCAAGCGGGCTCTACATGCTCCGCTGGAGAGAGCGTTTTTCATAGGTTCAGGCAAATCTCTCAATCCCACGGAACACCCAACCGCAATAATGCAATCTCCGTTCTTGCCCAGGCCGGTGTCCTTTGTGAGCTCCAAGGTCGTCGGGTGCGTTGAGGAGACCGACGGATGGCCGCGTGCATAGAACTTGAAATTCATCGAGACTTACACCAGCCAACCAGAGGAGTCTAATATGCTCAGCTATCTGTTACTGGCCGGAGGGATGACCAAGATCCGTGGATTTCGCAAGTGAAAGAGAAAGATTGGTCCAGGCCCTAATTGCAGAAGGACTTCTCAAAACCCCCGAGGTCATCGATGCTATGAGAAAGGTTCCGAGAGAGCTGTTCGTGTCTACCCATATGCGACAATACGCGTACAATGATACTCCATTGCCGACGGAGTATGGCCAGACGATCAGTGCGCCACTCGGCTGATCAGCCGGGCGTTACATGGTGGCCATAATGAATGAGGCCCTGGAACCAGTACAGGGAATGAAAGTGCTCGAGGTGGGCGCTGGAAGTGGATACCATGCAGCCACCATTGCCGAAATAATAGGCCACCAAGGACATGTTTTCGCCATTGAATCCGTCGACAAACTAGTCGCGATCGCCAGGAGCAACCTGGATCGCGCAGGATACGCTAACCGGGTCACGCTGGTTCAAGGCGATGGATCATTAGGTTACGTCGAGAGAGCCCCGTACGACAGAATACTCGTCACGGCTGCGGCCCCCAAGATCCCGCCCACTTTGCTGGAACAATTGAAGCCAGACGGAGTCCTTGTCATTCCGGTTGGTGGAAAAATGTTCCCCCAAGAACTTGTTCGGGTTTGGAAGAAGCCTGATGGAACCTCGGATCGGAAGTCGCTCGGAGGAGTCGCGTTCGTCCCTCTGCTCGGGAAGTATGGCTTCAGCGACTAGCTGCCGAAAAATGATTCAAGCGTCTTCTTACCACTCTCTTTGGCCATTGCAGTCCTCGCCCTTTCCACGGCAGTCCGGACTCTCTCTTCGTTGAAGTCTCTCTCTCCGCACAGGAACCGTACAAGAGATTCAACATCGGACTCACGCCACTCCAAAGTATAGTTCAAGGTGACGGCGGGCGGGTTGAAATCTGTTCCAATTAGAACGCCCAAGTCCACAAGCTGTTCTTGTGAAAGCTGGAGTGCTTGCAACGTTGATGCTAGGTCTACTAGTTCCGGTTCTACTTGCACGTAGGCTTCTCGCATGGGTAGCTTTCTCTTTCCGCTTATTGCTAGATTCCGGACGAGCCTCCGAGCTCCGAACAGGAGAGAGTCGTAATCCTGGCTGACTGCAGCCCAAACATCCCCGCGAGCTGCCATGTAGGCCGCCTGGGCCTCTCCCTCAGACGGAGCTTGGACGATCGGGACCCCTAGGTACCGGAGAAGTCTGTGAGCATCATCGATCATCAAATCCTTAAGGCTGGAAGTTGCCTGAGCATATCGCTTCGCCTCCTCAAATTTCCCGGTTGAGAGCGCGGATTCGTATTTTGTAGTGGCCTCGACTTTGATGACTTGCCGTCGCTTGATCTCCGTGTCTTTGAGACTCGGGGGCTTTCCGTCGAAAACGTATACGAGTCTGATGCCTTTTTCTGCCAAGTTGGTCGTTCGGTAAAGAAGCCCGCTCAAGTGACTCGTGACTCTACTCTGCCGGTCCATCAAGGGCTCGCCAGTAGGCCCTCGAATTATTGCGAGAAACTGGTACAGCGCGTTGTAGGCATCGACCGCGAAAGTCTTTCCTGCAAACTCGTCGAGCGAAATCTTGGATCGGGAAATGATGTCCCCCAGATCCACGCCCAAAGTTCCACTACTCCTGACTGCGGGCGCTAGGCTCTCCTATTCCGGTATTCGCCGACGCGGTTTGCAACGAGTGCCGCCATAGCTCCGGCACCAACTCCTCCGTCGATATTGACCACGGCCATACCTAGGGAGCATGATTGCAGCATGGCGGCCAGGGCTGCGAGCCCTTTTTCTCCAAACCCGTAGCTTCTAGATGTAGGGACTCCTATGACCGGGACATCCACAATTCCCGCGACCACAGTAGGGAGCGCCCCTTCACGACCTGCAACCACAAGGATGACATCAGCCTCCCATTTGAGAAGATCGCGGACCGGCTCGAACATGCGATGAATCCCGGCGACGCCCACATCATAGAAAGATCTAGTCTCGCAACCCATCTCTCGAGCGATGACCTTAGCTTCCTCAGCTACCGGTATGTCAGAAGTCCCCGCAGTCAATATCCCCACTCTGCCTCCACTTCGCCTAGGCTTATAGCTCCTCGATTTTACAACAATCATTCGAGATCGCGAAAAGTATTCAACTTTAGACCCTTTTCCGATAATGGATCTAACCGCCTTGACTTGGTAACTACTCGAGCGACTTATGATGGCACGACCAGATCGTCTGAGCATTGCCTGGGCGATCTTCGCCAGATCGCTAGCCAGTTTGCCCTCTGCCAGAATCACTTCAGGAAGGCCCTTTCGCTTCTCCCGGCCAATGTCGAGTTTCGCAAACCTAGATAAGCTCGCGATAGCAAAGAGTCTATTCTTCCTCTCGAATCGCTTTCGACTTCGTTCAAATTTCTCCAGTGAGGACAAATCGGTTACTCCTTTTTGCGCGTAACTGTTTTAATTGCCACAAGTGGAGTGTCTTGAATATGTTGCTTAGCCCTGTGAGAACGGGATTGCAGGCGAAGATGGAGAAGGTTGTTCATATCATTAGCCAATTCAACGGGGCTGTCGTTGCCTTGTCCGCAGGAGTGGATAGCTCCCTCGTCGCTGCCCTCGCACGGAGGGCATTAGGGGATCGCGTTATCGCAGTGACTGCCCTCTCCGAATCTCTCGCACCCGGGGAAATGGAAATCGCGCAGAAAACTGCGACGCAAGTCGGGATCCGGCACATTATCGTGAGAACCGATGAGGTGCATAACGCAAGTTACAAAGCGAATCCCTCTAACAGGTGCTATTACTGCAAGGACACGCTCTATCGCGAACTGCGACGCCAAGCTGACAAGTCCAGATTTGAAGCGGTTCTTGATGGAACCCAACTCGACGATCTCGGTGAGATTAGGCCGGGGCTTCTTGCGGCTCGGGAGGCTGGCGTAAGGAGTCCTCTCGCAGAAGCGGGCCTCTCCAAGAAAGACGTGCGAGAAGCTGCTCGACTTCTCGGGCTTGATGTGTGGGACAAACCAGCCATGCCGTGTCTCTCATCCCGGATACCACAAGGCGATGAGATCACTTTTCAGAAGTTATCTCAGGTCGGAGAAGCAGAATCAATTGTCAAACGTTTGAGCGGCGCCCGAGACATAAGAGTCAGGCATCATGGAACAGTTGCGGCAATAGAAGTATGCCAAGAAGAGCTACCCATATTTCATCAGGACGGTTTGATGAACCAAGTTGAGAAAGAACTTCGGCGATTAGGGTTTACAACCGTAACTATAGGTCCACGTAAATACCCGAACAAAGTAGGAACAATAGGGCTCGGACAAGACTATTCTCTTCCTATCATTAACACTTCCAATCACTGACGAGACCGTCTAAAACTGGCAGCGCGAACAGGAATGATCGAAGAGATTTTGCCAGTATGGCCGGACTCTCCATCCTCGCCTGAAAACGTTTTTAAGCCATCAGAAACCGATTCAGCACCAACTCTTTCCGTTTCTCGGAAAGCATGATCTAACATAAGAACAACTGGACACACGATAAGTTGGAAAGCCTAAGATTACCAGGGACAGGCGTTTTGAATTGACGACTACAATCGGCGTAGTTTGCAAGGACGGAGTTGTCCTTACAACAGACACCAGAGCGACCATGGGATCCTTTGTCGCCCATAAACATGCAAAGAAAGTCTATCGAATCGATCATCATCTAGCAATGACCATCGCGGGAACAGTGGGAGACGCACAGGCACTGGTGGAAATGCTTAGAGCGAACTCTTCACTGTATAGACTCGACCTCGCTAGACCAATCCCTGTAAACTCCGCAGCACGGCTAGTCTCCAACATCCTGTTCGGCGCCCGATACTACCCGCTGGGGGTCCAAGCACTAATCGGCGGAGTCGATGACAGCGGAGGACACATTTACGCGCTAGACCCACTCGGAAGCATGATGGAGGAAAAATACGTCTCAACTGGATCTGGATCTCCCGTCGCATATGGCGTTCTCGAATCGGAATGGAAAGACTCGATGAATGTGAAGGAGTCCGTTCCTATAGTTGTGAGAGCAATCGATTCGGCCATGAAGAGAGACTCGGCAAGCGGCGACAGTTTCGACGTTGCCCTAATCACGAAGGAAGGATACAGGGAACTCTCAGAGGACGAGAAGAAGCACATCCTCCACGCCTGATCCCTTCTTTCAAACCTTCCACAGATATCACAGTCGTAGAGAAAATTGACTAGAACCTACAACGACGTACACGCCAAGATACGCGAGACAATCGTAGAACATATGCCGAAAGACGCCGAAATAACCAGGATAGAATTCGAAGGACCAAGGCTCGCGATCTACGTAAAAAACGTCGGGCTATTAGCCGAGCAAAGTTATGTTGTCACTGAGATCGTAAACCTACTTCACAAGAGAATCGTCATCCGATCTGACCAGTCCATACGCCTCCCAGAACGGGAAGCTGAAGCCTACATTCGCAAAATCATTCCACCAGAGGCGGAAATCTCTTCAATCAACTTCGACCCTAGCCTGGGCGAGGTCGTAGTCGAGGCAACCAAACCGGGAGTCGCGATAGGAAAGGAAGCAGCAGTTCTACAACAGGTCGTAAAGGAGACTAGATGGCGACCACGAATACTTCGAGCCCCCCCGTTACACTCCAAGATCATTTCGAGCACTCGACACATCCTTCACACCGAGAGCGAAGAACGCAGCAGAATCCTCCGGGACGTCGGCGAGAGAATCTTTCGCCCCACCTTCAGCAAAGCAGGCTATGTCCGACTTGTGACCCTAGGAGCGTTTCACGAGGTCGGACGACCCGCCATGCTCATCCAAGCTGGATCTAGCAGTATTCTCCTCGACAGCGGAATAAATCCAGGAGCGTCGGACCCTACTTCGGCCTATCCGCGATTTGATACTGACGAGTTTGACCTAGAAAAGCTCGACGCGGTTGTCATATCTCACGCCCACCTCGACCATTGTGGAATACTCCCGTTCCTCTACAAATATGGCTACGACGGACCGGTCTACTGCTCAGAACCCACACAGACCCTAATGACACTTCACCAGCTTGACTACCTCGACGTTCACAGCAGGGAAGGCGAACATTCTCCCTTCGACCAAAAGGACGTCAGGGAAGTTGTAACACACACGATACCTCTACGGTACAATGTAGTTACCGATGTGGCTCCGGACATCAAGCTCACATTTCACAACGCTGGCCATATCCTAGGGAGCTCAATGGTCCACCTACATATTGGCGAAGGCCTTCATAATATCGTCTACAGCGCCGACTTCAAATTCGGACGAACAATGATGCTCGACCCCGCGACAGCACTGTTCCCGAGAGCTGAAACACTCATCATCGAGAGCACGTATGGTGGTCCTGACGACATCATGCCCGACAGAGAGGGGGTGGAGGGCAAGCTCGTCAGCATAGTGAACGACACAGTAGAGAAAGGGGGAAAAGTGCTGATACCAGTTCCTGCCGTCGGGCGAGCTCAAGAAATCATGCTCGTATTAGACGCATACATGAAAAACGGCGCTCTAAGAGAACTCCCCATCTACATCGAGGGAATGGTCAATGAGGCAACCGCGATCCACACTGCCTTCCCCGAGTACCTAGTTCGCGACATCAAGGAACAGATCCTCCACAAGGACATCAACCCGTTCCAGTCTGAATACTTCCATCCGGTGACTCATCCGAGCGATAGAGAGGAAATTATCGCCGGTGGGCCATGCGTAATTATTGCGACATCAGGAATGCTCGAAGGCGGGCCCGCGATAGACTACTTCCGGCACCTTGCACCCAACCCTAGAAATACACTTGCCTACGTAAGCTACCAGGTTGACGGTACTTTAGGAAACAGGATCAAGAATGGTCTGAAAGAGGTCTCTCTCTACGCTCATGACGGCAAAATGGAAATGGTCAAAGTGAACATGAGAGTAGAATCCATTGAGGGATTTTCCGGCCACTCGGACAGAAACCAGCTCCTAGGATTCATCAAAAGAATGACTCCCAAGCCAACCAAGATCATAGTCAACCACGGCGAAAGAAGGAAGTCTGACCTGTTCGCTCAGAACGTCAACCGCATATTCGGAATCAAAACAGTCGTCCCCGACGTTCTGGAATCAATTAGGCTCCGATAGCCTTCCGGTTTCAGCGAGTGCCTGGAACCGCTTCGTTCTGAATCTGAACCGCGGGGATTGCCGCATCAGATAATGCGGCTTCTTTCCTCCACACCTTCACGCCCGCCGGCGTTATGACAATACGCTCCTCTCCCAGGCGAGCAATGTCCCCACCCAAAGATTTCGTGTAGTCCGTCAATTCGGTTATTGCGAGCTTTGTCTCCTCAACGCTCTTCCTCGCCAACGGAGTGATTCTAACGATGAGAATATTGCCAGTCCTGACCTCGCCCTTTATTGTCTCCACGTCATCCAGTTCCTGAAGGGGAAGGGCCTTCACATAGATCGAAGAGTGCTGCATGGGGAAAGATCAGACTATGCTCCGAGAGCTTAACATCGGGCGTCAACCCGATTCGACTTTAAACATTTCCCTGACTTTTTTCGATCCAAATCCTCAATTGGAGCTTGGCGAAGGCGGACCCTTTGGCTTTATCACTTCCCAGATCAGATCTCCGACGTAATGGATGTTTTCAACAACTTTACCCTTCTTTGTTGCGGCCAAGGGTCCGGATCCGGTGAGTGCCCTTCCCACTGCAAGATATTTGCCATGCTTCTCGTCCACGACCGCCACGAGCTGTTTTTCCGCAAACTCCCCATTGACCTTTCTGATTCCCGGAGCCATAATGTCAGCACCTCCCACCACGTGTGGAACAGCACCCATGTCGACAATGACCCGTGGCAGCCCATCGAGGGCGGAAGTATTGGTCAATACAGGTGCCAGCTCGCCTTTCCGCCGAAACGCAATGGCTACCCCGTCGACAAATACAATTTCCGAATCTTTGACAGTCTCAATCTCCACTCTGGCCTTATGAGTGAGATGTCGTTGGTTGGGAAGCCTTTGAAGTTCTTCAATCAGGGGCTTTGAGTCCCGATCCTTGAGTATAGTTCTAACTGTCAAGACTTTTCAGGATGCGGAATGAGACAATCTTTAAAAGAGTACCTTCGCCGGACAACCGCAACTCTCCGGTTGAACAGTGAATGTCTGAAGTTGCGGCGAAGATCTTCGAAGAGAGCCTGAACAAAGTCGTGCTTGTCCAACTAAAAGGCGGGAGAACTGTGCGAGGAAGACTCTACAGCTTCGACCAGCATATGAACCTCGTGCTCGAAGATGCGGAGGACGTCACCAACGCTGAGTCAACGAAGAAACTCGGCACCATCATTGTCAGAGGAGACAACGTAGTCCTAGTCTCTCCTCCACCAAAGAGATAAGTTCGATAATTGCTTTCTTGCTCTCGCGGCACCTGCAACTCGCTAGTCAAGGATCTGACTTCGACATATTGCTGCCTAAGCTTAACATCGAATTGCCGAGAGCAACTGTTGCAAGATACCAACGGAAAATTCCAAGAACACTTTACAAAGGTTAAATAGAATCCGGCAGGGTTCGCCGGAAACTAATCCGTGAAGCGACTTGATCCGTTGTTCCCTAGGTATCCTTCTCATCCTTCTCTCGCTGTCCATGGTTTTTCCTCAATCCGCTCAGCACGCTTCGACCAATTCTAATCTACCCGGACACCCGACACTCGCCCCCTCGAACGACCCATACAATCCATCGTGTCCCTGCCCAGCGTTCAACGTGACATATTCTCAGTTCGACCTTTACACAGACAAGAACGCGACAGCCCCTCCACCAAATCTTACGTTTTTCAGCACGATAAACAACACCCAGACAGGACAGCCCGTTCTTGGCACTGCCTTCGACTATTCAGTCCCGAGTAATACGGTCACTGCTCAGAGCATCAATTATACTCTCACAATTCCGAGAGGGCCCAGCCTCACGACTTTCCTAAAGTTCGACTGGAACGGCACTATCGGCCAGGGAGCTAGGGCCCGCTACTTGGTGTACAACGCCTCAAATACCCCGGCCCTCCTCCTACTTAACGTAACTAGGGCAGGCCCACCCTATTCATTCAATTTTACGGGAGGTCCTCCAAACAGCCCAACCGGAGGCGTCCCTGTTTCCTGCTCCTCGACAGACGAATGCTATGACGTTACCAACCTCATAGGGTTCAAGCTGACCCTCGCTTTTCTTTTCAACAACTCGAACTCCACCGGTACGGGTTTGAATGTCCGTGTGGCTAACATCGAAGTGGCCTCCGTCGCCAATATCCCTACTGAATCCTCATTTCATACCATGACGCTCAACTCTCCTGCTCAGGTGACACACAACGCGAATGTTACGCTAACCTACAACGCTACAGCCACAAACTCCAAGCATCTCTGGGGTCAAACAGTCACCACCTATTACTTCCCGAAATCGTACACGCTGACAAGCATCAGTCTCAATAACACCATTCCGTTGTCGCTTGCGCATCCAATCGCCCAAGGATCGTGCACGGCATCCTCCTGCTCAAGCTCACAGCTCGCAGCTCTCAAGAACATCCAGTTCATCGCACTCAACGACACAACCACCCCGAGCTCAACGACAACATACCCCTGGTTCAGAGGAACAGCCGTACTCCTCGCAACAGGAGATAGCGCTGAAGGGTCTGTCCGGACGACCCTTGGAGGGCTTCCCACGGACTTTTGGGTCCCAGGCGACACACTCCAAGTGAGGGTGAATGACACCCAGGGTGTTAACGTCACAGGTTCCAATATCATATCGATTCTTTCTCCCTCCGCCCCAATTGCAAATTTGACCCAGACGTTTTCTGCCCCTTCAAAGGGTGTATTCTTGTTCAATTTTACAAGTGTTCTGCCACAAGTCCCACTCGGGTCGAATTGGAATGTTACAAGCGTCTTCTTCAATAACTTCGACTACGGCAAGGTATTCCATCTTTTCAGACTAGAACAGGTCCAAGTGAACCCTGGATCTTTCGACTATTCCGGAGACAATAGACGCCTTACAATAAGCGGCTCGCTTTTCTACGGATCAAACTCGACCAAGCCCGGAAGCATTCTTGGAAACGTCGTAGCAGTAGACAGTGGATCTGTACCATCTCCACTGACAACGTCCGCCCCTTCCAGCAGCTTGGGAAAAGGAATGTACATTTCTAATGCTACTCTGCTAAACGGGGCTTTCGCTTCGGGCGTATCGCTGATTGGGACTTTTACGGTCGTAAACCCGACCGGAGTAAACGAGAATGCAACCATCACCCTCGAACATGAATGGATATCGCAACAATCACATGGATCAAGCGTGACGTTCAGCCTCCCTAGTGGCGATTTCCCTTTCAACCCGCCAATTGGGACCGCCACTTTCGCTTACAAGCTAAACGCGACACTGACTCTCAGCGGCATTCGAGTTGTCGTAACAGGCTTAACATCTGGTAATAGTGTAACAGTAAACTTGCCTGCAGGCACCCCTCCCGTCACTAGCGTGAGACAGCACTCCGGCCTCTTCAAAATCACGATAGCCAGCAACACACTATCAGCCCCCAGCCCGTGTGCGACCCCTACCTGCACTAACAGCATTGAATCGCCGGCCTACGCGTACATTCTCGTTAACCCTTCGTTGCCGGGCAGACTATTGGCCTCGGCACCAATTACCATGGGTACAGGTGGAGCCTTCACAAGTATCATAACTTCAGGGGGAGAACTCGGCGCAAAGAAGTTAATCTTTCTTGTCCTAGGGCAAGACCCCAGTGGAATCACTATAACCACACAGGACAAGTCGACACCGGAATCAACGATTCTGCAAGCAACCCTAGACAATGTTCCAACTGCAACTCAAGGGCAATCGATAACGATGACCCTGCACCTGCAAAGCAATTCAACCATACTCAACATGGATATCACGGTGGGCTTGAATGTTGACGGGCAGCTCGTCCAAAGCAGGTCCAATGTTTCCATTTCACACGGCTCAAAGATTGATGTTCCCTTCACCTTCAACGCTCCATCTGGCCTTGGGGTGCACACCTTCACGTTCTTCTCTCCTGAATACCGGGCTCCTCTGATTACCGGCACGATTCAGGTGTCGGTACTTCAAAGCAGTCTCCAGGTGATAATTCCTGCAATCATCGGACTGGTGGCCGCTATCGTCATACTGCTATTCTTCCTGTTCAGGAAGAGACCTGAGACGGCCCCCGATTCTTCTACCAAGGAGAAGGCGGCCGGGGGAAAAGCCGCAAAACCAAACCCCGGAACCCAACCTCGAAATCCTTAACTTAAACCCAGTAATCTTTTCAAACTTCTTGGTCTAGCCATATGGAGTCCGGTCCCGAAGAACCACTAGGAGAATCTCTACCACCGGAAGCTCCCCCGCGAGAACGAAACCCCGGCGGGCTAATTTACGAATGCATCAACTGCGGATCCAAACTGACAGCCGATCAGCTTGCCATGACGCCGGAAATCAAATGCCCCTTCTGCGGCTACCGGATACTTCGAAAAGTAAGACCTCCAATCGTCAAGCATGTGAAAGCCAGATAACAACGCGAACCGATTCCTTTCGGAAAGCGGATAAAACGAAAATACTCTCCTCTGCTCGAACTCTGAGCCGAGAACCCTTGCAGCAACAAATCAAAGACAAACACAAGCTGTTATCAGAGACTGCTCGGCGAAGAGGATTCTTCTGGGGCTCATTCGAAATCTACGGAGGCCTCAGCGGATTCCTGGATTTAGGACCGCTTGGCGTCGGACTGAAGCGACAGATCGAGGATACATGGCGACAATTCTTCCTTCAACGGCACGGGTTTGTCGAAGTCTCTACCCCAATAATTACCCCTCACAAAGTGTTGGAGGCCTCAGGTCACGTTGAGAACTTCAAAGACCCCATGACGGAGTGCAGTAACTGCAAGAGAAGATTCAGAGCAGACCAGCTGGTCAAGGAAGCCACGGGTCTCGAAACTGAAGGAATGAGTCTCGAGCAACTCGGCGCCCTCCTGAAGGAAAGACACGTGAAATGTCCCGAGTGTGGCGGAGAGCTAGGACCGCCCCAATACTTCATGACAATGTTCAAAACTAGCATAGGTCCGTACGGCGAGGACCCTGCTTACGGCCGCCCGGAAGCTGCGCAGGGCATTTTCGTCAACTTCCGCCGAATCCTCGAGACAATGAGGGAAAGGTTTCCGATCGGAATAGCCCAAGTGGGAACCGTCCTTCGCAACGAAATATCACCTAGGCAGGGTCCGATACGACTGCGAGAGTTCACGATAATGGATTTCGAACTGTTCTTCGATCCGGCAGAGCCCGACTGCCCATATCTCGACGAGGTCATATCTGAAGAGTTATCGATTGTTACAGAAGAAACGAGAAGCAAAGGCACGGAAAATGCAACCAAGATCAAGGTAGGCGAAGCAGTCAAGAGACAAGTGATTAAAGCACCCTGGGCGGCGTACTTTATGGCCCTCTCGAAACGGTTCCTAACTCAACTCGGTGTCGATGGACAGCATCAGAGATTCTTCGAAAAACTTCCGTCGGAGAGGGCTCACTACTCAGCCCAAACATTCGACCATGAAATTGAACTGGACCGCTGGGGCTGGACCGAGGTAGCGGGTTTCGCGTACAGAACAGACTACGACCTTCGAAAACATATGGAAGCGACCGGGGAAGACTTGCGAGTCTTCAAACCCTGCTCGACACCTCGACTCCGAAAAATCAAATCGATCAAGCCAAACCACCAAAACCTCAGAAAAATCTATCAAGAACAAACCGGAAGAATCGCCGACCTAATATCCAAAGACGACCCCGAAAAACTTCTCACGGCCAAGAAGGCCGGACAGTCCGTGAAAATCGGGTCATACGATATTCCTTCCGACTGTTTCGACGTGGTTGAGGAAGAGGTGAAGGAAACTGGGACCCGTTTCCTACCTCATGTAGTCGAACCAAGTTTCGGGGTGGAACGCCTTCTCTATGCAACCCTCGAATACAACCTGAAGATGAAAGAGGATAGACTGATTCTCGGTCTTCCATTCAAGCTTGCTCCTGTCCAAGCCTCGGTCTTCCCGTTGGTAAACAAAGATGGGTTACAGAAACGGGCTACGGAAGTCTATGAAGCGCTCATAGCTGACGGGTTGAGAGTGGAATATGATGAAGCAGGCTCTATTGGGAGGAGATACGCAAGGGCCGATGAAGCCGGGGTGCCTCTTGGGATAACCATAGACTACGATACGCTGAAGGATGATACTGTCACGGTCCGAGATCGCGATAGCTGGAGCCAAATGAGGACCCATGTGGGAACGCTAGCATCGACAATCCACACGATAGTGAAAGAAGGTTTCAACACTCCAAAGTGACCTAGATCAGAACGCTGCTAGTTTTTTATGGCAAGGATAGCACCACATTGCGAGACGGTGCTCTTTGATGACCTTTCCAGTCGAAACCGAAGCAAACATACGACGGAGAATACTCGACATATGCAGAGAACAAACCAGGAACGTCGTAGACATAACCCGCGAACTAGCACTCATGACAGACACCGTGTCGGATGGAAAAGCCAAGGAAGCGA
>WNGG01011107.1_pt1 | contig 19636 bp, 23 predicted proteins | sample 5400661 | NCBI WGS metagenome assembly WNGG01 (sample SAMN13153372, study PRJNA577476) | soil metagenome | isolation source: 100 cm soil or saprolite under Garry oak tree replicate 1 | place: USA:California | collected 2016-06-15
TGCTGGCATTCATGCATTTCCTTTCGGGAAAGACTACTCCGTCAATTTCGTCATGTCCGCTTTTTGGGATCCCAAGGACACTCAGGGGCAAAAGACTATGATCGCTATCTTTAATTCTTTCCGTTTGCTCGGCGAAGACCAAAGCACGGAAAATTCGGGAAAGCCGGATGTACCGGCCGACAAACCTGACGTGAAATAGACGAATTATTTTGTCGTCTGCTCATTCTGAACAGGTCCGTCGGCGGGGGCAACTGGCGCCAGATTTTGCGCCCGCGCCCGGGGAGCAAAAATCAGGAAGGACTGCCGATCGAGAAAGTCGAACTCGCGTTGCAAAACGTAGCCCGCCTGCTCCATTTCCCGTTTGATGAACTCCGCGGGCGTGTAGTGACCCCAAAGCCCCGCAAAAGACGCTCTGCGGTCGAATTCGACGATGGCGATTCGGCCGTCAGGGCGGAGGTATTTTTGCAAGTTGGCAAAATAGCTCACCCGGTTTTCAATGTGGTGATAAGCGTCGACCGTCAGGATAAGATCGACACCCCTTGTGGGAAGCAACGGATCGTCAGGTTTGGCGAGAATCACAGCGATGTTGCTGGCGCCTCGCTCTTTTGCTCGCTTTGTTACGAGATCGGTCATGTCCCGGTCAATGTCCACCGCATAGACTTTACCTGTCGGACCCACAGCCCTCGCGAGATCGAAAGTAAAATACCCGCTGCCCGACCCCAAATCCGCGACAACCGCACCCGGGCGGATCTGCAGTGACTCGATCACTTTTTGTGGCTGCTGCCAGTCGTCGCGGTTATAGCCCTCGTAAGCGCATTGCTTGAGGCTCGCGCAGCCCGTAAGGAGCAGGAAGATCAGTACTGCAAATTCAACGCGCAGGTTGCGAAATTTCGCCGGGATGGCCCGCCAGTTTAATTTCATTGCGGGGGAGTTTGCGACCGCCGGGAGATCTTCGCCAACGCTCCGTTGACTGTGGCGCGCAGGTCGATCACGTCGAATGGCTTGCCCACCACATCGAAGGCTCCGAAGTTCGCGGCCTTATCGGCCAGCTGGCGTGTATTTAAGGCGGTCAGCATGATGACTTCGCAGTCGGGATGGATCGCTTTGATTTGCCTAAGGACTTCGATCCCGTCCGTCTTGGGCAAAAGGACATCCAAGAGAACGATATCAGGTTTTTCCGCCTGCACCTTCGGCAGCGCGGCGTCAATAGAATCGGCCTCCAGCAGCCGAAAATCCTTGGCAAAAACGATTTTCAGCGACTCGCGGACGCCCATCTCATCGTCGACGACCATTAAAAGCGGTAGATTCATTGCAATCTGTGTATTATTCTTAGTGGGATGGCTGTGTGTTTACTCTCGCATTAACTTGTAAACCTCGCAAGGGCTTTATCACTCTAGGTTCATAGCCATTTAACTGCCGAAATTACTTTGGGCGGTGTCTCTAAAAACATTATGGATTGGGAAAAGATAAGAGCGGATTGGGCCGCCCGGGGATTTTCCTGTGGCTTATGGGTAGATCCGCCGGGAAAAGTTTGGGCGGACTTCGTTCACGATACAGACGAACTTGTAATGGTCATGGAGGGGCAACAGGGGTTCGAAATGACCGGGAAAAGCTATCGACCTCGAATCGGCGAGGAACTGCTGATCCCGGCGGGCACGCGTCACACGGCCCGGAACACTGGCCAAGTTACATCAAAGTGGCTCTATGGATACAAGCGGTAATAAGATTTCGAGAATTTTAACGGAAATCTCACGGGGGGCAATCGTCTCATGCAGGTGAGTGCTGTTTACTGTATCATTAATCGAGTAGACTATGCATGTTTGTTTAGACTTTTCTGTTAGTCTAAACGGTAAACATTCTTATTTAATAATCGTCTAAGGGGTTGACATGTTTCGACGAAATATGAATTTACTCGCTGCGCTCTGGGTCGTTCTCGCTTTCGTTCTTGGCTCTGTCTCCGAAGCGGGACAGCCTATGATTAAGCCCGAATCAGTGCCCACCTACCAGCCGAAGTTTTATCCGTTCGAAGGCGGCGAAAAGGCAGTATACCGAACCAGCTGGAATGGTTTGATCTCGGTGGCCACCGCGGAGATTTACACCACATCGACCATGCTTGACGGTAAAAAAGTGTATCAAGTGCGGGTCGAGGCCAAGACTTCGCGAATGTTGGACCTGATCTGGAAGATGCGCGACACGATAACTTCGACCTTCGATGCCAAGGCTCTGGCGCCGTCACACTTCAAATTCAGCCAGCGAGAAAACGCTAAGGTTATCGATACGGTGGCGCGTTACAACGGCTCGACGAAAAGTTGGGCTGTAAACCGGCAGCAGGTGGGTAAGAAGCCGCAGTTATACGAGTTCGATTCCAAGAATACGTTGGATCCGATCACGGCTGTTTACGTTGCCCGCAGCGTCGATTTCAAAGTCGGCGATCGGCTCTACTTTAACATCTTCGGCGGAAGATACCGTTATCTCCTGGAACTGCTGGTCGAGCGCAAGGAACCCGTCGAACTGGAATCAGGGAAAGTCGTTGAGGCCTATAAAATTATCCCGTTTATCCAGAATACCACCAAGGGCGGTTATGCGGAGCGCTTAAACGAGGCAACTATTTGGATCTCCGCAGATGAGCGGCGCTTGCCCATTAAGCTCAGCAGCAAGATCGCTTTCGGCAGCGTCTACATGGAGCTCATCCAAGACAAGCATGGAACGCAATCCACAGCGGCTGAACCGGGTCAGTCGCCGTCCTAAAGACAAAAGTTTTATGCCGCATTTTGTGAATGAACAAACCAGAGCCAAGCAGGTAATCCGGCAGCTTCTGGCCGCCGGTTTGGTTTGCATCTTTCTGTTCTTATCTGGCTGCGTGGAGATTGGCACACCAACGCGCGGGCGCCCGTCGCGGGAGACCGCTGGTTACCCGTCTTATCCAACGTCTCGCCGGGTCGACTCTTGGGAGGCGGATCGGCTGCGACGCGTGACGATACCGCTCATCCAGGCGATGGATCATCCCTGCCGGCTCAACGAAGTTCGGGTCGGTGTAGTCGATCAGAACGAAATTAACGCCGCTAACGCCGGCAATTGCCAATTCTATGTGACAATGGGTTTGCTGCGGCGAGCGAATGATGATCAGGTGCGTGGCGTGATGGCCCATGAAATTGCCCATCAAGACCTTGGCCACGTAGCGAAAGCCCAGGTTTTAGGCGCGGGTCTCAATATCGGTGCGGCGCTGCTGCAGCAAATATTCCCGGGCAGCGGAGCGATTGCGCCCGTCGCGGGGACGTTGATCGCCCGGAGTTACGGACGCTCGGAGGAATATGCGGCCGATCAGCACGCGATCGATATTCTCCGCCGCGCCGGCTATCCGAAAGAGATCATGGTCGATACCCTTAGCTGGCTTCGGCGGGTTTCCGGAGACGGAGGTGGAGGATTTCTTTCCACGCACCCGGCCATCGATGAGCGGATTGCCGCATTGAGAAGGTCACGCTAACCTCGCAAACTCGCGCTGATTTCTTTCCGCAATAGCGCGCAAAACTCACTGCTTGTCTTTGTTCTGCTCAGATGTCGATGTAAACAAAAGGTTGACTCCTTCGTCTAATGAGCAAAGAATGAGCAAAGGAGGCTGTTGGCTATGAATATCGAGGGGAAGATGGCAAATAGAATCTCAATTTTTATCGCAGGGACGGCTTTGTTCGGCATGCTAATCGCCGGCTGTGCCGGCGGTTCTCTAACGACGCGCGAGAAAGGTGCAGGAATCGGTGCTCTCGGAGGAGCTGCAGCCGGCGGCATCATTGGCTCTGCAGTGCATCATCCAGGAGCCGGCGCTGCTATCGGAGGTCTGCTTGGCTTGGGGACCGGTGCGTTGATTGGTGACCAACTCCAGGGGCGCGACAACCAGGCACAAGACCAGGACCGGCAAATTCAGAGAAATCAGCAAGAGATCGACCGTCAGCGCAACGAACTTGAGAATGTAAAAAGACAGGCGCCGGAATATTAGCCTGTAGACTCAACGAGGGACTCGTTTATGTGGGCTATTGTCCGGCGGCACTGGGATTATTTTGCCATCGCCTTCGTGCTCGGGCTATATATCACGGGGGCGGTGGCGCTTGCTATTAGTTTGATTCTTACCTTGGAAACGAACTTTTAAAAAGCTTGGGCCAGTCATCGGTTGCAGCGCGGGGAAGTTGCCACTCATGAGACGACTTCGCTCGATCAGGCTACTTCTCACGCTCGCACTGTTCTTTTCAGTTGTCTTCCACGGTTTTCTCCCCTTCTAAAGCCGGCAATCATACCGTCAAACAGACCGCGGTCCGACTCGATTATGGCTGTCGCGACGGGGCGGTTTCGCCCTCATCAGAAGAGTGACGTCTAGCCGCCTGCATCGCTCCCGAGACCTCTTGGCTCGCTTTTTTTCCTCGAAATATCACGCCCATCCAACAAGTGATAACCTACTTGATGAGCGCGGCTCGTCGTTTTAAAGTCGTCGTCAGAATGAAAGTTCTCATCACCGGCGCAGCGGGCTTGGTCGGGAATCATTTTTCTCAACGTCTCGCCTGCGAGCACGAGGTTTTGGCGTTGAAGCATGCCGATCTCGATATCACCGATCGCGAGGCTGTCAACCGCTGCGTGTTGGATGTTCATCCTTCCTTGCTCATCAATTGCGCGGTAATCCAAGTCGATGAATCTGAGCAAAATCCGACCAAAGCCCAAGCCGTCAACGTGGAAGGGCCAAGATTTCTCGCTGAAGCGGCCAACCGCGTGGGCGCGGAGATTATTCACTTCAGCACGCAGTATGCTTTTGATGGCGAGCCTGTCGGCCGCGCGCCGTACACGATCCAAGATAGGCCGCGACCGGTTAACGTATACGGAAGAACCAAGGTCGCCGGAGAACGAGCTGTGGTCGAATCTTGCGCCCGAAGCTATATCATTCGCACCTCCTGGGTTTACGGCAGCGGCAAGAACAGTTTTCTCTGCACCGTACATAACGATCTTCGGGCGGGAAAGCGCGTCCGCACCATCGTCGATATCTGGTCGAGCACCACGTATGTGGAAGACCTCATCGATCGGGTCCTGAAAATTCACGGCACCTGCCGCTACGGCACCTACCATGTCGTCAACGAGAACGTTTGTTCCTACTATGAGTTCGCTCTCGAGGCAGGACGCCTCGCCGATTTGAGCCGGGATCGCCTCGACACTCTTATCGAGAGAGTGAAAGAATCGGAAATGAGCCGCATCGCCGCTCGGCCACGCTACACGCCGCTGCGCTGTTTGTTGTCCGAACAACTCGGCCTACCGCCGATGCGAGATTGGCGCGCCGCGTTGGCGGAATACGTTAGCGTAAGCAAATAGTTTCGAGCTTCGGGTTCAATACTCCATTACTCCATTACTCCAAACGCCATCCGCATTGCCTACAGCTCTGTTTCTTAATTCCACGTAGCTTTCTTTCAAATCGGTTGTCCACAGTCCAATTAGTTTCCTCTCGACTTCTTCACCGCGGCAATATCCGCTTCGCTCAAGCGGTAAAACCTCGTCGGGTTATCAAATAGGATTTTCTGTTTAGTTTCTTCTGACAGATCTTTCCGCCCCACGAGGTGAGGCAAATCGCCGCCGAACTGGTCGCGCTCGCGTTCGTGGGGGAAATCGGAGGCCCACATAATCACGTCGGGTCGAACCATGTCCAAAACGTACGGTGTCGTGCGCTCTTCGACTTCCATGGTGAAAAAGATATTGCCGGATTTGAAGAACTTGCTTGGCGGCGATTTGAGTTGGGGGGCCAAGCGCGCGGCGAATTTTTCGTAATCCTCTTCCATGCGGTCCATCATAAACGGCGCCCAGCCGGCGCCCGCTTCTAGGAAGGCGACGCGCAGCCGCGGAAATTCTTGAAAGACGCCTTGGAACATCATGTTCGAGATCTGCAGCATCTGGGCGACGGGATGTTCCAGGAGATGAGCTTCCAAGAAGCTGCACACGCGATCCAGTCCCAGGTTTTGGCTTACGCCGCCGTGGACGGCGAGAGGCACGTCGAGCCTCTGAGCCTCATCGTAGATTTCGTGAAAGATAGGCGAGCCGTAGAGCGGGGTTCGGTTGTTCGTAACCGCCGGTAACAGACCGCCGACAAAGCCAAGTTCTTTAACTGAGCGACGAAGTTCCGCAGCGGCGGCTTTGGGATCTTGCGGCGCCAGCAGGGCGACGCCTTTGAGCCGCGGCGTCTGGCTGGTGAAGCGATGATGCAGCCAGTCGTTATAGCCCTGAGCCAAAGCTGAAGCCCACGCCGGAAGCTGGATCATTCCCAAAGCCAGAGCGGAAGTCGGATAGAGCACGGCGCAGTCAATACCGTTCTCGTTCTGAAAACGAATCCAGGCCTCGGCGTCCGGATCTTCGCGCTTGCCCTTGCGCGAGAGGCCGCGCTGCCAGCCGTCGGCATCGAATATCGGCCACGTGGAGTGCCAGTCCATTTCACCGAAATTGCCTTTGATATGAGCGAACAGGTCCTGGTGTTGCTCCATCACGTGTCCGTCTGCATCGATAACGAGTCCCGCCATGTGTGTTGCCTCCTAACGTGCTTCATTGCGCTCTACCACCTCATTTCCAGGCGGTGGAAGCTGGAGTACTGGAGTGATGGAGTGCTGCAAAAATGCATTGAAGCCCGATACTCCAACACTCCTTCCGCTCCGGTTGGAATTTTTTAGCTATTGCAGAAAAATTTTCTGATATTCCTTTTGCTTCTCTTCGTAATCCTTTTTGCCGAACGAATACATCTGCACGAACTTGATCTTGTCCGCATCCGCGAGCGGCGGATAGATGCCCTTGCGATTCACAAACTCACCGGTTTCCGCCTGAATCTTCATGCTCTCTTCATCGAGGAAAAAGTCGATAAAGGCCTTGCCGGCGTTGGGCCGCGGCGCTTTGGCTCCAAGGTTGATGTACTGGCCGTCGCCAAGCATTTGGTAGTCCCGGACGTAATCGAGATTGGCCCCTTGTTTATTATACGTCAACACAAAGCGGACAAAAGTGATGCCGATCGGCGTTTCCCCGGTGCCGACACGGTCAGCGGCGGGTACAATGGACTCGACGAATATTGGTTTCGCCGCGGCGAGGTTGCGAATAAATTTTCCCGCTTTTTCTTTCCCCATGATTTTGTCGAGACTCGCCAGCCATTGGGTCGTCAGCGTGTGATTGACCGGATGGGGCATGACGAGCTTGCCGCGGTACTCTGGTTTCACGACATCTTCGAGGGTTTTCGGAGCCTGCGATGCTTTGATGTCGTTCTTGTTATAGATGACGCCGTACAGGACGTTGCGGTATCTTGCGCCTAGGTTCGGGTCGATGGCGTCCTTGGCAAACCCTTTAAACGAAGGCGATTCGTATTTGGTGAAGGCACCTTCCTTCGCCATCAGGTGCATGTGATCGCCGGTGGTCGCGACGACATCGAAGATCGGTTTGCCGATACGGTGCTCGCTCAGCACACGATCGAGGATCTCGGTAGAAGCGCCGCGCCAGTATTCCATTTGGAGGCCGGTCTTGGTTTCGAAAGCCTTCTTGAGCGAGTCGGCGGTGAAAGTTTCCATGGAGGTATAGACGACAACTTTTCCGCCTTCTTTCTTGGCGGCTTCGATGAGTTTGGCAGTTTGTCCGAAGGCTGATTGACCGACGATGATGAAAAGCAATCCGAAAAACAGGGCTGAAATCCTGCGCATAGGCTGGACTCCTTTCGAATTTTCGCTCGATAACAGTTGCATACCTTGCGTGCCCACTTATATTGCTACGCTTCTGACCTCGTCAAGTTGAGTCTTCTTTGAGTCATGGTTCATTTTGACCAAAGATCGTTCACGGAGCTTTCCTGAAACTCTTCGCTGTGCTCAGAGTGACAGTCGAAGGATTCAGGATCTCTGCGCGTGTCATTCCGAATCCGCAGGGTGGGAATCTCGATTCGCGTAAACACCGCAGCAGTCCAGCGGGGCTGAGTTCGTCAGCTTTTTCCTGCTAGTCGCTTGAAAAAACCCTCGCGCTCCAGATCGTCGAGCGTGCTTTCGTCGACGTATTTGTTCACATTCATATCTATTTTGGCCCCTGGACGCTGAGAAAGCAGCTCCAAGGTATTGCGCAGACCGACGGGTGATATGCGAGTGGGAAATGAAAACTTGCTGGCAAAATACTGATAGGTCTCCTCAATAGCCTTGGAATTCTTTTGTCTGAGCCGCTTGGTAAGCACCGCCAGCCCCTTCTCCTTATCGTTTATGAACTGGTGGGTTCCCTCGGCATACGCCTGCTGGAAGCGCTTGACCGCCTCCCGGTTCTTTTCCACGAACGAGCGGCGCGCGACCATGACGTTCATGGGAAACGACGCTTCTTTCATTTCGCTCATGTCCGCGAGCGCGTGCATACCAACCCGGAGCGCCTCGTTGATGTCGGGGTAAGACAGTACGGTAGCGTCGATGGCCCTGGTTGAAAGCGCGACGATTCGAGCCACTGGGTCTCCCGCGGGAAAGATCGTGACCGATTGGCGCGGCACATTCCATGCCTTGAGCGCGAGAATCGTCGCCGTCTCGGTGGCTCCGCCAACGGCGAGAATGCCGATCTTTTTTCCGACCAGATCTCCAGGTTTGCGGATCTCTTTTTGCGCCATAAAGCTATAAGGAAAAGAGTTAAGCGAACCGGATATCATCACGAGATCGGCGCCCTGATTGATGGCGTTGATGGCGGTGGCGGCGTCGGCTTGAGCAAAGTGAATGCTGCCTCCCTGTAAGGCCTGAATCTGGCGAACAGAGCCGGGCACCAAAACCACGTCGCCGTTAAAGCCGTATTTCGCCATCAGTCCCAAGTCCTTCGGCGCCCAAACCGGCGCCTGGAAGCCGGCGAAACCGGCATAGGCGACAAGGTACCGCTCTTGCGCAGCGAGGCTCGCCGGCAAGGTCACGAGAAGAAGGACGGTAAAGAACCATCTTTGCAACATCATTGGGTTGCTCCGTTTTTTAAGTGGGCGAGCAAGCAACCCCGGATCACAGTCCTGGGTGGCGCGACCCGGAATCCAGGAATTTTAAAAACTTCTGGATGCCCGCTTTTCACCGGCATGACGATAAAAGCAGCGCACATTTCAGCGACAAGCTCTCCGAAAGTTGTTCGATGAATTCGTCCGAAACGCCTTTAAATCCGAAAAGCTGGGCAATGGCCATGATCTTGGCGGCGCGTTCCATTCGCAGGGCGCACATACAGGCCTCGTCGATAGTCTTGCCAACGGTCACGATGCCATGGCCTTTGATCATTACGGCGACCGCTTGGCCGAGCGTGCGAGCCAAGTCGGCTCCTTCGGCGGCGTCTAAAATGTAAATTGGTTTCGGATAGATCGGTACGCCGCGGCCGAAGCGGTCGGATTGCATTTGCACGCAGGAAACAGCTTTGTCTGCGAGGCTGAGAGCGACGCACATTGGCGCGTGGGCATGGACGGCGGCATTCACGTCTGGGCGCGCCTTGAAGATCCCAGTGTAAATCGCCGCCTCGCGCGGCGGCGTGCCGACACCGCCGAGCTTGTTCAGTTCGTAGTCGAAGTGAACAAGCCAATCTTTCTTGCCGCTTTCGGGGCGGCGAAACATCTGAACGGCGATGCCCTCATCCTGGGGCAGGCGCACGCCTACGTGGCCTCAGATGTCGCCGATCTCCCACTCCAGGATTTGCGCGGCGATTTTGAGCTCTTTTTCGGCAAGCCTGACGGCGGCTCGCATCTGTGTGGCGCTCGGTTGTGTCTTGTGTTTCATGTTGGGGTTCCGTTTGTCATCAATGAGTTTGGCCGTGAACGGCATGCGAACGCGGCTGGATTCTCTTTCTCCGCCGAAATCGTCAGGTAGTCGAAATGCTGGCGCCAATGAACGGCCTGCGGCAACAAGTAAGCGAAGCAATCAATGTGTGGGAACCAATTACGTCGTGCTTCGCGCACAATGTGGGGTGGTTCTCTGCCCTCTTGCAGCGCTTTCACGCTGCTCAAAAGAAATTTCCGCACGGCGATGACCGCTTTGTCGCTCACACCGAGATGTTCCCTACTGCGGTCGAAGATCGGCCCCATGCTCTCGGTCGCGCAGGCATCATGGTTGAGAAAGTCCTCGATGCCCGTGAAGTTGACCGTCTTCTGCATTTGTCGATCCTGCAGATAGTTGTTGCGGGCGTTACGAATCCGGAGATAATCCGGACCGATTTGTTTGCGCCGATGAACTTCGTCTTCCTGTACCGCACGGCTACGGTGAAAACCGATGTCGTAGCGCCAGGTGTGAGTGTCGTCGATAGGAACGTACGTGTGGATCTCGAAGCCATCCAGCTCGTTCGTGGCTCGGCCGGCGGGGACACAACCGTAAACGGGCAATACAAAGGCGGACAAGCGAACATAGTGCTGTTTATCGGCGGCATTTCGCGTGGCGATCAAGCGGACGCCGAAGTCCGTTTCTTCTGTTTCATAGACGGGCGCAGTGTCGGTTTTGTAAAGCGGCTGATTGCGTGCGTTATCGACCGCTCGATGCAGAAAAGACAGATGCGAGGAATCGCACTCGCCTTCGAGCCCCTGAAGGTAGTTGCATTCGAGCAAACACTTGGTGACGTAGGTTTGATTCAGAGGGACCTGTGTCCATTCGTAGTTGGGAAAGAGAGGCATCTTGTCGCGCGGGCCGAGGTAAGCATAGATCACGCCGCCGGCCTCGTGGGTCGGATAGGCCGTGTGACGAAGTTTTTTTCGAAAGTCACTGTCACCCGGCTCCGCCGGGGTATCGAGCACATTACCCTCGACGTCGTACTTCCAGCCGTGATAGATGCAGCGCAGCCCGCATTCTTCATTGCGCCCGTAAAAAAGCGACGTGCCACGGTGCGCGCAGTGCTCGCCGATCAAGCCGATCCGTCCCTGAGTGTCGCGAAAGGCGACCAGCTCTTCACCCAGTAAGCGCACCCGCGCGGGAGGGCAGTCCGGCGCGGGGATTTCCTCGGATAGCAGCGCGGGAATCCAGTAACGCCGAATCAAATTCCCCATCGGCGTTCCGGCGGCGGTTTGACTCAAGAGCTCGTTATCTTCTTTGGAAAGCATAGGACTTCTCCTCTAAGCGGAACCGAACTTATTTCGTCCTCTAAAAAACATTTGTCCTTAGGTTATCATTCTGAGGCCAAGCCGAAGAATCTGATGGCTAGATCCTTCGCTGGCGCTCAGGATGACGACTCTTTGACGGGTGGTACTTCATTCATATAGTCATTTGCATGCGCGGATTATGTGTTGAGCGTTCCTGCCGCGAAAATATCAGCGTAGGATGGCGTGGAGCGGATCATCCCCTGTTCGACATTGTATTTGATGAATGCGTCAATGGTGTTTCTGTTGGCTTTGAGTCCATACTTCCACGGGTCGCCCCAGGTTTTCATCTGCTCCTTCATTCTCTCTCTCAGATAGACGACCGAGAAACCGCCGCGGTCGCTGAGAATATCGTCGTAAGCCATTTGCTTCGCCTGCTCGAAGGCGGTGTAAAATTTCGCCGCAAGCTCGGGATGTTCCCGGTCGAGTTTTTTACTCATGACGATCATGTGCACCGGCGTGAAGATGCCGGTTTCTGTGTATAGCTTGTGGTCTTCGGCAACATAATCGGAAAATAGCCGCTTAACCTTGGGATGGCTTTCCAAAGTTGCGAACAGCTTGGTGTCCGAGATGTCAGTGATGATTGCGTCCATCTCCCCGCCTGTTAAACGTTCCACCATGTTTTTCTTATCGTCGACGTAATCGATCTTTACCGCTTGATCATGGATAGGGAAGACTTCCTTAGCTTGAATTATCCACTGAACCTTCGATAGGTCGATGCCATGTCGATCCTTTAAGAGTCCTCTAGCCCACATCGTGAGCGCGGTTCGATAAGTGCGTGAGCCGATTCTCTTCCCTTGTAAATCTTTTGGCGACCGAATGCCCGCATCGGCATGACAGAATATCAGCTGGTAGACCGGCTTGCGCTTGGAGAATACGGGTAGCCCTATGATCTCCCAACCGGTCTCGATGGCGGGCAGAAAATAGCCAATATTGAGATCGCACAAACCGAAGTCGCCGGATATCATCTTCGGCTCTTCTTTGTTGATCATCGACGACGATTTTACCGGCTTGAGTTTTACGCCGTCGATCATGACGCGGCCTTCCAGCAGCGGCATCGTAATGTCATAGCGCATGGCAGGAAACTCAATTTCTAACGGCTGGCTTGTGCTCATTTGGTAACCATCGTCGAAATAAACTTTACCGCGCTTAGAATTGCGCGGAGAATAGCCTGCTGTCAAGAACTCATTCGACAGCAGGTAAGGCTCTCTCAGTCAAAGCCGAGAGCGGAGACCTTTTGTTCCAAAACATCAGGTTGCCCGTGGTCTTGAGAGAAGAAGCGTTGAATTTCCTCGTCGCGCACAGCGGAGAGCGCGGGCGGATTCCACTGCGGACGTTGGTCTTTGTCGATCAAGCGGGCTCTCACGCCCTCGCGAAAATCAGAGCGCTGGCAGAAATTCAATGCCATGTCCCATTCTCGCCGGAAAACATCTTTCAAAGATAAATTTCTTCCCTCCATCAGCTGCAGGAAAATTGTTTTTGCAGAGGTCGGCGAGCCGGCCAGGTAACCATGAATGGCATGCTTCATCCAGGCATCCGCGCCGTTCCAACTTCGAAAAGCGCCGTCGATCTCCTCGATGGTTGCTTTCAATGTGAGCGCTCGGATTGCATCGAGGCGCGTTAGCAGTTCTGACCGCGTTGCTGCCTCGGGTTCCGCAAGCGCCGCCAGGTAGCTTCTCAATGTTTCCTTGTTCTGTCGTGGGTCGGCGGTCCAGCTCAAGCGTGTTAACCCTGATAGCGCCTCCGTCTTCTTTTCTGCCCGGATGAGCCCATCCGCCAAGCCGATGGCCACGGCGTCAAAGCCGCTAAATCGCGCACCGGTCAAGCCGAGAAATAAACCCAGCCCAGCGGGCAGTTGGTTAAGAAAATAAGTTCCGCCGACGTCGGGAAATAGGCCGATGGCTATTTCCGGCATGGCGAGGACGCTGCGCTCGGTTACCACGCGGTGCGAGGCTCCGTTCATGATCCCAATGCCGCCGCCCATGGTGATGCCATCGGCCCAACAAAGGATCGGTTTGGGATAAACGTGGATGAGATAATCGACGAAGTACTCGGTCGTGAAATAGTCTCGCGCGGGCCCGATTGTTCCGTCTCGCTGCAATGCCATGGCGAGCGCCTTTACGTCGCCACCGGCACAAAAGGCTTTGTCCGAATCAGCATGCAAGACGGTGCAGGCGATGTCATTTCTTTGACGCCACTCGAAAAGCTTGCGTTCCATCGTTTGCAGCATATCCAGGTCGAGGGCATTAAGGGAACTTGGATTATTGAGCCTTAAGAAGCCCAATTTAAACCGGCCCGCCGGTTCCTCGGATACGATCACGGCGGCCTGTGGGCTGTCGGATATTGTGTTTATCAACGAGGCTCCCTTGGTTCTTCTTTAGAACAAATTTGTCACGGATGGACAATAGTCCCGAATGAGCTTTGAACTTTTCGCCTGAATTCGTCCGTGCGGTCCGGAGAATATGCGCGATATCAGCATCTTATCATTGGCGACAATCCTGGCATGGCGATTGCGTCATCGTTCGTGACGTTGAATCGAAACGAAATTAAGCGACAGAGAGGGACAACATGGAAACCGAGATTGTAGACGGATCATCAGCCATCCATTTTAATGACGCGACTTATCACGCAGCGGTTTGTCAGCGCTGCGGGACCAAGATTTATCCCGCGGAACAGCTTGAGGCGCATTTGGATCGTCACCAGCTGAAGGATCTGTACCTTGAGGGCGAACTGAAAAGGCTTCAGTACGCCCTGGGAAGAATGCGATAGCTCTTCGAATTTCACCGCCGATTGTCGGTGAAGTAAAAGTTTCCCGAGCGCAAACTTGAACGTTGACCTCCTCTGTTCGAGTTTGCGATATCACCCCCAAGGGTGTCTCCCACAAGGGGGACACCCTTTCCCTAAAAAAACAAGCAGCAGAAACATCCTCGGTAAGTACACGCGCAACTCGGATACGAAGTTGCTGGCGAGCGCGTTTAAAAGTTACGTGCTCGGCTACATCCGCAATGTCCCGACGATCACGCCGGCTGAAATCGACGCCGTTCTGGAAGATGTCGCGATGCGTAACCCGAAAGCCAAAAGCGTGGATCCAAAACAGTTCTACGATCCCGCGCCGTTGGAGCAGTTAGCGAGAGAAGGTTTTATTAAAGAACTCTATCCGCGGTGACACGTTCACCGAAAAGGTTCATCCGTTTGATTGCGCTCGGCCAACTCGATTCGACCTCTTGCATCTCAAGATTTTCTTGACCGGCGGAAAAAACTCACGGCGGCTCAATCTTCACGCAATCTTGATCTTGTCGAATTCCGTAATCTTGAACTTGGGCGCGGCACCGCCGGGCAGGATCGTGAACTGGTGCAAGGTAAACTCATGCTCGTAATCCCCGCGGGCAATGAGGCCGTCCACTGGAATGACGCAATCATAGCCAAAGGGCCGCACGGCCGCGGTGGCGGTATACATGACCGCCTGGTTGCTCGAAGCGCCGCAAACAATCACTGTCTTAATGCCTCTTTTCTGCAGCATTGGCTGAAGCTCGCCGCTATAGAATTTATCGAAAGCGGCTGGAAAAATGACCGGCTCGTCATCTCGTTGTTTGAAGGCGTGCGGCATCCTCGCCTCGGCTGTGCCCTTGTAACGATCGGCGACGGTGTAAACGATGAACATATTCGCCTGCCGCGCGCGGTCGAGGAACTTCGCCACGGGGTTGATCAGTTTGTAACAGGGCTCCTCGGGATTTTCGCAGCGACAGTTCAAATCCAAAACGAGCAGGGCCGTTGTTTTCGAATCAACGGTAACCTCTTGGGGTACAGGTTTGTTAGGCATGTTGATTTTCCTTTCTTCGAGTTTCTTAGTTGAGACGAAACGCTATCCCCAAGCAGAAAACCTGTCAAGAGAATGCACGCTTCGCTTGACGCCCATGACTCGAGTGGAATAAGTAAATTCAACCCTGCTTGGGCTCTCCGATAGGATAACGTTTGAAAAGGAGTCTGAATGAAGGCCGCAGTTTTTTACGAAGTTCGCCAACCACTCAGAATCGAAGAACTTGAGATGCCCGCCGTCAACGATGAGGACGTGCTTATCAAAACCTTCGCCTGCGGGGTTTGCCATACCGATCTTAAAGTCGTCGAGGGGCGTAACCGGTTTAATCCCCCGACGGTCTTGGGTCATGAAGTCTCCGGCACCATCGAACGGGTCGGCTCGCGCTCTACGGAGTTCTTTAAGGAAGGAGACGCGGTTATCATCGGCATGCGCTACAAGTGCGGACGCTGCCGCTATTGTCTCGGGGGGCGTGAAAACCTCTGCGTCAATCGTCCTGCGCCGCCGCCGCTCAGGAAAACCGACGGCACGCCGGTCACCCGTTGGAACGTCGGCGGTTTCGCCGAATACGTTTCGGTTCCAGGCTACATGATTTTCAAAGTGCCTCAGAAAATAAGCTTGGAAGAGGCGAGCGTGATCGGTTGCCGGGTCACGACGGCATACAATGCGGTTAAACACGTGGGTGAATTGGCGCCCGGCGATTCCGCGCTGGTCATCGGCTGCGGTGGGGTCGGGCTCAATGCGATCCAGTTTCTCAAATGCTTCGGCGCCTATCCGATCATCGCCGTCGACGTCATCGACAAAAAGCTGGAGGAGGCGAAAAAATTCGGCGCGACTCACACCATCAATGCCAAGACCGAAGATCCGGTTTCGGCGGTCAAAAAGCTCGCCAGCGGCGGGGTCGACAAAGCGTTCGAGGCGATCGGCAATGCGAAAACCTCCGATCAGATCATTCAGGCGACACGGCCGGGCGGCACCGCAACGATTATCGGTGGACTAGGGAGCGGGCCATTCACGATCAGCAGCGGCAGTTTTGTGACGAACGAGATCGCGATAAAGGGCGTATCGAGCCGACGGGCGAACGATGTCGTCGAAGTGTTGCAGATGGTGCAAGACGGCCGGATCGATGTCAAGAGTTTGATTACCAAGAAGTACGGCCATGAACAGATCAACGAAGCCCTGGAAGATTTGGAACACGGGAAACTACTCATGGGCATCTCAATGTGGAATTAATTGGGAGTCACTATGAATTCTCAGCGCTCCATCATCCTTGGGATCATTTTAGTCTTACTATTACTTCCCCGCGGGCTCTCGGCGCAGCTCACCACGGTCCGGATCGCCTTCAACGGATTCGGCGGCGTTGCGCCGCTTTATCTGGGCAATGACGCCGGCATATTCAAGCAGCAGGGATTGAACCTGGAGATGGTATTCATCCCCGGCGGCTCATTATCATTGCAGGCGCTGATCGGCAGAAGTCTCGACTTGCTGCTGACCGGCGGGCCGCCGGTCGCCAATGCCTATCTGCAGGGAGCGAAGATCAGGATCATCGGTGGCGTGACGAACCTGTTGCCCTACACATTTGTCGTCGCGACGGGTCTCCGGACAGCGGAACAGGTCAAGGGAAGGAAAATCGGGATCAGCCGTTTCGGCAGCAACACGGACTACGTCGTCAGGCTGGCTTTGGATCAATTAGGGCTCAGCGCCGCTCAAGTGCAAATTATTCAGGTCGGTGGCTCGCAGGCACGCCTGGTCGCGCTTAAATCCGGCGCGATTCAGGCCACCGTACTGAGTCCCGAAGAGGCCATGGTTGCACAGAAGATGGGATTCAGCGTGCTCCTGGATTTTATCGAAAAGGGAATCGAATTCCCTCACGTAAACGTTGTGGCCCGCGACGATTATTTGGAGACCCAGGCGCAAACGGTCAGAACTTTCATGCGAACCTATGTGGAATCGGTTCGCTATTACAAAACGCATCGCGGCGAAGCGATCAAAAAAATCATGGAGCTGAGTAAATTGCCGGAACGACAGATGGCCGAGACCGTCTATGAAGGATCGTTGAGGGCTACTCCAGACGACGGCAAGCCGACCGTGAAGGGGATGGAGGTCGTGCTCGATTCGCTCGCGAAGGAAAATCCCAAGGCGAAAAGTTTGACGGTGCAACAGCTCCTCGACCTGAAATTTCTGCCGTGAAAACGAGGGAAAGTGGGATTTGGTGTAATGGAGTGCTGGAGTGTTGGATTTAAGATCATTACTCCATTACTTCAACACTCCATTCGCAGCGCTTGGTTGATTACAGCTTGTCGCGCGAAGTGCAGCAAGAGCTGGAGATTCGATGGTAAGGAGCAGACGGTGATGACCGCCAACCTCGCAATAGGTCTCTTCGCATCCGTCCTGTGCATCGGAGATTCACTGGTTCTAGACAGCCGAGCCCAGGGTGCGGAAACGCCGCAGCGAATCCGGATCGCCTACGCAAGCCGGAGCAGCTCGGCCATGCCGCAATACGTAGCTCAGACCAAAGGGTTCTTCAAGTTGGAAGGATTGGAGACGGAGCTGATTCAAATGAATCCGCGCCTCGGCGCGACCGCGGTCGTCAACGGCGACGTCTCTTTCGCGACGCCTTTTGTCAGCATATTTCGCGGCATCCTTCAGGGTTTTCCGATAAAACTCGTATTCGTCCATTTAAAAAAAGGCCCCTACTACGTCATGGTTCGGCCCGAGATCAAAGACGTTCAGCAGTTGAAAAGCAAAAAGCTGGGCGTGGCAACGATCAAAGGAGCTGATCAACTGGTCGCCGAGGAACTGCTGCAGGCTAAAGGCTTCAACCCGAGCCTGATTCAAGCCGTCGCCATCGGCGACGGGCCGGTGAGAATGCAGGCGCTCATCAGCGGCGCGGTCGAAGCGATCTGCGTGGCGCCGCCGCATGATTTATTGCTCAAGCGTATGGGCTACCCGGCGTTGGCCGGCCCGCCGGAAGTCGGTCTTCCTGTGGCAGGGATGTTTACCTCGGATCGTCTCTTGCACGAAAATCCGCAACTGGTCAGGCGGACGCTCAAAACCATGCTCAGGTCGCACCAGTATATTTTTGGCAACAAGCAGGAATCGATCCAAATATTGCTCAAATGGCTGCCACAGCCGCTGGAGATTGCCGAACACTCGTATGAGACTGAGCTGAGGACGCTAACCAGGGACGGCCAGATGACCGATGCCGAGCTTGAGGCCGTGATCAACAGAGTAGCGGATAAAAAGCGTCCACTGGACGAAGTGCGGGATTTCACTCCGGCGCGGCAGGCACTGAAAGAACTCCAAGCAGAGAAATAGCCAGGCGAGGATTCGATCTCTTTTACTTTTAGAGACTCGCGCTTCGGACCCGGTTGGAAATTTCTTCGATATGTCCAAAAACGGTTTCATAGATTTGCGACCCAACCGTGCTAAAGCGGAGGAAAACGAAGGCTGATTTGGCATTTTCCCTACGCTCCCATAGTCGGCGCTGTCTGGAGGTGGTCTTCTCGGCCTCCTTCGTACGGAGAGAATTAAAGGTGAGGGTGGTATCTCATCCTCTCCTGCGAGCAGAAGAGGGAAGTCGGGCCCGCGATCGAAGTTTATTTTGGACTATTCTACTCCTCCTCGTATTCTTTTAATGCCTCCCAACGCGGTTCGAGTCCCAGGCCCGGAGCTTCCGTATGTTGTGGTGCGGCCAACCGCCGCCGTTGGCTATGGGCAAGTTGAAGGCCTGAGCCATAGCCGCAACTTTCACCGCTTCCGTATAACCGCCAACCGAACAGACGTTGGGCTGGACAATGTCGACGGCGCGGTTGACGATCAGCTCGCGGTGGCGAAAACGATGTCCTTCGTTTTGTCCGGCGGCGATCGGTATAGAAGTGTGCCGCCGCAGGTCCGCTAATAGGTGCGCGTCGTTCTGGTAGACCGGCTCCTCGAACCAAGTGATGCGATAGGGCTCCACCAGTTTGCAGAGCTCCAGCGCCCGGTTGAAAGAGAAAAGATAGTTGGCGTCGATCATCAACTCGACTTTCTCTCCTGCCGCTTCCCGCACCGCGCGCACACGCTCGGCATCGATATTTGGGTCTTCGGGGTCGACGGCTACGACCATCTTGAGCCGGTGTTCTCCCTGAGCGACAAATTGTCTGGCCACCTCGACGAGTTGTTCCTTGGTGTATTGCTTGAGCCCGAAGGTAACGTACGCAGGCACCGGATTCTGCGCTCCGCCGAGCAGCCGCCACACCGGTTCCTTGTAATATTTACCCTTGATGTCCCAGAGCGCGATATCGATAGCGCTTACCGCCGAGCTCCACATTCCCGTTTGCGCGCGCGGGTTGAACGTCTTGTATAACTCGTGCCAGATGCGCTCGGTTTCAACCGGGTTTTTGCCGCGCAGGAATGGGGCGACCTCCCGGTTAATAAATTCCTTCGCTCCATAGCGCTGCGCTGCTCGAGTCAGACCGTAACCCGTAATACCCTGATCGGTTTCAACTGCGGTGAATACGATCGGCGTCCACATCTTCTCTTTGAGGAGCGGCGCCTCGATGGGAATTTTATGAAGCGTAGCTTTGATTTGAGTGATTTGCATGTGACACCTCGTAAATCTCTTTGCAAGAACGGCAGCTACTTGTGTGTTGCGGCTTTGCGCCGGCCGATGGCGGCTTCCGCTCTCGGGCTGATCGCTCGCTGCATTGTAACGTTCAGTAAGGCAGGCCTTCCGGCAGCGAATGCCCGCT
>WNGG01004070.1_pt1 | contig 19632 bp, 10 predicted proteins | sample 5400661 | NCBI WGS metagenome assembly WNGG01 (sample SAMN13153372, study PRJNA577476) | soil metagenome | isolation source: 100 cm soil or saprolite under Garry oak tree replicate 1 | place: USA:California | collected 2016-06-15
GTGTACATGGTCAATGGCAAGGATAAAGGGACACAGGTATGGGGTCAGCTGGCAGCATTGATGGTTGCGCATGTCGATCACAATTTCCCGCAAATTCATGCCATGTACGAGATCTGGAATGAACCGGACCAGGCTCAGTTTATGTGCGTTCCTAATGGAGACCCCAATGCGCAGCAAGATCGGCTAACCCAATATAAAGCTATTTTTGCGGCGGCGGCTCCTCAGATGGAGCAGCAGGCAAGCAAGGACGGCAAGCAAATCAAAATAGGTGGGCCAGCTCTAGGCTATGCATTACAAAAGCAACTTCAGATCTGGTTTCCTGGTCTGTTAAGTGATCCGACTATCTATCCGTATATAGATTTCATCACCTATCATCGCTACTTGTTTGGACATAGCTTTACCGGTGGCAGTACAGCCCTGGTTTCTAATGCCCAGGACCCTATCCTTGGGGTGACTGCCGAATATCAGCAGGTGGCGAAGCAGGTTCACGCAGGTAAACAACCCAATGCAGCTAAGACGCACATCTATATTGATGAGTACAATATGAACTCCTGTGTACCCAACATCTGCCGCAACGATCCCACCTTGGCTCCCCTCACCAATGCTCTGTTCCTGGCGGATGTACTTAATACTGTCAACGATACAAGTACATCCTTTGGGCATGCCAATGCAGTTCCGGCAGGGCTGGCCTTCTATACGTGGAATATTCCGCTTGGGAACATCTGCATGTTCGGCGTCATTGATGCCAAGATGGATTGCTCAACCACTGGCAAGATTGTTCCCTATCCACAGTACTACGCCTACGAACTCTTTGGCAGTTCAAGCTATCTAGATATGACCAACGGAGGCTACGTTGCCAACGCACAATCGTCGAGTCATACTGGCGTCTTTGCCACGGGCTTTTATACGAGTACCAGTGACTGTATTGTCATTGTCAATACGACTTCAACCGGTTATACCGCTATGAATGTCTTGGCACAAAATGCTGGGCGTGTGAGTGGTACGCAGGCAAATGTCTACACATTGCAATATGCGCAACATCCCTCAAGTCCGATTAGCTTACAACGAGTCAACCTTAGTCAGAATAGCTCTGGTAAGGTAGTTACTGTACATATTCCTGCATACACCACAGTGGCAATCTCATTTGCGGCTAGCTAAGAGCTTCATGAGACAGCAAAGCCCCTGCGTTCTTGCTGTCTCATACACTTTAGATGAGTTTTTTCACAATTACGAAAGCAAGTGAGCAAGCAGTTGTCATTTCGTAACCGGAAACGCAAAATGATAACCACTCTACTACTATGTATCTATATGTATTTTTTATAAAAGCATATAGACTATTTGCGTGTTTCATATGAAGCACTCACAAATCAGCTTGAAAGGTAGATTGGAGCATGGATCACAAGTCACATACATCATGGGAGTTCAGGCACTACTTTGTTAGCAAAAGCTGGCTCATAGCTATATCAATACTAGTTCTTGGCCTTAGTATCGCAGGTTTCATTAGCGCACTACCACGCCCAAACGCGGCACATGCAGTTTCTGCATCTACACCCACGCTCCAGGTTTCTCCTAGTGCCCAATCCTATTTCTCCAATACAAAACTACGGGTACAAGGCTCTAATTATCCGTCCTCTGCGGAAACTGTTAATGTTTATTGGGATTATAAAAATGCCGGAAATCCTGGTACATTTGTAGGCACCTCCGTGAGCAGTAAAGGAGCTTTTACAGTCTCGTTTTCGATACCTGCTTCTTCTACAAAATACTATACGATTGCCGCGGTTGGTCAAACCTCAGGCACCGTTGCCACAACCACTTTTCACCTTTTGCCCAACCTGTATGCTCTCCCTAGAGCCATCGGTCCCGGTTCGAAATTCACTCTTACCGGCCAAGCCTTTGGAGCAAATGAGACCGTGAATATCTATTCGAACTGCAGTAGCAACTGCACTGGCCCTACACTGGCACAAGGTGTGACCGATGGTAATGGTTACTTCCAGATTACTGCTACCATTCCTTCTACCACCACTATCTTTGGGAAAAATTTCCTCTTCGGGATTGGTCAGACGAGCAATATGTCTGACACGGCGAATATTATTGTCTATCCACCCACGCTTGCCCTTGCTCCTCTAAGCGGCTCTGCTGGTACGCAACTCTCCATGAGTGCGTATGGATTTCGACGCAATGAAAAGGTAAGTGTTTCTTGGAGTAATAATCTCCCCTTCTCCGTTCAGACAAATTCAAATGGATATGTACCGGTCACTGTGTTTACTGTTCCGTCAAACACACCTCCGGACAACTATACAGTAACGATGGCAGGAGCAACCGGCAAACCAAAGATCACCAATACGTTTACCGTCGTTGCTCCAAGTTCTAATCTCACCATTCCAGGTTCTAACCCCAGTAGTAGTTCAGGTCCTGTTGGTTCCAGAGTACGTGTATCTGGACAAGGTTACGTACCCAGTGAGACAATCAACATTGTCTGGAACCATAGCACAAAATATGTCGCTACGACCACGGCTGATGGCTCTGGCGGTTTTCATGTCAGTTTTCTTGTTCCTACCAATACCAACAATGGTAACTATGTGGTGGAGGCAGTAGGAGCAACCAGCAAAAGTGTCACGCAAAACACATTTACTGTTGCTTCAGGTTTGTCGGCAAGCCCGTTAACCTTCGCTGCAGGGCAGAGTACCAATCTAGCTGGAAGTGGTTTCTTGACCAATGAAACGGTCAATTTCTACTGGGATAGCACTTCTGGTAAAGTGTTGTCTACGGTGACCGCCAATGGAAATGGCAATGTAGCTCAGGCAGTTACCATTCCTGCAAAAGCGACTCCTGGTTCCCATGCCATCATAGCAGTTGGACAGATAAGCCATATCACCTACAACACAGCTGTGACTGTAGATACCGCCTGGAATGACTTCGGCTTCAGTGCGGCCCACTTGCGGCAGAATACCTCTGAGAATGTCGTTAATACTGGAAACGTGGCGAATTTGCAACTTCGGTGGAATAAATCCATTGGTTCACCCCAACCGGAAGGTGCACCGTCGCCGATCTACTACTATGGCCTTGTCTATATTGCCACGTTTGATGGCTATCTCAATGCATATGATGCTACTACGGGTACCTTGCGATGGCAATTTCCTACAGGTACGAACTTCGCTAATCTCTCCTCTCCAGTCATTGATCCGGCCACGGGCATTCTCTTCTTTGGCACACTTGGTTTTCTAGAAGATCAGGATCATGGGGTACCATCACCGTTTTTTGCCTTAGATGCTAAAACGGGTAAACTTCTCTGGAGTGAGATTCTCAATGGTGATGACTACGCTTTTCCAACGATGGCTTTCAACAATATCTATGTTGGGTTAGCCAATGAAGGAGGAGGTGCCCTCCTCTCTATTGATGAGACCACAGGCTACATTAATGCGCAATATCAAGCCGATGGTGGCGTATGGGGTGCTGTTGGTGTAGATGTCAAAACAAACAGGATATTCACCGGTGTAGGTAATCCAGGTGATGAGGTGTTAGCCTGATTGGTCCAAATAGTATTGGCAATGTCTCATCGCCGGCTGTCGATAGCGTCAATGGCGTGCTCTATGTTGGCTCGCTAAATGATTACCTGTATGCTCTGAGTACCAAAGATGGTAGTCTCCTTTGGAAGGCCCAAACCCATGGCAAGATCTATAGTTCACCAGCTCTGGCTAATGGAGTAGTCTACGTCGCATCGAATGACCATAACATTTATGCCTTTGATGCAACCACTGGAGCACAGCTAAAGAGCTTGCAAACCAAAGCTCCCACGTTCTCGTCACCGATCATCGTCAATGGTTGGCTCTACTGCGCCTCAACTGATGGGCAGTTATATGCCTTCAGCTTGTAATTGCTGAGGGTGTGAGTTCCCAATGAAGTAAAGAAATAGGGAAGCAAGGTAGGAATTTTATGTAGACACTTTGCCAAGATGTCTACATAAAACAGGTTGATGTAGCACACATTTCTTCCAGAAAGCGCCTACATAACCTTATACCCTGCCTTGCTTCCCTGTTTCCTTCCATTCACAATTATACTCTTCATTTCATAACTACATTTGCATATTTGCAACCGTATCTTAACCTGTTGACTACTCTTTTTTAAGTGGCTTTGCGATATTCTTCTAGGGAAGTCTATGGAAACTGCTGAATACATTGATACACATACATAAACTGATAACAAAACTGTAATTGCCGATCAAATCTACCCATTGAGGCAGATCTTCGATGCAAAATCTTTTTTTAACGACTTGATGAAGGAGATGATCAAAGGTTCGCTATGGATATAGTAAATGAAGTGCGTTCAGAACAGATGAACGAAGGCCAAAGGAATATTGGGACCACTATTTCTCATGAAAAAGCCAGCAATGGAGGGCTCAATACAGAAAGCTCGCGCCATACGCCGAGTTATGCTATCCTCACGCCATTGAGAAAAGAACGAAATGCTGATAAACTACTTCTCTCAGAGAGAGAGCAACAACAGATAGCTCTGTGGAATGCAACCCAGCAAAGTTACCCACAAGATATCTGTGTGCATCAATTCGTGGAAAAGCAAGCAGCTAATACCCCTGAAGCTACAGCACTGTGGGCAAATGGTCAAGTAATGACGTATGCACAACTCAATCAACAGGCCAACCAGTTAGCTCACTACCTACAGACGCTCGGTGTTGGTCCCAACGTACTCGTGGGCTTATGTGTCGAGCGTTCCCTGGATATGGTTGTAGGGATGCTGAGTATCCTCAAGGCAGGCGGTGCTTACGTTCCTCTCGATCCCGCCTACCCGGTTGAGCGTCTCAACTATATGCTAAAAGATGCTCAGATTGCTGTACTTCTCACCCAGAAGCACCTGACTGCTCGACTAGCGGAGCAGGACATGACATGTATTTGTATGGATACTGATACATCTCTCCTGACCCAGCAGAGCATAACCAACCTAGTTTCTACAGTGACAGCTTCCGATCTCGTATATGTCATTTACACTTCCGGCTCGACAGGTCAACCTAAAGGGGTAGAGATTACGCACAAGAGCCTGCTTAATCTGGTATCTTGGCATCAACCCGCCTTTGAGGTAACGTCCTCTGACCGGGCTACCCAGGTAACAAGCCCTGCCTTTGATGCGACTGGCTGGGAGGTGTGGCCATATCTTGCTTCTGGTGCCAGCATCTATTTCCCTGACGAAGAGACCCGCGTTACTCCTGCATCTTTACAAAAGTGGTTTGCAGAGCATCGTATTACCATCTCTTTCTTACCCACCGCACTTGCCGAAAGTATGCTAACTCTGGAGTGGCCGTCAACAACTTCGTTACGCTTTTTGCTCACAGGAGCCGATACGCTGCACCACTATCCATCCCCGGCCTTGCCTTTTGCCTTCATCAACAACTATGGGCCGACTGAGGCAACCGTGGTGACGACCTCTGGCCGTGTCTACCCGGTTGCTCATGCCTATGCTCCACCCTCGATTGGGCGTCCCATTGACAATATGCAGGTCTATATTCTCAATGAACACCTGCAGCAGGTTCCTATTGGGACACTTGGCGAACTCTATATCGGTGGTGATGGTCTCGCTCGTGGCTATCTCAACCGCCCTGAACTCACCAATGAACGTTTCATTCGCCATCCTTTCAGTGAGGACCCGCATGCACGCCTGTATAAGACAGGTGATTTGGCTCATTATCTATCAGATGGGCAGATTGCTTTTCTAGGACGCGCCGACCATCAGATCAAAATTCGTGGCTATCGCATTGAACCAAATGAAATCGTGGCTGTCTTGAATAGACATGCAGCCGTTCAAACAAGCGTCGTGATCGCTCGTGAGGATATTCCTGACGACAAACGTTTGGTAGCCTACGTTGTGCCTGTCCCTGGAGCTTCCATCACGTCCGGCTCTCTACGTAGCATGCTCAAAAATCAGTTGCCGACCCATATGATCCCATCGGCCTTTGTGCTGGTCGAAGCACTGCCAATTACCCCGAATGGGAAAGTCGACCGCACTGCTCTACCCGCTCCAGATGCGGCTAATACCCTGTCCGATAACACTATCACTTTGCCTACTAATCCTATAGAAAGCCAGCTGACTGACATTGTACTTGCTATCCTCAAGCTGGATCAGGTTGGCATTGACGAGAACTTCTTTATGATTGGTGGACATTCGCTCTTGGGTACGCAGCTCATCGCCCAGGTAGATACGGTCTTTGGCGTTAAGCTGACTCTACGAGGCTTGTTCAACGCTCCAACCATTCGGCTATTAGCTGCCGAGGTTGAACGCCTTATCCTGGCTAAGATAGAGTCAATGAGCGAAGCCGAGATTCAGCAACTGCTTGGACAGGGATAAAGCAGAGCGTAGCAAGGAGTCATCTTGTGTCTATCAATGGAAGCATTGATGTTGCCGGGATAATCAACTATGAATGGAAATGATGGGATGCCAAATACACCGAACCTTTCAGAAGCCAAGCGTGTGTTGCTTGAAAAATACTTGCAAGGCCGGAGCCCACAGGTAACCACGAGTGCAGCCACCATTGCACGACGGAATCCAGAGAGTAGTCCTCCTTTATCCTATGGGCAACAACAACTGTGGCTCCTTGCTCAGTTTATATCTGATACTCCTGTCTATACCGAGTGCGTCACTAATCACCTACCAGGAGAGATTAATATCAGCGTCCTTGAGCAGAGCTTCAACGAGATTCTCAAGCGACATGAAGCTTGGCGTACTAGCTTTCCGGTAGTAGATGGTCAGCCCATCCAGAAGATTCGTCCGGTTCTGACAATCAAGCTACCCCTGGTGGATCTGCGTCATCATCCTGAAGCTGAGCGTGAGCATGAGGCTTTGCGGATGATGACGGAGGATGCCCAGAAGCCTTTTGACATGGCTAATGGCCCCTTGCTGCGCCCGACGTTGATACAAATAGGTGATACGGATTATCGTTTGTTCTTGACCTTGCACCACATCATCTTTGATGGTTTCTCTTTGTATCAAATTTTTCTTCCAGAACTACGCACCCTCTATGATGCCTGCTTGTCTGGTCAGCCCTCCCCTTTGCCGGAGCTTCCTATTCAGTATGCCGACTTTACAGTCTGGCAGCGCGAGCAGTTACAAGGGAATATATTTGCAGAGCAATTAGCTTTCTGGAAGAAACAACTGGAAGGTGCTCCTGGAGCTTTGGAATTGCCCACTGATCGCCCACGCCCATTAATTGCGAACTATCATGGGTCAATGCACCCATTTGCTCTATCGAAGCAACTGACAGACGACCTGAAGGCTCTGGGCCGCCAGGAAGGGGTAACGTTCTATATGCTGCTGGTAGCAGCGTTCCAGACTTTGCTCTATCGCTATACAGCACAAGACGATATTTTGATCGGCACAGCGATATCGGATCGCAAGCGTCCAGAGGTACAGGGACTGATGGGCTTTTTCCTCAACACCTTAGTGCTGAGAACGGATTTGTCTGGTAATCCTACCTTTCGCGAAGTGCTGAGACGAGTGCGCGAAGTGGTGCTCGATGCGCATGCACACCCCGATATACCCTTTGAGTACCTGGTTAAAGAACTGCAACCAGAACGCAATTTAAGCCAGAATCCCTTCTTCCAGGTATTGTTGTCTCTCGAACCTCCATTGTTCACTCATCCCTCGGGATGGACCTTAACTCAGATGGATGTCGAGACCGAGACCACCAAGTTTGATCTGACCCTCGAACTCGACGATCGACCAGAGGGACTGATTGGTCGCTTTGAGTATAGCACCGATCTATTTGATGCCGCGACAATTGCCCGCATGGCGGGACACTGGCAGACACTCCTGGAGGGTATCGTAATGGACCCAACCCGGCGTCTCTCGGACTTGCCCATCTTAACAGAAGCAGAACGACAGCTGCTTTTAGTGGAATGGAATAACACTGCAATTGACTATCCACTCAACCTGTGTCTCCACGAGTTGTTTGAAGCCCAGGTTGAGCGCACCCCTGATGCAGTGGCTATGATCTTCGAGGACACGCACCTGACCTACCGCGAACTCAATGCGCGGGCCAATCAGGTAGCGCATTACCTTCGACGTGCTGGTGTAGGGCCAGACGTTCTGGTAGGCGTCTATATGGAGCGTTCTCTCGAACTTGTGATCGCACTACTGAGCATTATCAAAGCGGGGGGAGCATATATTCCGCTTGATCCTACGTATCCTCAAGAGAGACTGTCCTTCATGCTGGAAGATGCACAGGTACGCGTGTTACTCACCCAGGAGCGGTGGATAACCACTCTGCCTGCGCATTGCACCAGGGTACTCTGCCTGGACTCTGGTTGGAAGGACGTTGCTCACGAAGGCAGGACGAATCTGAGCAATGTGGTAACGCCCGATAACTTAGCCTACGTCATCTACACTTCAGGCTCAACTGGTAAGCCCAAGGGAGCGATGAACACTCATCGTGGGATCTGCAATCGCTTGCTTTGGATGCAGGATGCCTATCAACTGACAGAGGCTGATCGTGTACTACAGAAGACGCCTTTTACTTTTGACGTCTCGGTATGGGAGTTTTTCTGGCCCCTCATCACGGGTGCCCAACTCGTCGTTGCTCGTCCCGAAGGTCACAAAGATAGTGCTTATCTGATCTCCATTATTATGCAGCAGAAGATCACCACCTTGCATTTCGTTCCCTCTATGTTTCAAGTGTTTTTAGAGGAACCGGGACTTGAGGAGTGTCATAGCCTGCAGCAGGTTATCTGTAGCGGTGAAGCGCTGCCCTTTGAGGTGCAGGAACGCTACTTTGCCCGTCATAACGGTGCTTTACATAACCTCTATGGCCCAACTGAAGCTGCTATTGACGTCACCTTCTGGCATTGTAAGCGTAACAGCGAACGCAAGATAGTTCCGATCGGCTACCCCATTGCGAACATACACATCTATTTGCTTGATCGTCATGGTCATCCTGTCCCTATAGGCGTGCCGGGCGAGTTGCACATTGGTGGCGTTGGTGTAGCGCGTGGTTATCTCAATCGGCCAGAACTGACCAATGAGCGATTTATACCCAATCCCTTTAGTTCCACACCTGGAGAACGTCTCTACAAAACAGGAGATCTCGCTCGTTACCTGCCTGATGGCTCAATTGAGTATCTGGGTCGCATCGACCATCAGGTGAAGATGCGCGGGTTTCGTATCGAACTAGGCGAGATCGAGGAGATACTCAGGCAGTATCCCGCAGTACGCGAGACAGTGATCGTAGTGCGTGAGGATATACCAGGGGATAAGCGTTTAGTGGCATACATCGTTCCTCATATGAAGCAATCTATCTCAATTGGTGACTTACATACGCATTTGACCACCTATCTGCCAGCCTATATGATACCCTCTGCCTATGTTGTGTTGGAAGGATTGCCACTAACTCACAGCGGTAAGGTGAATCGTCGGGCACTACCCTTACCTGATCAAACACGGCCTGAACTACAGGAGACATTTGTGGCACCGCGTACACCGATGGAAGAAGCCGTAGCAGCTATTTGGAGTCAGGTGCTAAAAATCGAGGGTATTGGTATCTACGACAACTTTTTCAAATTAGGTGGGCACTCATTGCTGGCTACCCAGGTGCTTTCTCACCTTCGCGCAACCTTACAAGTAGACGTCTCTCTACGCAACTTCTTTGAAGCTCCTACCATTGCTCAACTATCTACAATCATCAAGTACCAGCAAGCCAGCGGTACTGAATATCAAAAGTCTGTGGGGCCTGCGATCCGAGCTCTTTCTCGTGAGGCCCATCGCGTAATATTGTCTTCCATTTCAACGGCACGAGATAGTAGTAGTTCTCGTAACTAGCAGAAAAGTATGGTATGGTACTTATGAACACATCGATCATCCATGACATTCCATCAGAAAAAGAGGCCTTTGTCTTCCCTGCCTCCTTTAATCAGCAGAGCCTCTGGTTCCTTGATCGACTGGAGCCCAATAGTGCTATCTACAATATACCCATTTCTCTTCGCTTGTGTATGCCGCTTAAAGTAGAGATACTTGAGCAGAGCCTCAATGCGGTTATCCAGCGCCACGAAGTGCTCCGTACCACTTTGCTCGCCGTAGATGGGCAACCTATGCAAGCTATCGCTCCCGAACTGACAGTAAAGCTCTCGCTAGTGGATTTGCGTCATCTCTCTGAAGCTGAGGGGGAGGTCGAGGCCTTACGTCTGGCTACAGAGGAGGCGCAGCGACCATTCAAATTGGCTCAAGGCCCATTACTGCGGGCGATGTTACTGCAACTGGGAGCAGAAGAGTATGTACTACTCTTGACGATCCATCACAGCATCTTTGATGGATCGTCTACAGGTATCCTTTTACGGGAACTGGTAGCACTCTACGAAGTACTCTCGAACGATCAACCCTTGTCTTTGCCAGAGTTGCCCATTCAGTACGCTGATTATGCCGTCTGGCAGCGTGAGTGGCTGCAAGGGGAAGTGCTGGCAGAGCAGTTGGCTTACTGGAAGCAGCAACTGGCCAGTGTACCAGCGGTACTGGAATTGCCAACAAATCGTCCACGTCCTGCTGTGCCTACTTATCGTGGAGCAATGCAGCCCTTTGCCCTGTCGAAGCACCTGACTGACGGTCTCAAGACATTGAGTTGTCAGGAAGGAGTGACGCTCTATATGACGCTGGTAGGAGCGTTCCAGGTCCTCCTGCATCGCTATACCGGGCAGGATGACATTTTGATTGGCTCGCCTGTAGCAGGTCGCACTCGTACTGAGACCAAAAACCTGCTTGGCTTCTTTATCAACACCCTTGTCTTGCGTAGTGATATGTCTGGTAACCCTACGTTTCGTGAGCTATTGAAGCAAGTACGTGAGGTAATCTTTGAAGCCCATGCTCATCAGGATGTTCCTTTTGAGTATCTGGTCAAGGAGCTCCAACCCGAACGTAATCGAGGCCAGAATCCGCTCTTCCAGGCATTGCTGACGCTTAATCCTCCCTCGCCCTCCTTACCAGATGGATGGAATCTCGGCAAGATGGATATTCAGACTGCTACTTCTAAGTTCGATCTCTCTATTCTGGTTGAGGATGGAGCAGAAGGTATCTTCGGTTGTTTTGAGTACAGTACCGATCTGTTCGATGCCCCAACCATTGAACGATTGGTGGGACATTGGCAAATCCTCCTAGAAGGTATTGTTGCTGCGCCTGAGCAGCGCATCGCGGAGCTTCCCCTTTTGGCAGAGGCGGAACGCCACCAATTGCTGGTGGAATGGAATGCGACTGCGACCGCCTATCCCAGGCATCGCTGCGTCCACCAGCTTTTTGAGGAGCAGGTAGAGCGCACGCCTGATGCTATAGCCCTGGTTTTCGATGATCAGCAGATGACTTACCGCGAACTCAATGGGCGTGCTAACCAACTGGCACATTATTTGCAGCATCTAGCCGTAGGTCCAGAAGTAATGGTTGGCCTGTGTATGGAACGTTCCTTCGACATGGTGGTGGCTCTCCTTGGTATTCTCAAAGCAGGTGGAGCTTACATACCCTTGGATTCGAAGTATCCGCCAGACCGCCTCGCCTTTATGCTTCAAGATACCCAGGTACCAGTCTTAGTAACGCTAGAGCAGTTTAGCAACGTGCTGCCAACTCAGGGAACGCAGGTAATTTGTCTGGATACTCAGTGGCATGTGATTTCCCGTGAGAGCCAGGAGAATCCCGTTAGCGGGGCAGTAGCTGAGAATCTAGCCTACGTCATGTATACCTCCGGCTCGACTGGTAAACCGAAAGGTACCGAGATACGGCATTTCAGCATTAATCGTCTGGTATTTGGTGTAGACTATGCGCAATTGGATGCAACACAGACGATACTGCATATGGCGTCCATTTCCTTCGATGCTTCGACCTTCGAGGTCTGGGGGGCATTACTGCATGGAGCACGCTGTATTCTCTTGCCAGAAGATATGCAGACTCCCAAGAGCATAGGTCAGGTTGTTCAAAAATATGGTGTGACAACCGCTTGGATCACGGCCTCTCTCTTCAATGTTCTGATCGACGAGGTACCAGAAACGTTGAAAGGTATCCAGCAACTTCTCACGGGCGGTGAGGCGCTGTCTGTTCCTCATATCCGTCGTGCTCTGAATTTGTTGCCATCAACTCAGCTGATTAATGGATATGGCCCTCATGAGAGCACTACGTTCGCCTGTTGCTATCGCATCCCCACTACCTTGAGCGCAGACCTGCACTCCATCCCCATTGGTCGTCCTATCGGCAATACACAGATCTATGTTCTGGATCGCTATGGTAACCCAGTGCCCATTGGTGTGCCAGGGGAGTTACATATTGGCGGAGCGGGTCTGGCACGTAGCTACCTCAACCGTCCTGAACTTACTCATGAAAAGTTTATTCCCCATCCCTTCAGCGACGAGCCAGGGGAACGCTTGTACAAGACTGGCGATCTGGTGCGTTATCTGCCTGATGGCAACATTGAGTTTTTGGGACGCCGCGACAACCAGATCAAGATACGTGGTTTCCGTGTTGAATTGGGAGAGATCGAGGCGATCCTGGATCAGTATCCTGCTGTACACAAGGCTGTGGTCCTGGTGCGCGAAAATGCACGCCAAGAAAAGTGTCTGATAGCCTATATCGTTCCCGATCATGGACAAGCCATTACAAGCAACGAGCTGCATCGCTTTATGCAGGAAAAGCTGCCTGAGTATATGGTGCCTTCCGACTTTCTCTCGCTGGAGTCCTTCCCGACTACACCTAACGGCAAGCTTGATATCCATGTCCTGCCGCTACCTGATGTAACGAAGCGTCTGGAAGAAGGCAACTTTGTAGCTCCAACGCTCCCTCTCCATCATCAGCTGGTCGAAATCTGGGAAGATTTGCTCAATGTACGGCCTGTCGGCATTACCGACAACTTTTTCTCTCTGGGAGGACATTCTCTCCTTGCCGCTCGTATGGTTGATAGAATCGAGCAGGTCTGTGGTAAGAAGATCCCTCTGTCTACCCTCTTTTCGGGAGCAACCATAGAACATCTGGCGAACCTTCTATTGAAAGAAGACATCCTCACTGGTGATAAAGCACAGAGAGAGGTGAAAGAAGAGGGCAATCCTCGAGCGAAAGTCGTGACTGTGCAAGCGGGTGGAGCTAGACGGCCCTTCTTCTTTTTGCATGGAGATTGGTATGGTGGTGGTTTCTACTGTATGAACCTGGCACGTGGCCTTGATCGTGAACAACCATTTTATGTTCTGGAGCCGTATGAATTTGATCGCGTGCAAGTACCACTTACATTCGAGGAGATGGCCTCTGCTCATATTGAAACTATGCGTGCTGTTCAACCGGAGGGTCCCTATCTCCTGGGAGGCTTTTGCAATGGTGGCCTTGTAGCTTACGAAATAGCCCGCCAACTTCACGCTGTAGGACAGAAGGTTGACCTTCTGGTCTTAATAGACCCAGCAACGCCGCATGCTCATCGTTCGCTGCGCAAGGTGATTAGCCGCTTTGGCAGTTTGATGCATATGAACCAGAATACACAATTAAACTGGTTTCTGCGCTATCTCTACTGGAAGATTCCCTCCTACCGGACAAAGGTGCAAGAATCGAAGAACCTGCGTACGCCTGAGCAAGTTGAGCTTGAGGGTAAACGTAAGGAGATTCGCGGAGCAGGCTTTGCACTGCCTCAACTCAACATCCCTGGGCTAACACCAGAAGCCCTGCGTTATCAGTGGTCGGGCATCTATCGCTGGGTAGGTGCTAATTACACACCCGGTCCGTATCCTGGGACTCTCACACTTTTCTGGTCGAGTCAAGCCTTCTCTCACAGAGTAAATTGGCAGAAGGTGTCTGGAGCGAAAGAGGTCGAGGATCACGTTTTCCCCGGCACACATATGAGCTGTAGAAATGAAAACCTGCATGTTGTGGCTGAACGCTTGAACGTGTGTATAAACAAGGTACAAGAGGGCGTGCCAGGTTCAGCAGATCAATGGGCATGATAGGCGCCCTAATTCCATGATTGGCACCCCAATCGCATGATGGCCGCGCCCCCACCGCATGCTGACTTTTAGCCACACCTTTCTCGTCAAGGATCAGAAGAAGAGTCGAGAGAAAATCGAGCCGCTAAATGGACGCCTTCGAGCAAGGTTTGGATGTAGAGCCATCCGCGCCACAGGGTTTTCCAGCCCGGTGGCCCATCGCCTTTGCGTCCCAAATAGCCCCCAAAGCGGGCAATCGTGTGCCAACACTCTTGCGTGGTCAACTGGGCAGCAGGCACCTCGGCTTTGGCGGCGACCACTTGCACGACGTCAGCGGGCAGCGTCTGGCTCGCGGGCAGCGTGGGGCTCTGCCGGGCGCAGGCTCGCAGTTGCAAGAGCCGCACGGCTGTTGGGGCCAGCAGCCCCAGTAAGCGGCGCAACCCTTCGTAACTTTGCAGCTGTCGCTGCTCGACCCGACAGCCCGTTTTGAGTCCTTGATGATAGTCCTCCACGATCCAGCGGGCTCGATACCAGTCGACCCGCTCCCAGGCTTGCTCGAGACTCTGGGTCGGCAGCGAGGTGAGCCGCACCCACTCCAGTGGCTCGACGTCTTGAGGAGGCTCGGGTTCCCATACGCGAATGACCCACACCACCAACGGACGCAAATCAGCGGAGGCGGCCGTCTCTGGAGGCAAGAGCCGCAAACTGCCAGAACTGAGTCTGACGTGCGCGACGCGTGCCTTGCGCTGCTGAGTGGCAGGCAGGTTGAGGTCCTGCTCGCCCATCGCTGCCCACGTGCCCACGACGTCAAAGAGATGCGCTGGAGCGGGCTTGGCGTCGGGTGGCTCACCTCGAGGGTGATGGGAACGCTTGGGGACGGGGGCATCGGCTTGCTCGATGCAGAGATCCACACAGCGATCTTGCGCTGCACGCACGACGAAGTCGCACTGCATCTCTCGACACAGCGACAAAAAGGGGAACATATCCCTGTAGCGGTCACCCACATGGATCCATTGCACCCCAGACGGCGGGACACCAATGGCTTGCACGCTCCGTTCCCACACCTGCGACTCCCGTTGGCGCTGTTCGCGCTCGCGCTTGGTTTCTCCTTTGGGAACTGGATGCCGCAGAAAAGGTTCCTGATGCGCCAAGCCCAGCACCTGCCGATCCTCGGGCCGCACGGCCAACACGCTCTGTAATAAGAACCCATGATGGCTTCCATTGCCAATGGGTCCCAAGCCGGTCGTGGTGGGATGCTGCTGATAGTCGACTTCCGTCGTATCTTGGATCAGCAACACCCGTTCAGCTTGGCGCGCTTCTGCTCGCGTCTGCTGCACATGCGGCTGGAGCAGTTGCTCATAGGTGATATCGGGAGTCTGCAAGAAGCGCTAGGCCGCGTGCAGATCGGCCTGGCTTGCCATCGGCATCGGCAAAGAGGCCGCTGGCTCGCGAGCGAGAGCAGTCGCCATCGCGACCGCTCGCTTGGTGCGACGCTGATCCCCTACATGGACCGATCCAAAGGTGTGCTGGGCCCACTCGGCCGCTGACAACAACGTACTGGCTTCCATCGCAGATGACCTTTCGTTCTCTTTCGCTTGACTTTTCCTCAACTCATTCTATCATCTCTTCACTGCACTTTTGCGGCTAAAAGTCAGGAGCGGGCCGTAGGGGTCAGTCGGAGGCTGGGTGGAGGCGAAGCCCCCGAGATGCATGGCCGGCACAACCTGAGCTGCACCCCAGCCGCTGTCGTCGAACCCGGCGTCGTACCAGTCGTGGGAGAAGCGCCGCGCATCGAATACCTCGATCGGAACGCCGCCACCGACCGGATCTTCGATGTCGTTGCGCCACTGATCGGACCAGGCGTCAGACTTACGGGCCTTCCAACTCGCATCGCTGACCAGCCAGCCCGCGGCACCCAGATCGGCCTCGAAGACCAGGATACCGGTCTTGCCCAGCGTCAGGTTCGGCGTAGCCGGCATCCAATAGGATTTGGGCGTGCCATAATACTTGACGTACACCGCCAGGACGTTCTCGCCCGGTTGCAGGTAGGGCGCGAGGTCAAACAGGTCGTAGTACAGCCGACGAGGCTGACTGCGGATTGGGCCACGGAAGACCCCCTGACCGTTGACGAAGAGCGCATAGCGCGAGTCGGCAGTGATGCGGGCAGGCGCGCGGTCTGGAACCTGGTCAAGGTGGACCGTTTTGCGGAACAGGCCGTGGGTCTCTGGTGCCTGCGGATTGACACCGGCCGACAAGGGCCCACTCGGCTTGATCGGCTCTTCTGGCACCCAGATCCAATGACCCTGCCACCGGATCTCTGGGAAGTCGTGTGCTGTGACTGCTGCAGACATGAGTAAATCTCCTTCTCTAAACCCAATACCTTGCAGATCCGTACGGATCGAAACCTTGGAAGTCTGGCAGACCTGCAAGGTTTCGATCCGCCGCTCAAACCCCGCAGTTGAGTTGTTCGTGTGTCTCTTACGGGTGCAGCAACACCTTGAACGTCGCGGCTCGCGCCTCAGGACTGATCATGAGACTGATAAACCTGTCGCCATAGCAATGGTACTTGGTGCGGTACGCCGTGTCGATCGAGTTGGCGCGCTCGATCGAGCGGGGCCACTCATCGACAGCAGTACTCACGGCTACATCTCCTCCAGTGCCATCGAGGTCGACAGGTCGCGATAGGCGTTGATCTGCTCCTGTAGGTCCTTCACCTTCTGCTCGGCGACGGCGATGGCATCGGCGCCGGCGATAAAGCGGCGCGGCGGGGGCTGCTGGCCGGCGATCGTGACGAGCGCCTGCGCGAGCTTGGCCGGGTCGCCAGCCTGTCGCCCATTCTGAGCCTCATACCTTTCCCGCTGGGCCGCGCCGTGCTCAGCGTAGTCCTCGATGGACGGCGCGGCGTAGGTCGTCGACTGCTCCGTGAGCAGCTCGGTGCGGAACATGCCGGGGTTGACGATGGTGGTGCTGATGCCCAACGGTGCGATCTCCGGCTGCAGCGACTCCATCCAGCCCTCCAGGCCGAACTTGGCGGCGGCGTAGGCGGAATTGAACTCAAAGCCGGCAAGGCCCGCACTTGACGAGATCGAGATGATGTGCCCGGACCGCTGCTTGCGCATGACGGGGAGGACGGCGCGGGTGACGTTCATCGGGCCGATGAGTCCCGTCGCCAACTGCCGCTCGATCTGCTCCGACGTCAGTTCCTCGAAGTAGCCCCCATAAAAGTTGGCGGCGTTATTGACGAGCACGTCGATGTGGCCGAAGCGATCAACAGCCGCCTTGACGGCGGCCTCGGCGGCGGCGCAGCTGGTGACGTCGAGCTTGACGACCAGCAGGTCCTCCGCCTGACCGACGGCCTTGCTGACGACGTCGATGTTGCGGCCCGTGGCGACGACCGCCTTGCCAGCAGCCAGGGCGGCTTTGGCGATGTCCACGCCCATACCGCGCCCGGCACCGGTAATAAACCATACCTTCTTCCCACTCGTGGGACCTTCTCGACGAGCCTGCAAAGATGTTTCGGGTCGTCGTTCGTCTTGTCTATCGGACATTCCTTCTCTCCCCTCTCTTGTTACGCTTCTCTCTACGATAAAAGCCCAGATTGCTTGTAAGCAAGCCCTAAATGAGCGAAGCTGCTGCAAACCGCAACGTAGCCATGTTCTTCGCCGTCATTTTGCCCCGATACCTTTTCCGGGACGTGTTTTCGCTCGTCATTTTGGCTCTTACTCATTTCGCGTGAGCACACAAGCAAGACCTGAAGAGATCGAACTCGTAGCGGAAAGAATATTCTGGTACGAGTCGGCTACTGAAAGCTCCCTTCAATGGTCGATTGAGTGCTCTCAGCAGGAAACGCCAGCAGTGCTACTTTGCTACTCATGACAGCCTGGCTCATTTTGCCCCTAGGAAAGTGTTTACGTCGTCGCCGTTTCCTCAAGAGCCACCACCTCGAACACAGGCCGAGGTGATCCCGGCCCGACAGCAGTGGCAGGATGCCCGTCAGGGCCAGAGCAGCACCTTAATGGCGCGGCGTTCGTCCATGGCGCGGTAGCCCTCGGCAACCTGCGCCATGGGCAGTTCCAGGTCGAATACTTTGCCGGGGTTGATCTTCCCGTTCCACACCAGGTCGATCAGCTCGGGCAGGTAGCGACGCACCGTGGCGGGACCGCCGTGGAGGTGAATGTGGGCGAAGAACAATCCCTCGCCGTTGAGCTCGACCCCGTGCGGGACGCCGACGAAGGAGACGTACCCCCCCTTGCGCGTGGAGTGGATCGCCTGCATCATCGCTTCTTGCGTCCCAACGCACTCAAGCACGGAGTCAGCACCAATTCCATTGGTCATGTCCATGATCCGGGCGACGCCCTCGTCGCCACGCTCAGCCACGACGTCGGTTGCGCCGAATTCGCGTGCGAGTTTCTGCCGCGAGGCGTTCCGGCTTATCGCGATGATCCGCTCCGCACCCATCTGCCTGGCGGAGAGTACGCCCAGGAGGCCGACCGCACCGTCGCCGACGACCACGACCGTCGAGCCTGGCTTCACGTTGGCCGCGTCGGCTGCGAACCAGCCAGTCCCCAAAACATCGGAAGCCGTCAGCAGGCTCGGGATCAGATCAGCCGAGGGGACGCCCGGCGTCGCTACCAAGGTGCCGTCCGCGAGCGGTACGCGCAGCAGGGGTGCCTGCGCCCCGCCAACGCCCTGTCGGTGCATGCAGGACGACTGGTAGCCGAACTGGCAGTTCGGGCAGGTGTTGTCGGAGGCGAAGAACGACCCAACAACGAACTGTCCAGGCTTGATGTGCTTGACCGCGCTGCCGACCTCCTCCACCATGCCGCAGTACTCGTGGCCCATCGGGGTCGGCCCCGTGATCGGCGCAATGCCGCGGTAGGGCCACAGGTCGGACCCGCACACGCAGGCCGCCGAGATGCGGATGATGGCGTCCGTCGGGTCGAGAATCGTCGGGTCGGGACGCTCCTCAAAGCGCACGTCCCGGGGGCCGTAAAGCATGGTTCCTCGCATAGTTGATCTCCTCTTCTGAGTAAAGGTGTGATTACGTCTCCTTCTTGAAGGGTTCGTTCACCACGTTGATGCGGTTTGCTTGTCCATCGGAACATCGGAGCGGATGTGAACCAATCTGTCACGCCTCCGCGCGAGCTTTGGGTCTCCTCCTGCACGGGGAACTGCCCGGCTTTCGCTCAGCATGACCTGGTCTTCTTCTGCCAGCGACGTATTGCGCTAGGCTTTCGGCGACGAGCATCACTACACTGTTTGGCCGCCGTCGACGACCATGGCGTGCCCAAGGACGAAGGAGGCCGCTTCCGAACACAGCCAGACGACCGTTGCGGCGATCTCCTCGGGCTTGCCCATCCGTCCGATCGGCTCCTGCGCGATCACCCTCTCCCGTCCCTCGGGGGTGCCCCCGCTGAACCGCTGCATCATCGGGGTATCGATGATCCCGGGGCACACGGCATTCACACGGATGTTGGACTGCGCGTAGTCGAGGGCCGCCGACTTGGTGAGGCCGACCACGCCGTGTTTCGTGGCGACGTACGCGGCTCCACCTGCGAAGCCCTTGACCCCGGCACCCGAGGAGGTGTTCACGATCGCGCCGCCCCCATGCTTGAGCAGCAGCGGAATCTCGTACTTCATGCACAGGAACACGCCGCGGAGGTTGATGGCGACGATCCGGTCCCACTCCTCCTCCGTGATATCGGCCAAC
>WNGG01002851.1_pt1 | contig 19616 bp, 23 predicted proteins | sample 5400661 | NCBI WGS metagenome assembly WNGG01 (sample SAMN13153372, study PRJNA577476) | soil metagenome | isolation source: 100 cm soil or saprolite under Garry oak tree replicate 1 | place: USA:California | collected 2016-06-15
TCGGCTCACAGAGCGGGTCGGTGTCCGCTATGCGAACTATTCGGATCCGGCCACGGTGCCGTGCAGCGAGGAGGAGTTTTTCGACGGGAGTCATGCCCGCGCGACGTGCCTGGAGCGCGTCGTCCGCCGCGCGCTCCGCTGATTGCCGGCGCGGCGCTCCCCTGCTGTGGGGCCGAAAGCCACTTGAGGGGAGGCCTCTTTCGGCAGATTCTCGGGCGCATCGGGCGACTCGCGTGGCATCCTACGTGTGGCATCCTCCGTGAGGACGGTGCATAGGCTGGCAGCTGGAGCTGGATCATCGCGGGCTGTGGTGTCTCCGAGGAGGGCGGTCACCAGCGGCAACCGTTCAGAATGTGCAGGGTCAGCAGCGTGGGCGTGGGGAGACCCGCCAGTATAATGTGTTGTGAGAGGGGAGAACGGGTGTTGGACTATCACGTGGTCCATTCGGCAGCGAGAGGAACGAAGCACTGGTCTAGCTCGGAACTCCCGGATGAAGACGCCGGCGCGGGGCGTGACGCGGTAGTGGATCGCCGCCGCTTTCTCCGGGCCGGGGCCACCTCGCCCTTCCTTCTGGTCGTCCGATCTCTCCTCCTGGCTTCGTGCTCGCCGGACGCGGCCTCGGACAACTCGGGGCACGCCCAAGCGCCGCCAGACGTCTTCCCGGTCATCGACTACGGTCTTTCCTTCATCCACGGCAAGGCGTCGTGGAACAAGGTCCGGTTCGAGATCCAGTCCCGAATGCGCATCTTCGACGACCGCGCGGCCGTCTACGAAGATTACTACCGGTGCGCGTCGTGCAAGGCAGAGCGGACATTCGCGACCCACGACCTCTTCTCGCCCGACAACTTCGATTTCTCGGTGGTGTTCGGCCAGCGGAACAGTATCCAGTTCGAACGCACGGCCGGCCTCAACCCCGGGTACCGCCGGGTCATCGCGTCCAAGAAGTTGTGGGAGGGCCACGTCGTAAAACTCCGCCAGCCCCGCACCAGCCACCTTCTGCCCACCAGCCAGGTCATCCGCGAGGCGACGAACGAGGGCCTTCCGCTGGTCGCTCAGACCGAGATCGCGAATCCGGCGATCGGCCTGCGCGCCCTCCTCGAGTTTCCCGTCAGGACGATGAACGTGCACGACGAGAAAGACCTCTACCAGGTGGACACGGGACCGATCGCCTACCCCGACCTCAGCCAGCGGTATCCGCGGCTGATCGATTCGATCTCGCTCGCTTTCGTCGCGTTCAACAAGGCAACCGCCGCGGACTTCATCATCGAGGCTGAAACGCCGATTCTGCACTTCGGTCGCGAGGCGGCGCGCGTCCATCACTACTCTCGGACCATCACCATGCCGGTCCAGAACCGGATCTTCGCCATCGAGAGGTGAGGGGCGGGCAGGCCATCCCGCGTGCGCACACGAGCGGTCCCCGCCCTCTTAGGCGAGCGTCGCGGCGCCGAGCCCGGCGCCCGCGCGACGGTACTCGTCGCGCGGCGGCGCGAAGATGTCGAGCACGACGCAGCGCCGGCCGAGGGTGCGGCCGCCGTGCGGGACGTTCGGGGGCGTCTGCCAGAACTCGCCGGCCTTCACGTGGTGCTCGACGCCGTCCTGGATGCGGATCCACTCGCCCTCGAGGCACACGCCCCACTGCTCGTTCGCGTGCGAGTGGACCGGCGACGTGGAGTGCGGCTCGAGCGTCACCACGGAGAGCATCGCGTTGACGCCGGGGAAGACGCGCGCGGTGATCCCCGGCGCCAGCTCGCGTACGATGCCGCCTTCGCTCAGACTGTGGAAGCACGTTGCGTCGCTCATCGCTGGACTCTCCTCTCGTTCCCGTTTACAGGGGCTACCCGACCATTTAGACTAGGTGACCTTCCAATGCCGTCGCAAGCCTTCTGCGCCGCCGATTTCAGGATCTTCGACACGAAGGGGTTCCGCGCCCGCATGGGCGAGATCCGGGCGCGGATCCGACCCAAGCTCGACGCGCTGGGCCGGAGCCTGGCGCCGGGCGTGAGCCGCGCGGCCGGGGGCGAGACCTTCACCCACGTCGCCAAGCACGCGCGGCGCACCGTGAACCCGCCCGACGACACCTGGGTCGCCTTCGGGCCCGACCGGCGCGGCTACAAGAAGTACCGCCACTTCAAGGTGGCCGTCTCGCGCAACTGCGTGCGCTTCCTGTTCGAGATCGGTCCGGAGCACGCCGACAAGCGGCGCTTCGCGGCGGCGTGGCGGCGGAACGCCGGCCGCCTCGGGCCGGTGCTGCGCCGGATGCGCGGGCTGGCGTGGTTCGAGAACGAGCACGACGAGTCGGCGGCCGCGACGCTCGACGGTCTCACGCCGGAGCGGTTCGCCGAGCTCGCCGACCGGCTCACGCGCACGCGCGACGGCCAGCTCGTCCTCGGGCGCGCGGTCGCCTCGTCCGAGGCGGCGCGCTGGACGGAGGCGCAGTATCGCTCCGCGGCGCTGGAGACGTTCCGGGCCCTCGCTCCCCTTTACCGCCTCCGGTAGGGCGGCCGGAATCGTGAGACCGTACGCCGGCACGACGCGCGCGGTCGTTTTCGACATGGACGGCGTGCTGATCGACTCGGGCGCGCACCATCGCGAGGCCTGGCGGGCGATGCTGGCCGACGTCGGCGTGGCGCCGCCGACCGACTTCTGGCGGATCACGATCGGGCGGCCCTCCGAGGAGGCGGTCGAGCTGCTGCTCGGGCGACGCCTGCCCGACGGCGAGGCGCTCCGGCTGGCTCGGCTCAAGCGTGACCACTACGTGCGCCTCGTGAGGCGGGGGCTCCTGCCGATCGCGGGCGCGCCGCAGTTCGTCGCGGCGCTGGCGCGCGCCGACGTCCCGCGCGCCGTCGGCACCTCGGCGTCGCGCTACGACACCGAGCGATTGCTGTCCCAGCTCGGACTGCGACCTCACTTCGACGTGGTGGTCACCGCCGACGACGTCCGGCGCGGCAAGCCCGACCCGGAAGTCTATCTCCAGGCGGCCGAGGCGCTCGCGGTCCCGCCCGACGCGTGCCTCGTCTTCGAGGACTCGGTCGTCGGCGTCCACGCGGCACGCACCGCGGGGATGCGCGCGATCGGTGTCACCACGGCGCACTCGGCGGCGGAGCTCGGCGCGGCCGGCGCCGAGCGAACGATCGCCGATTTCGAGGGACTCTCTTGGCCTCTGTGAGCGCGCCCGCGTTCTGGGAGGACCTCTACGCGCGGCACGGCGACGGGTGGGAGCTCGGCGGCCCGGCGCCGCCGCTCGTGGATGTCCTCGATCGCACGCCGCCGCCGCGCGGGCGCGTGCTCGTGCCGGGGTGCGGTCGCGGCCACGACGCGCGGCTCCTCGCGCGTCGCGGCTACGGGGTCGTCGCGGTGGACTTCGCGCCGGCGGCCGTGCGAGAGGCGCGAGGGCTCGCAACCCGCGAGGGCGTCAGCGTGGAGTTCCTCGAGCGCGACCTCTTCACGCTCGACCGCGACTTCGCCAACGCGTTCGACGGCGTGTGGGAGTACACGTGCTTCTGCGCCATCGACCCGCGCCGGCGCGCCGAGTACGTCCGCACGCTCGGGCGGGTGCTGCGACCCGGCGGTTGGCTCCTCGCCTGCTTCTTCCCGGTCCGCGCTCTCACGGCCGGCCCGCCCTTCCGGGTGACGCGCGCCGACGTGCGTCGCTTCTTCGTGCCGCCGTTCCGGATCGAGCGCGCGGAGCCCGCACCCCGCTCGGCGCGGGGACGGCTGGGACGGGAATGGGTCGTGCTGGCCCGCAAGACGGCCGAGGCGCGCTGAGGCGACGGCCCGCGCCGGATGGACGACACCGGGCCCGCGTGCTACAGTCACCCACACTTTTTCGCCCGGGAGGTTCCGTCACCATGAAATCACTGCGGATCGTTCTGGCGCTGGCGCTCGCCGGCGGCCTCGTCGCGATCGGGGTGGGCCACCGCGCCGCCGACGCCCAGGGACAGACGATCAAGATCGGGCTCCTCTATGACCACAGCGGCCCGTTCTCGGCGGCGGGCTCGCTCAACTGCTACCGCGGCGCCAAGATGCTCATCGACTACGTGAACGAGCACGGCGGCGTCCTCGGCAAGTACAAGATCGTCCAGGTTGACGGCGACAGCCAGTCCAAGGCCGAGGCCGCGATCAACGAGGCCGAGCGGCTGCTCAACGTCGAGAAGGTGGACATCCTGGCCGGCATCTACTCGAGCGCCCACGCAGTCCCGCTCTCGGAGAAGGTGGACAAGCAGAAGAAGTTCCTCTGGATCACCACCGCGATCGCCGACGCCGTGCTGAAGGACCGCAACCTCCAGTACACGTTCCGACCGCAGCCGAACGGCAGCCTCTTCGGCGAGGCGACGGTGCAGTACGTGGCCGCCAACGCCGAGAGCAAGCTCAAGAAGCCCGTGAAGGACGTGCGCGCCGCCATCATCTACGAGGACGGACCGTACGGCGCAGGCGTCGCCGCCGCCAACGAGTCCGAGGCCAAGAAGCTGGGCATGCAGGTCGTGCTGAAAGAGGGCTTCTCGATCCAGGCGCCCGACCTCTCGTCGCTCGTGACGAAGCTGCGCGCCGCGCGGCCGGACGTGCTCTTCCACACGGGCTACGCGCCCGACATCACGCTCTTCCTGCGGCAGGCCAAGGAGCAGGGGCTCCGCGTGAAGATCTACCTCGGCCACGGCGCGGGCCACAGCCAGCTCGCCAAGCTCAAGGAGGCGTTCGGCAACGACGTCGAGGGCTTCCACACGACGGATCCGCCCGCCTCCCAGCTCATCGACCCCAAGAAGCTGAAGCCCGGCGTCGCCGACCTGACGCAGGAGATGCTCAAGCGCTACAAGGCATTCGAGCCGACCATCCCGACCGGGCAGGTCGCGCCGCACGTCTCGATGGGCTTCAACAACATGTGGGTGCTCCTGAACGACGTTTTGCCGCGCGCCATCCAGAAGCACGGCGGGTTCTCGCCCGAGGCGCTCGCGAAGGCCGCGCGTGAGACGGACATCCCGGAGGGGGGAACGATGCAGGGCTACGGCGTGAAGTTCCATCCGCCGGGTCACCCCATGGCCGGGCAGAACATGCGCGCGTTCGCCGCCGTCTTCCAGATCGTGGACAGCGAGTTCAAGCACGTCTATCCGCCGGTCATCGCGAGCATGGCTCAGCCGCCCGTGCTGCTGCCGGCCTCCTCGCCGTTTTTCGCGAAGTAGAAGCCCGAGTCTCGGTCGGCGTTTGACGACGCACCCGTGTTCGTGGAGTTGGAGGGGGTCTGAGACAGACCCCCTCCAAACCTCCCCTGCCGTCGAGTTGACGCTGGCGTCATGCTGAGTGTCCGCGGCCTGACGAAGCGGTTCGGGGGCTTCACCGCCCTCGCCGACGTCTCGTTCGAGGTGCGGGAAGGCGAGATCCTCGGCCTCATCGGCCCGAACGGCTCCGGCAAGACCACGTGCTTCAACTGCGTCTCGGGCGCGCTGACCTCGACGGCCGGCTCGATCCGATTCCGGGACGCGGAGATCACCGGATGGACGCCCGACGCGATCTGCCACCAGGGCATCGCGCGGACGTTTCAGATCCCGCGCCCGTTCCGCAAGCTCTCGATCCTCGAGAACGTGGCCGTCGCCGCGCACTACGGCGCCTCCGAGCGGCTCGCGGAGGCCGACGCGCGCCGCCGCGCTCGGGAGATCCTCACGCTGGTCGGGCTCCCCGGCGCCGACGACGGGTCGCCCACACTGCTCGGCGCGAGCGGGCTCAAGAAGCTCGAGCTGGCGCGCGCGCTCGCCACCGGGCCCAAGCTCCTCCTCGCCGACGAGAGCCTCGGCGGGCTCGACCCCACGGAGATGGCGGGCGCGGCCGACATGCTCCGCCGCGTCCGCGGCGAGCTCGGCATCACGATCGTCTGGGTCGAGCACATCATGGCCACGCTGATGCGCGTCGTGGACCGGGTGGTCGTGCTCGATCACGGCGAGAAGATCGCCGAGGGCACGCCGCCCCAGGTCGCCGAGGACCCGAAGGTGATCGAGGCGTACCTCGGCGAGCGGATCGTGCTCGCATGACCACCGCGCCCCCGTCCACCAGTCCAGCGATGCTCGAGCTGTCCGGGATCACCGCCGGCTACGGCCACTTCACCGCGCTGTGGGACGTGAGCCTGCGCGGGGCGCGCGGCGAGGGGGTGGCGGTGGTGGGGCCGAACGGCAGCGGCAAGACGACGCTGCTGCGCGTGATCTCGGGCGTCATCACGCCGCGCGCGGGCGGCCTCGTCTTCGAGGGCGCCGCGCTCGCCGGCCGGCCGGCGCACGAGATCGTGGCGCACGGCATCGCGCACGTGCCCGAGGGCCGCAGGCTCTTCCCGGCGCTCTCCGTCGCCGACAACCTCCGGATGGGTGCGTTCCTGCCCGCCGCGCGCCGTCACTACCGCGAGAGCCTCGAGCGCGTCCACGCGCTCTTCCCCGTCTTCGCCGAGCGCCAGCGCCAGCGGGCCGGGAGCCTCTCGGGCGGCGAGCAGCAGATGCTGGCGATCGGTCGCGCGCTCATGTCGCGTCCGAAGCTGGTCCTGCTCGACGAGCCGTCCATGGGGCTGGCGCCGGTGATGGTGCTGCGGCTCTTCGACCTCGTCCGGCGCATCCGCGAGGAGGGCTACACGATCCTGATCGTCGAGCAGAACGTGCGGCAGGTGCTGAAGCTCGTGGACCGCGCGTACCTTCTCGAGGTGGGACGCGTCCGGATGGAGGGACGCGCCGAGGAGCTCAGCGAGCAGGACTTCGTTCGAAAGGCGTACGTGGGACTGTGACGAGCCTGTTCGACCTCGTCGTCAACAACCCGCTGCTGCTGGCCGAGGCCGCGCTGAACGGCGTGCTGCTGGGGGGCGTGCTCGCGCTCCTGGCGCTCGGCCTCAATCTGATCTTCGGCGTCCTCGACATCGTCTGGATCGTGTACGTGGACCTCGTGATGCTCTGCATGTACCAGGTCTACTTCCTGGTCATGGTCTACGGCTGGCCGCTCTGGCTCGGCATGCTCGGAGGCGTGGGGCTGGGCGTGCTTCTCGGCGTGGCCGTGCACCTGCTCATCATCACGCCGATCCTGACGAGCCCGCCCGTCAACCAGCTCCTCGCCACCGGCGGTCTCCTCTTCTTCGTCCAGTCGCTGGCCACGTTCCTCTGGACGACCGACCACCGCTCGGTTCGCCTGACCCTGCCCACGCTCGAGGTGGGCGGGATGTTCATCTCGTTCTCCCGCCTGCTCGCGTTCGTCCTCGCCGTGCTCGTCATGCTCGGCCTGTACCTCTTCCTCACGCGAACCTATATCGGCACCGCGATCCGGGCCGTGTCGCAGGACCGGGGCGCGATGGCGCTCATGGGCGCGAGCCCGCAGCGCATCTACGTCGTGACCTCCGCGGTGGGTGGCGCGCTCGCCGGCGTGGCGGCCGCGCTCCTGAGCATCCAGTATTCGGTGCACCCGCACTTCGGCGCGGCCTTCGGTCCGATCACGTTCATGATCTGCGTGCTCGGCGGGCTCGGGAACATGGTCGGCGCGTTCGTCGCCTCGTTCATCCTGTCCGAGATCATCTCGATCGGCGGCGTCGCGTGGTCCACGGAGATGGGCTACGTCATCGCGTTCGCGCTCTTCATCGTCCTCATGTTCGTCCGTCCGGGCGGGATCTTCGCGAGGCGACAGTGACGGGCCCGCGCGCGGCCGCCGCCCTGCTCCTCCTCGCCCTCGCGGCCCTGCCGTGGGTCCCGCTGGGCGGCAAGGGCGACTACGTGGTGTTCGTGACGGTCCAGATCTTCATCTGGTCCTTCATCGGCGGCGCCTGGTCCCTCATGGGACGCTTCGGCCTCGTCTCGCTCGGGCACGGCGCCTTCCTCGGGGTCGGTGCGTACACGACGACGCTCCTCTGGAACTTTTTCGGCCTCACGCCGTGGCTCGGCGTCGTGGTCGCGATGGGAGCGTCGGTGGCGCTCGCCCTCGTCGTCGCCTACCCGTGCTCGCGCTTCGGCATCGTCGGCCACTACTTCGCCCTCGTCACGCTGGCGGTGGGTGAGGTGGTGCGCCTCCTGATCATCGCCGAGCGCGACTGGACGGGCGGCTCGCTCGGGCTGACGCTCAAGCCCGTCGGCCACGACAGCCTGCTCGCGGTCCAGTACGCGGACAAGCGCGTCTTCTACTACGCGTCGCTCGGGCTCTGGCTCGCCGGCCTCTGGGTGTGGCGAAGCCTCGACCGCTCGATGGCCCGGGCGGCCATGGAGGCCATCGGCGAGGACGAGACGGCGGCCGCGTCGGTCGGCATCCGCGTGACGCGCTTCAAGCTCGCGATCACCGCCCTCTCGGCGGCCCTGACGGCGGCAGGCGGGGTCGTGTACGCTCAGTACATGACCTACGTGAGCCCGGAGACCCTGGCCGGTGTCGGCGTCTCGCTCCGCATCGTCTTCGCCGTCGTGCTCGGCGGCATGTACTCGCTCCTCGGGCCCGCGGTCGGCACGGCGTTCACGATCGCGCTGTCGGAGTATCTGCGCGTGGTCTTCGGCGTGAGGTTCATCGGCATGGCGGAGACGATCTACGGCCTCCTGCTCGTGCTCTTCATCATCTTCCTGCCGTCGGGCATCTACGGCAGCGTCCGGGACCTCGCCCTCCGGCGCCGGCCGGCGTCCCGGGCGCCGGCGGCGGCATGACGATGGCCGACTACGCCGTCCACCCCGACAAGGACGTGCCGCGGCCCGCGGCGGCGCTCGCCGAGCAGGTGACGCGCGACGGCGGCCGCGTGCTCGCCGTCTATCAGGAGCCGGTGGGCAACCACTGGCAGATCTTCTGTCTGCTGCCCCGGGCGAAGGTCGAATCGAGCCCGTATCAGCGGGACGTGTCGCCGACGCACGTCAAGCGGCTCACCGAGGCCGTGAAGAAGCTCGAGCGCTTCATCGACCCGATCGTCGTCGTATCGCCGAAGCCCGGCGTCTACTGGACGCCCAACGGCAACCATCGTCGCGTCGCGCTCGACAAGCTGAAGGCGGACCTCGTCCCCGCCATCCTCGTCGTCGAGCCCGAGGTCGCTTTCCAGGTCCTGCCGCTCAATACGGAGAAGGCGCACAACCTCAAGGAGAAGTCGCTCGAGGTGATCCGGATGTATCGCGCGCTCGTCGAGCAGGAGCCGGCGTCCACCGAGGAGGCATGGCAGTTCCAGTTCGAGTCGCCGCACTTCATCACGCTCGGTCTCCTCTACGAGGAGAATAAGCGGTTCGCCGGCGGCGCGTTCGCGCCCATCCTCCGGCGCGTGGACAAGTTCCTCAAGGTCACCTTGCGGAAGGGCATCGAGGAGCGCCGGGAGCGGGCCGAGCTCGTGCGCGCGGCAGACGCCGTGCTGGCGCAGGCCGTCGCGAAGATCAAGAAGCGCGGCATCAACCACCCCTACGTGAAGAACTACCTCCTCGCGCGGACGACGCCGCTGACACGCCAGCGCAAGACGCTGCCGTCGTTCGACCAGACGTTCAAGAAGCTCCGCGAGAACCTCGACGCGTTCGACGTCGCGAAGGTCCGGTACGAGGACGTCCAGCGGTCCTCCATCATGGGCGCGCCGGCCTCGGACTGATGCCCGCTCGCGTCGCCATCGTCACGGGCGGCACGGGCGCGCTCGGCCAGGCGATCGTCCTGCGCCTGCTGAAGGACGGCGCGCGTGTCGCCGTCCCGTACGCCGTCCCCGCGGAGCAGGCGGCGCTGCTCGCGCGCGTGGCGGCGGCCGACCAGGGACGTCTCACGACGGGGGCCGTGGACGTCACGGACGTCGCCGCGATGGCGGCGTTCACCGAGCGCGTCGCCACGGCCTGGGGCGGCGTGCACGTCCTCGTGTCCGCCGTCGGGGGCTTCGCCGGGGGCGGGCTCCTCGAGACCGACGCGGCCCTCTGGGAGACGATGCTCCGGCTGAACCTCACCTCGGCGTTCAGCGCCGCGCGGGCGGCGCTGCCGCACCTGATCCGTTCGGGCTCGGGCCGGGTCGTCCTCATCGCGTCGCGCGCCGTCCTCCCCCCGGCGGGCGGCTTCCTCGCCTACACCGTCGCCAAGGCCGGCGTCGTCGCGCTCGCCCAGGCGCTGGCGCAGGAGACGCGGGGCAAGGGCGTGACCGTCAACGCGGTCGCGCCGAGCACGATGGACACGGCCGCCAACCGCGCGGCGATGCCCGACGCGGACCGTAGCGGATGGGTGCCCGTCGACGCCGTCGCCGACGCCATCGCGTTCCTCGGGAGCGAGACCGCGGCCCACGTGACCGGGGCCGTGCTGACGATTTGAATGGGGGGCTCCGGGCGCCCCCCAAACCCCCCATCGCTCGGGGCCCCCCGGCGGAGCCGTGGTGCCCCTCGATACGGGATTCGTTGACGGTATGTATCCGCACCAGGCGGAGCGGCTGACGGCGGCTCTCGACGCCGCCGGCGTCGAGGCGCTCGTCGCGTCGTCCACCGCCAACGTCGCCTACGTCACCGGCTTCGCGAGTCTCGCGCGCAGCGTCTACGGCACGCCCGGGCTCGCGGTCTTCTCGCGGCACGGCACGGCGCTCGTCGTGCCGGCGATCGATCTCGCGGCGGTCGTCGCCGACTCGATCGACGCGGATCACGTGGTCGCCTTCGGCCGCTTCGCGTCGAGCTACACGGACCCGCTCGGCGCCGTGTCGCGTCGGCTCAAGTCGCTCGACGACGCGCGCGCGGCCTCGCCCGCGGAGGCGCTCGTCCGGGCGCTCGGCGCCCTCGGTGTCGAGGGCGCCGTGGCCCTCGACGAGAGCGGGCTCGGGGCGGGGCTTGCGCGCGAGCTCGACGCGGCGCTGGCGCCGCGCCGTGCCGTGCCCGCCGCCGACCGCTTCCGCGCCGCCCGGCGCGCCAAGGGGCCGTGGGAGATCGAGTCGCTCGCGCGCGCGCTCGACGTCGCCGAGACGGCGGCGAACGAGGTGATCCAGATGCTGGCGCCGGGCGTCACGGAAGCCGACGCCGCGACGGCGTTCGCGCGCGCGGCTCTCGAGCGCCGCGGCCACGCCTACGGGGTCGTCGTCGCCTTCGGCGAGCGCGCGGCGATTCCGGCGCCGCACCCGACCGATCGCGCGCTGCGCGCCGGCGACCTCGTGAGGCTCGACCTCGGCTGTGTCGCGCGCGGCTATCACGCGGAGGTCGCGCGCGTGTGCGTGATGGGCGAGCCGAGTGAGGCGCAGGCACGCGCGCACGACGCGATTCAGGCGGCGCTCGAAGCGGCGCTCGACGCGGTGGGCCCGGGGACATCGGCACGCGCCGTGTTCGACGCGGCGGTGAGCGCGGCCCGCGCCGCCGGCCTCGCCGACTACGACCGGGTCCACGTCGGCTACGGCATCGGCCTCGAGCCCTGCGAGCCACCCGAGCTCGCGGCCGGGAGCGCGGCGGTCCTCGAGGCGGGCGAAGTCCTCCGGATCGAGACGCCGTACTACCGTCACGGCTGGGGCGGCCTCGCCCTCAAGGACACCGTGCTCGTCGGGACCACGGGGGCCCGGGTCCTCAACCGCTCGCGCCGGGGTCTCGTCGTCCTCGATTGATGCGCTCTATCCCCAATAGAATCGGCCGTTTCGCCGACGTAAACGGACGCCCCGCCCGCCACGTCCAAGAGCGCAGGCAGTGCACCCTGACTGGGAGGAGGGACGGAGATGAAAGCACTGACGCTGGCTGCGGTTGGCGGGATCGCGGCGGCCCTGATCGCCGGTCCGGTTGCCGCCCAGACGACGAAACCCACCGACGTGCAACGCGACCGCCAGGACATTCGCGAGGACAAGAGGGACATCCGGAAGGACGCGAAGGACGTCCGGGAGGACCGACGCGAGATCCGCGGAGACCGGCGCCAGCTCCGGAAGGACGTCAAGGCCGGCGACAAGGACGAGATCAGGGACGACAAGAAGGAGCTGTACCAGGACCGGAAGGACCTCGCGGAGGACAAGCGTGATCGCCGACAGGACGTCCGTGACCTCCGGCAGGACCGGCGCGATCGCCGCCAGGACCGCCGCACCGGGCAGCAGTAGGGGCCCCTGCTGCGCCCCGACCCGGCGGCGACGGCTTCCGCGCCGGGATCTATCCTTGAAGCCGGCGACCCGGGAGTGAGAAGGTGAGCGTGAGAGGCCTCGGTGAGCGACCGACCGGGCACGGAGATACCCGATGAGGTGCTCTGTCAACGGATCGCCGAGCGGGACGACACGGCGTTCGACCTGCTCGTCGCGCGGTGGCAAGGACGCGCGTATCGGCTCGCCTGGTCGATCCTGCGTGACGTCGAGGACGCGCGCGACCTCTCGCAGGAAGCCCTCGTGCGCCTCTACGAGACCGCCGCGAGCTTCCAGGGTCGCGCGCGCTTCTCGACCTGGTTCTACCGCATTCTCGTCAACCTCTGCCTGGACCACCGTCGCCGGCGCAGCGGGTGGCGCCGACTCCTGGTCATCGACACCGGCGGTGACGACGAGCCCGACACGCCGCTCGTCGAGCGCCAGCCCGGCGAGACGCGTGATCCCGCCGACGACCTGGTCCGGGAGCAGATGATGGCTCGCCTCTGGGAGGCCGTGCACCGGCTCTCGCCGCAGCAGCGGACGGCGGTCCTGCTGCAGGTGCAGGAGGATCTTTCGACGGCCGAGATCGCGGAGGTCCTCAAGTGCTCCGAGGCGACCGTGCGGGTGCACCTGCATCGGGCCGTGACCGCGCTCCGCGCGCGGGTCGCGCGCGACTGAGATGGACACGCATCCCGAGCGCGACCTCGTTCCGTTCTTGCGCGGCGAGCTGGGCGCCGACGAGCGCGAGCGCGTCGCCCGGCACCTCGAGGACTGCCGCGAGTGCCGGGACACCGTGGACGACGTGCGGCGGATCCTGGACTCCCTCGCCCGTGCCGTGCCCGCGCCTCCCGAGATCCATTGGGGTCGCTACCGGGCGGAGCTGACGGAGCGCCTCGAGGCGCGCCGGGCCGCGCGCGCGTCCTGGCGGCGGTGGCTCGCCTGGCCCGTGCCGGTCGCGGCGTCGGCGGCCCTCGCCGCCGTGCTGCTCTTCGTCACGCTCGGGCCGATCGGCCACCGCGGCCCTCAGCCGCCCGAGCTCCCCCCGTTCGAGGAGACCGTCATCGGCAGCCGCCTCGACCTGCTCGAGAACTTCCGTGTCCTCGAGCGCCTCGACCTGCTCGAGAACCTCGACGTCATCCACTCTCTCGACCGCCTCGCGGTGCGGGGAGGGTAGATGACCCGATGGGCGATGGCGGCGACGCTCGGCGCGCTCGTGCTGGTACCCGGCCACCGGGCGCGCGCCGCCGACCCGACCGATCGTCCGGACGCGCAGATGCTGCTCGACCTCGATCTGCTCCGGAACTCGGACCTCGCCAAGACCCGCGACCTCTACCGGCGCATGAATGTCGTCGAGCGGATGCGAATGTTGGAGATGCTCCAGACGCTCGAAGCGGACCCGCAGCCTGCGCAGAGCCAGCCGGCGCGACGGCCGGACAGCGGAGGCAAGTGACATGACGTGGATCCGCGCGCTCCTCATCGTCCTCGTCCTCACCGTGGTGGGAGGTCCGGACGAGGCCCGCGCCCAGGAGCCGCCCGTCCAGGGCCTCGAGCGCCTCTCGCCCGAGGAGCGCGCGGTCGCCGAGCGGAACCTCGAGCGCTGGCGGAGCATGCCCCCGGAGGAGCGGCAACGCGTGCTCGAGAACTATCGCCAGTGGAAGTCCATGACGCCCCCGGAGCGTCAGCAGGCGCGGCAGAACTTCCAGCGCTTTCGTGCCATGCCTCCGGCGGAGCGCCAGCGGATCCTCCAGGACCTGCAGCACTGGAACGAGCTGTCCGAAGAACGGCGGCAGCAGCTCCAGGCGGCCCACGAGCGCTTCCAGCGGCTACCGCCCGAGCGCCGCGAACGGATCCTTCAGCGCTTCCAGCAGCTCCAGCAGCTGCCGCCTGACGAGCGCCAGCGGGTCATGCAGAACTGGCAACGGTGGCAGCAGATGAGTCCCGAGGAGCGCCAGGCCGCGCGTGAGCGTTATCGGCAGCTTCCTCCCGAGGAGCGTCAGCGGCTGCGTCAGTGGCGGCAGCAGCATCCGCCGCCACACGCGCCGAACGCGCCGGAGGGACGTCAATGACCCGAGGCTTGCCTCGCCTGCGGCTGCGGCTCGCACACCCATGACCACAGGTTCCATGACCCGGCGCCTCGTCGCGCTGGTCCTCGTCGCGGCGCTGCTCGCCGGCCTGCCGGCACCTGTCGCCGCACAGGGTGCGACCGACGCCGAGATCCTCCACGTGCTGAGCCGCGTCACCTACGGCCCGCGGCCGGGCGACGTGGCCCGCGTGCGCGCGCTGGGGCTCTCGGCGTGGCTCGAGCGGCAGCTCGACCCGGGACGGATCGACGACACCGCCGTCGAAGCCCTGCTCAAGACGCTGCCCACGCTCACGATGTCCATCGCCGAGCTGCAGCGCGAGTACCCGCGGCCGGATCCGAAGGCCCGTGAGGCGGTGAAGAGCGGCGAGATGACCCGCCGCGAGATGCTCGACAGGTTCCCGGCCGAGAAGCGCCCGTTCCGGATCGGGGCGGAGCTGGCGGCGGCACGCATGGTACGCGCGGTGGCGAGTGAGCGGCAGCTCCAGGAAATCATGGTCGACTTCTGGTTCAACCACTTCAGCGTCTTCGCGGCGAAGGGCCAGGTGCCGTGGTACGTGACCTCGTACGAGCGCGACGTGATCCGTCCGCACGCGCTGGGCAGGTTCGGCGACCTCGTTCGCTCCACCGCGCGCCACCCGGCGATGCTCTTCTACCTCGACAACTGGCTCTCCGCGCGGCCCGACTTCGTCGTGCCCGCGGGCCCCAACCGCGGACGCAAGGCCGGGCTCAACGAGAACTACGCGCGCGAGCTGATGGAGCTCCACACGCTCGGGGTGGACGGCGGCTACACGCAGCAGGACGTGACCGAGGTCGCGCGCGCCTTCACCGGCTGGACGATCGGCCAGCCGCGCGCCGACGCGCGCTTCGTCTTCCGGCCGATGATGCACGACCGGGGCGAAAAGACGATCCTCGGCCGGCGCTTCGCCGCTGGCGGCGGGATCGAGGACGGCGAGCGCGGCCTGGATCTTCTGCTGCGCCACCCCGCGACCGCTCGCTTCGTCGCGACGAAGCTCTGCCGCCGCTTCGTCGCCGACGAGCCGCCGCCGGCGCTCGTGGAGCGCGTGGCGCGCGCCTATCAGGAAACCGACGGCGACATCAGGGCGATGCTCCGCGCGATCTTCGGCGCGCCCGAATTCCGGGCGTCCGAGGCGCGGCGCGCCAAGATCAAGACACCGCTGGAGTTCGTGGCGGGCGCGACGCGCGCCGTCGGCGCCACGATCGAGCCGCGCGGCGGCTTCGCACTCGCGCGCGCGTCGGCCGAGATCGGCGAGCCGCTCTACATGGCCCAGCCGCCGACGGGTCACCCGGACCGCGCCGAGGCGTGGGTGAACGCCGGCGCGCTGCTCGGCCGCATGAACTTCGCCCTGGCGCTGGCGCAGGGCCGTCTGCCCGGTGTCGGCGTGGACCTGGCGCCGCTCGTCGCGGACGCGCCGCGGTCCGATCCGGCCGTGGTCCTCGACCGGTTGCTCGCGACGCTGCTCCACGGCCAGGCGACCGCCGAGACCCGCGCGGTCCTGACGGCGCAGCTGGCGAACGCCCAGATCGTCCGACAGACGCCGGACGACCGTGGCCCGGCGGACACCGACGTCGAGAAGCTCGCGGCGCTGGTCATCGGCTCGCCGGAGTTTCAAAGGAGATAACGATGGCGACGCGACGCGCGTTCTTCAAATCGGGCGGCTGCGCCATGGTCGCGCTCCTCGCCCCACCGCGCTTCCTGGTGCGCGCGGCCGCCGCCGCGGAGCCCCGTCGGCGCGTGCTGGTCGCCGTATTTCAGCGCGGCGCCGTGGACGGACTCAGCATGGTGCCTCCCTACGGCGACTCCGCGTACGCGGGCGCGCGCGCCGCGATCGCCATCCAGCCGCCGCGCCGGGGCGAGAGCGAGCGCGCGCCGGATCTCGACGGCTTCTTCGCGCTGCACCCGTCGCTCGCCCCGCTCCTGCCGCTCTGGCAGAATCGCGCGCTGGCGGTGGTCCATGCCTGCGGCTCGCCCGACACGACGCGGTCACACTTCGACGCGCAGGACTACATGGAGTCGGGCACGCCCGGCGTCAAGTCCACGCCGGACGGCTGGCTCTCGCGCGCGGCGCTGGCGCGGCGCCGCGAGGGCGTCAAGCCGTCGCCCTTCAACGCCGTCGCGCTCGCCGCGTCCATGCCGCGGATCCTCAAGGGTGACGCGGGGGCGATCTCGATGGCCTCCCTCGAGCGCTTCGACGTGCGCGCGGCAGGCGACCCCGGCCCGGCGCGCCGCGGCTTCGAGTCGCTCTACGAGCAGAGTGTCCAGGACCTGCTGCACGGCACCGGGCGCGAAACCTTCGAGGCGATGAAGTTGCTCAGGCGCGCCGACGGCGCGCGGCTCCAGCCGGCCAACGGCGCGGACTATCCGAGGCAGCCGCTCGGTCAGGCGCTGCGTCAGATCGCGGCGCTGATCCGGGCCGACGTCGGTCTCGAGATCGCGTTCGCCGACATGCAGGGCTGGGACACCCACGTGGGCCAGGGCGCCGAGCAGGGCCAGCTCGCGACGCGCCTGCGCGAGTTCGGCGGGGCGCTCGCGGCGTTCGCCCAGGACCTCGGCGACCGGATGAGCGACGTCGTCGTCCTGACCATGTCGGAGTTCGGCCGGACGGTGCGCGAGAACGGCAACCGCGGCACCGACCACGGCCACGCGACGGCGATGCTCGTGTTCGGCGGCGGCGTCCGCGGTGGGAAGGTCTACGGACGGTGGCCGGGCCTCGGCGCCGACCGGCTCTTCGAGGGGCGCGACCTCATGGTCACGACCGACTTTCGCCAGCTCTTCGCCGAGGTCGCGACACGCCACCTCGGCGTGCCCGTCGGCGCGCCGATCTTTCCGGGCTGGACCGCGCCCGCCGGATCTCTCAGCCTGTTCGGCTGACATGGGGGGCCCCGAAATGGCCCCCCATACCCCCCAAACGCTCGGAAGCGCCCATGCTGCGCCGTTGGCGCTCCTCGGTATTGCTAGAACCCTGTTAGGTCGGGGCGGCAGACCGCGCGGAAGTTGCACCAGCGGCAGAGGCGCAGCTCCTCGGTGCGCTCGAAGTCCTCGATGCGCGCCCCGTTCGTCGCGGGGTCCACGAGGTACGCCTTCATCGAGCGGACGGAGAGGCGGATCTGCTCGCGGATGCGCTCGAGCCGCGCGTCGTCCCAGCGCACCGGCGTGACCACGGGCTCGCGCAGGTTCGCCTCGAGGAGGTCCACTCGCGCCGGCTCGACGCCCAGCACCTCACGCGCGTAGAGCGCGTAGCAGCCGAGCTGGAAGGCCGCGGCGTCCGGGTCGGCCCCGCCCGTCTTCCAGTCCACGAGCTGGAGCCGCCCCTCCTCGGTCCAGAAGCCGAAGTCGGGCGCGATCCAGACGGCCGTACCCTCGAAGTCGAAGACCTTCGACCAGTGCTCGATGGACCAGTGCTCGGGCGTGGTTTTCCTGATGGCGGCCAGGAGCGGCAGCCGGAAGAAGTTCCGGAGGCACGTGGTGACGTTGCGGCTGAGCGCCTGCCAGGCCTCGCGCTTGAGCGGAACCCCGTACTCGTGCTCGAAGAGCGCCACCGTCTTGGGACTGTCGCGATAGCGCCCGTCGCGCGACGAGCGCCACTCGGTCCGCATCCGCTCGAGAACGTCTGCGACGAACGGCTCGACCGGCACGTCGCGCCCGTCGCGGAAGACGTGCAGCGCCATCTCGATCGCGTCGTGGACGACCCGGCCGCCCCACATCTGGCGCGAGCCGAGCTGTTTGAGGACGTAGAGGCGCCGGAGGTCGGGCGGCGCGCCGGAGTCCCAGCCGCCCCACGCGCCGTAGTAGTGGTAGAAGTAGCGCCGCCGGCACTCCTGGAAGACGTTGTCGCGGCTGCGCGACCAGGAGAATTCGTTGGCGAGGTCGGCCATCGAACGCATTCTACGCGGCCGGCGCGGCGCGGCGAGGCTTGATTCCGGGCAGGGCCGCTGTTAGCGTGTCGGCCATGTCGAAGCCGTCGTTCGTCGTCCCCTGCCCCTGCTGCGAGGCGAAGCTCACGATCGATCCCGAGCTCGCGGCCGTGATCGCGCACGAGGCGCCGCCGCCCAAGCGGACGGTCGGCGACCTCGGCGCCGCCCTCGACAAGCTCCGCGCGCGGTCGGCGGATATCGAGGAGCGTTTCCGTCAGGGCGTCGAGGCGGAAGGCAAGAAGGGGTCGGTCCTCGATCGCAAGTTCCAGGAGGGGTTGAAGAAGGCCAAGGACACGCCCGACCCGCCGCGCCGTCCGTTCGACTACGATTGACCGATCTCCTGGGTAACCTGCTCCGGCGTGTCAGCCGGAGCTTCTACATCTCGCTCGCCGTCCTCCCGCGCGGTGTGCGTGAGCCGATCGGGCTCGCCTACCTCCTCGCTCGCGCGGCCGACACCGTCGCCGACACGCGCCTGATCCCGCGCGCCGATCGCATGGCGCACCTGCGGACGCTGCGCGTGGCGTTCGCCGGCCGGCCGGCCGACGTCGGCGCGGTCGCGCGGGCGTGCGCGTCGCACCAGACGAATGCGGCCGAGCGGCGTCTCCTCGAGCGCGTCGACGAGATCCTCGCGGGCGTGCGGGCCCTCCCCGAAGCCGACGCGACGGCGGTGCGCGGCGTGCTGGCGACCATCACCGAGGGGATGCTCTTCGACCTCTCGCACTTCCCGGGTGAAGACGCCGCGTCCCTCTGCGCCCTCGAGACGCTCGACGATCTCGACCGGTACACCTACCTCGTGGCCGGGTGCGTCGGCGAGTTCTGGACGATACTCCACACGGACCACCGGCGCCGTCTCGGAGGCTGGGACCGCGCCGCGATTAGCGCCGCGGGCGTGCGCTTCGGCAAGGCGCTCCAGCTCACGAACGTGCTGCGCGACGTGCCCGGCGACCTCCGTCACGGGCGGTGCTACCTCCCCGCGCGCGAGCTGGCCGCGCTCGGCCTGGTCCCCCACGACCTGCTCGATGGCGAGCGCGCGCGCCGCGCGCGGCCGCTGCTCGACGGCCTGCTCCGGCTGGCGCTCGACCACTACGATGTCGCGTGGCGCTACACGCTGGCCGTGCCGCGCGCCGAGTGGCGCATGCGGCTGGCGTGCGCCTGGCCGCTCCTCATCGGCCTCGGCACGCTCGGCGCGATCGCCGCGCACGCGAACCCGCTCTCCGCGACACGACCCATCAAGATCTCGCGCGCCGCGGTGCGTGCCCTCGTGGCCCGGTCGAGCGTGACGGTATGGTCGAATCGGGCGCTGGCCGCGGACGCCGCGCGCCTCCGCGCGCGGGTTGTCCTCTAGTCATTGGGGGCCATCTCGGGGCCCCCCATGTCAATCCCCGACGGGCAAGGCGAGGAGCGCGAGGGGGTCGATCCGAGCGGCGCCCAGCTGAGCGCCCCAATGCAGGTGCGGGCCGGTCGCCCGGCCGGTGGCACCGACGGCGCCGATCGTCTGACCGCGGTCCACGTGCTCGCCGACCCCGACCGACGCCGACTCGAGATGGGCGTAGAGCGTGTACAGGCCGAGGCCGTGATCGATGACGACCAGCCGGCCGAGGAAGAAGAAAT
>WNGG01003512.1_pt1 | contig 19616 bp, 18 predicted proteins | sample 5400661 | NCBI WGS metagenome assembly WNGG01 (sample SAMN13153372, study PRJNA577476) | soil metagenome | isolation source: 100 cm soil or saprolite under Garry oak tree replicate 1 | place: USA:California | collected 2016-06-15
GGGCAGGACAAGCACGCTCGCCGTGACGGCGAACGCGACGACCACGACGACGCCGAGCGCGATGGACTGAATGACGTTGAGATTCACAAGGAACAGGCTGCACATGGCGAGCACGACGATGAGCCCCGCGAAGGTGACGGCCTCGCCGCTGGTGCGCAGGGTCCTGGCGAGCGCGGTGAGGCGGTCGCGACCGGCCAGCAGCTCGTCGGTGTACCTGGAGATCACAAACAGCGAGTAGTCGACGCTGACGCCGAGGCCAATCATCGTCGCGGCGTTCTGCACGAAGATTGACAGCTCGAAGTGCCGGGCGAGCACGGCGAGCACGCCGAAGGTGAAGCTGAGCGCGGTCACGCTGACCACGAACGAGACGACGGTGGCGACGACACCCCGATATAGCAGCAAAAGGATGAACAGGAGCAGCGGAAACGCGATCAGCTCCGCTCGGGTGAGCCCTGCCTGGCTCAGCTTGTTGATCTCACCCCAGAACGAGCCGGCGCTCACCAGCGCCACCCGCAGGCCGGCCGCGGCGTAGCGGTCGGCGACCTGCGCCTGCACGGTGGGCAGCACCCGGCGTGCCGTGCCGTCGTCAATGCGCAGCGCGAGCAGCGTGATCGCGGTGTGGTGGTCCTTGCCGACAAACCGGCTCCTGTGCCGCGCCGACAGCGACGCCCAGCCGTAGGTCCCCGTCACCTCAAGCCGGGGGTCGCCGCTCACGTCATGGGTGACCGCGCCGATCCGCCGCCCGAACTCCGCGCTGGCGCTTGTGTAGCGGCCATCGCGGACGACGAGCACCAGGTTGCTAGCGCCGCGGCTGGTGAAGCCGGACTGCAGCGCCGTCGCGGCCGCCTGAGATTCGGACCGCGGCACGGACCAGCCGCCACCGCTCAGCTGGTCAGGAAGCGACAGCGCCGAGACGCTCGCCGCGCCAAGCGCGGCGAGCCAGACCGCCAGAAGGCACCAGCGCCACTTCGCGATGAAGTAGGCCAGGCGCTCAGCCATCCGGTTCTCCCCGGCCCGACGGCGGTGGCCCGTGCAGCAGCTCCACGAGCTGTCCGAGGTTGGCCACCTCGCGTAGCGCGGATTGGGTGAAGATGGCGTCGAACTCCTCCTGGAGGTCGACGGCCATCTCGACGAGCAGGAAGCTGTCTGCGGCGAGTTCGCGCAGGGTGGTTTCTGGCGTGAGCGCGGTGGCCGGGACGTTCAGCGTCTCGCTGATTCTCTCGGCGACCCGCTCGAAGGTGATGGGCATGCTGGTCCTCCGGTCAACGAGCTGGTGTAATCGCGCAGGACGGCGTCCCGATTGGTCAGGTCGGCCTTGAACACGGCTTCCTTGACCGTCCACAGGCGAAGATGCTCCGCTGCGCGGTCGGCCCGCGGCACAGACGCCAGCCACTGGAGCTCCGCGTCGTCAAGAAAGAACCGCGCGGTTCGTGGGTCGATGCGGCGGTCTGTCTCCAGGTCGACGCCGAAGCCCGCCGACTGCGGGCCGATCGATCCGGCGGCGACGGCTCCGCGGGCGGTGTGCGTCAGCGAGAGCCGGCGGTGGGGGAAGCCGCAGGTGGCGGTGTCGCGAGGCAGGCCAAGCAGACCGAGCAGGACCCGCAGCGCGTGCCGAGACGTCAGCCACTGCCGCCGCCGCTCGCTTCCGGCGAGGGCCGAAAGCTGCGCGCGCTCCAGAACCGTCAGCGGACCGGCCGGCGCGGGCCGGTCGGTCCACACCGCGAGCACCGAGGCCCTCATGAGACGTGCCCTGCCGCGGCTGCGCTCTCGGCCAGGAAGGCGATCCGCTCGCCGTACTCGGCCAGGGTCTTGGCGTAGACTTCTTCGTCCGCCGCGGTATACCGGGTTAGGGTCTGGTCGATCAGCTCCGGGCCATACCGGTCGGCCATGGCCGCGAGAGCGTCCTTGACGTACTTCACGTGCCACCGCTCGTCGAGCATGATCCGCCGGATCGTCTGCCGGACCTCCGGATGGGTGCGGGGGAAGCGCAGGTGCCTGTGATATTGGCCGACTCCAGGTACTGGTCCTGATAGCTGCGGTTCTGCTTGATGGCGGTGCGGCCGAGGTTGTCGATGCAGGCCGTCCAGTAGCGGGCGTGGTTGGCCTCGTCGGAGAAGTGGTGCGTGACATCCACCTGCAGGGGGCCGCGCACGGTGCGGGCGACCCGGCCGAAGAAAAGCGCTCCGTTGATCTCCGAGGAGCGGTAGTAGCTCAGCAGCCACAGCTCGTTCTCGGCGAGCGGCGGCGCGGGGTCTGCGCCGGGCTCGGCAATTACCAGGGAGCGGTTGCGCTGGTCACGCTTGTTCACAGTCTCTCCTCATGCTGTGCAGGCTTGCAGCCGGCCCGTGTCGCCGGCTTCAGCGCCGGCGCGTTGCCGGCCCCAACGCGACGCGACGAGGTGCTCGCACACGGCCTCCACCAGTGCGACCGGGTCGGGTGCGGAGTAGCCAGGCCATGAGGCCCGCAAGGTCTCGTTGCGGAATGTCTTCGACAGATAAAGCTGCGTGCCGAACGAGGCGACAGACGCCAGGGACTCCTGGATAGGCCCGCTGCGGAACCGGCTCGCCGCGGCGACCAGGTCGCCGAAGCTGTCCTCGTCGCAGTAGGCCGGCGAAAGAAGCTGCCGCCGGCGGAAGTGGTCGTCGCGCTCGAAGACGGCGAACGCGGTCTTTATCAGCTGGTCAAGGGTCGGCGTGTGGGCCGGGTCCGGGCAGACGTGGTAGATCCCTTCCGCGCTTGCCGGGTCCAGGAGGTGGGCGATCGCAGACGTGGTGAACGCCGCCGTCGCCAGGCTCACCGGCGTCGATGGGTTTCCAGGCACCAGCGAGAGCAGGCCGTAGAAGTACAGCTTCATGGTGTTGTGGAAGGCGTTGTACTGCGCGACCCGTCCGGCGTCGCCGTCGGCGACGATCGTGGGCAGGCGCAGCACCGACACGGGCAGGTCCGGGGTGGCAAGCACCTTCTCTTCCGCCGCCCATTTGGACCACTCGTAGTGGTTGGCGAATCCGACCTCGCTGTGTCTGGACTCGGCCACCTCGCCGCGGCGCCGCCCAGCGCTGTAGAGAGTGGACAGCAGGACGAGGCGCTGCAGGTTGTCGCATCTGGCGGCGAAGCCGGCCAGTCGGATGGTGCCCTCCACGTTGACTTGGCGGGCCACGTCCCGCTCGACGTTGAAGCGCGTGACGGCGGCGGCATGCACGATGCGCGTCACGGTCCGCGGGTCGACCTGGTCAAGCGCGCCGTCGCGGCGCAGGTCCGCCGCGACGAAGCTGATCCGGCCGCATGCTGACGGCGCGAGCTCGCGCAAAAGCTTTTCCCGCTTGCCGGCCAACTCGGCGGCGTCGCCTGCCCGCACGGCAAGCACCAGCCTGTCGTCTCCCGCCTTCAGCAGCGCGGCGGCCACCCGGCGGCCGACGTAGCCGTCGGCGCCGGTAACAAGCGTCGTGCCCCTCACCGCCGCACCTGCACCTTCTGCGCCGCCTCTGCTGGCCGGGGCCAGGCCCCCGGGTCCATCCCGTGCCGATCTGTGATCGCGAACAGCCACCGCTCGATGCCGAAGGCGAGGCAGGCGCTGTGCGCGGGCTCGCCGTCGCGAGAAAGGCCAAAGGCCGCACCGAAATGGTCGTGATGGGCGTTCATCGAGGCGATTGCCAGGTCACCGCCGTAGGTAGCCTCATGCTTGGTCGGCTGCACCCGCTGCAACAGGTATTTCGGATTGGACTGGGGCTGGAAGAAGGGGTCGGTCGCGGTCAGCCATTCGACGGGCAGATCCATGCGGTGCAGGAAATCGTCAACAGCGACTCGCGCCTGCCGCAGGAAAGCGACGGTCTCCGGCTTTGTTCCGATGCACACGATCTCCCGCATGCTGAAACTCCACAATCGCCGCAGCGGCTCATAATGGGACTCTCGGCGAAAACAGGTGTTGCGTGTGGTCACGTAGTGCGGCCGGTCGAAGGACTCGCCCTGCAGGCTGCTGTACAGGTGGTAGCAAGCGGCCGGGGTGAGGACCTGCGAGACCGGGGACAAGCGGGTCAGCGCCACCGCCCCCTGATCGCCGACGACCTCGCCGGCTAGGAACTCCTCGAGCCCGGCGGGATCGAGGCCCGCGGGGAAGTTGGCCTGATGGGGGAAGGAACGGAGGTAGTCGACCCGCTGCAGCCGGTCGGCGGGCAGCGACGCCGGATGGCGCTCCTCGTCGGCGCCCCAGATCGCGGCCAGTGACCTAAAGGCACGGTCACAGCTCTCCGCCAGCGCCAGCAGCGGCCCGCGCAGCCCTGCCTGACCGGACGGGTGCCAGCAAAGGCCGATGCGGCGCAGCGCATCGAGCGACGAGGTCGACGTCACGGCGGTCACGGCGGTCATGGCGAGACACCCACGTTGGCGAAGCGCAGCACCAGCGTGTCGATGTCGCGGAAGTCGCCGGGCCGCAGGTCCTCGACGTCGATCGGCTCACCGCGCAGCCGTTCAAGGAACAGCAGCAGCTCGGGCACGTGCAGCGAGCGAAGCTGCCGCTCCTCGAACAAGGGTGTCGTGTCGGTCAGCGCGGCTCCGTCGAGATTGCGGGCCTTGGTCAGGATCCAGGAGCGCAGTGCCTCCCGGATCTCGCGCTCAGAACGCATCAGCCGGCTCCTTCGTGAGAGTGCCCGTCGTGATCAGGAAGTTCGTGCACCGCGCGGACACCCGGCGACGGTGCTCGCGCTGCGCGGGCGCCGACCATGCCTGCTCGGCCAGGCCCCAGGGGTCGTCCAGCCCGACGTCGGCATACACGTCGGGGTTGTAGTACTCACGCCAGCTGGCCACAAAGAACTGCTCGAGGTAGCTGCGGACGTCCGCCACCCGCGCGTCGTCCCATTCCGGCGCGCAGGCGTCCCACAGCGCGGCGACCAGGCGCCGGCCGAAGATCAGATGGCGGGATTCTTCAAAATGGTGATTGTTGTTGATGAACCGCGCGACCGGGTGCAGCCGCGAGTCGCGGCCTTGAATCCAGTTGTAGCGGTCCGCGATCTCCTCGAAGATCATCGTCTTCGCGAAGAAGAGGAAATCCTCGACGTCGCGCGGACGCGACTGCGTCCAGGCGATCTGCCGGGTGCGGTAAACCCGGGCGTACCGTGTGCAAAATCCGCCGAAAAAGATGCTGTGCTTGTTTTCCTCGTCGAGAAAGTGGTGCAGGTAGTCTGCGACGTCGACCAGGTCCTTGCGGTAAAGTCGGGCGGCCAATCCCTGAATGAGGCTTTTCTCGCCGTGGATGTTCAGGCTGTAGAAGTTGGCCGCTTCAAAGAAAGCGAGCCTGCGGCGGGCGCGCTCGTCCAGGCTCTCCCAGGTCGGCGTGCCGTAGAGGCTGAGCAGCTCGGGTGAGCTGAACCACTCACGTTCCGGGTCGACGGCGTCCGGCCAGTTGAGCACGGCGTACGGGTTCTGGTAGGAGCGCTGCGACAGGTGGCTCAGGCGTGCGGCGGTGCCGCTGAGCGAAGCGATCGCGTCCTTCAGCCTGGCCTCGCTCATGATCCAACCGCTTCCATGATCACGCATTGCCAGTTAAGGCCGAAGCCGGCCATGATCAGCGCGATCCGCTGGCCGGGGCGTACCCTCCCGGCGGCGACGAGCTGGTCCAGGTTGACGATGTTGTCGGCCGAGATCACGTGACCGGTGTCTGGCATCGACGGGAACCACACCTTGTCGAAGCTGATCCGGAGCAGTCGGCACAGGATCTGCCACGCTTTGTCGTTGGTGTTCTGGGTGACCACCCAGTCCAGGTGGTCGGCCGTCATTCCCGCGCGGGCGAGCGTCTCGGTCACGAGACGCTGGGTGAAGGAGAAGTAGCTGCCCACCGTCTCGTCGTCGTCGGCCTGGCCCAAACCGCCGTTGGTGATCTGGTGGGCCGTGATGAGCCGGAAACCGCCGCGCTGGCGGCTGACGACGCAGGCCGCGGCGCCATCGGAGATCAGGTTGTATGCCTGCTCGTAGATCGCGCCGGCCGGAAACCGATCAGCCGTCACGCACAGCACACGCTGCCACTGCTTCTCGGCCGCGAGCAGCGCCGCGGCCAGGCGCATGGAGCCGAGCATCGACGTACACGCCTGCTGGTTAAGACCCAGGACGATCGCGCGGCGCAGGTCGAAGTCGGCCTGCAGGCGGCTGGCGGGAAAGTCCATAAGGTGCTTCACGTCATGGGTGCGCTCCCACTCCGCTTGGTCTCCGGCGTTGCCGTTGATGGGCAGGCACGTGGCGTAGATGATCGCGTCGATCTCGCCCAGCTGGTCCGCCGCGGCGAGCTGTGCCGTCGCCGCCGTCGCGAGGTCGTAGGCGCTCGTGGCGGGTTCGCAGATGTGGTGCCAGCGGAACCCAGCTGACTCCAGGTCGTCTGCCGTGGACAGCAGCCGGCCTGCTGCGGCCGACTCGCGCACATGCAGCTTCCGCTCGCCCAGCGAGTAGGCGAAGGAGTCAACGAATACTTCGGCCATCGACAGTTCCCCCGTGAATAACCTGGCGCGACCGGCAGCGCCCCGGTGAGCGTGGCGCCGCGGCGCGCACCGGCGCTTTGGCTCTCATGGCGCGGATGCCCGGGTAACGCCCCGGGCATCCCCGCCGTCCCCCTACACAACAAACAGAGCACCAAGTACCCCGGCTGATACATATGACCGGCCAATCCAGGCCGAGGGCCGTCGGGCAGGGCTGTGACACCGTGCGGCAGCCGTTCGGGATGATTTTTCAAAACGGCTGCCGCTGGCGTGTCACGCGCTGGCATCTGGCTACAGGCGACGCGCTGCCGCCCGCCGCAGGACGGCGATCTTGTCTCGTTCTTACTCGCTCCGCAGCGCGGTGGCGGACTGCATGCGCGCTGCTGCCCGGGCCGGGATCGCCGCGACGAGGTTCGCCAGCGCAAATGCGCCGGGAACGGCGATGAAGATCGTGACGAGCGGCACGGCCGGCTCGGGCAGCACGCCCAGCTGCGCGGCGAAAACGCGCCACACCCACCGGCCGCACGCGATCCCGGTGGGCAGCCCGATGAGGAGCGCGATGGCCGCGATCGTTGTGGCCTGCCATGCGACGGCGCGTCGAAACTGCCACCGGACGAACCCGAGTGACTTAAGGATCGCCAGATCACGGCGCCGTCTACGGACTGAGCTGACAAGCGTGTGGGCCAGCGACCCGAGGGCAATCAATGCCAGCAATCCAGAAAGCAGGACCGGCAGGCCCGCGATGCGGGCCAGGCTGACCACGTTCGCGGGCTGCTCAGCGGCGGCGACGAACAGGTTAGGCAGGCCCTTCATGTCATTGGCGACGGCGGCGAGCCCGGCGTCGCGGCTGACGCCTGGAGCGAAGCGCACGAGGAAGGGCAACGCGCCAGCCTGCCGGGCGGCGCTCGGATCGATCCGCACATAGCCCGGCATCGAAATAGCGGCGCCCTCCCCGAGCTTTGTCGCGAGGAAAGGGCTGGGCGGCACGATTACCGTGCCAACGACTCGCATGCGGGCCGGCTTCTGGTGCCCTTCAGCCTGGTCGAGCACGAGGTCCACGGTTCGGCCGATCGCGGTATGGGCAGCGCGCATGGTCGATGCACCGAGGGCAACCTCGTCGCCGGCTTCCGGCGGAACCCCGGCTGTGATCACCGGCCGGGCGGGTCCCGAGCCGTCGAGAACGAGCGCCATGAGCCCGACCCGGCCGATGCGCACGTAGGTGAAGCCCCCACGGGTGTAGCCGGCGATCCTTGGATCGGCTCGCAGCGCCGCGGCGGCTCTCGACTGCCCACTGTCGACGGACACGAAGGCGTCCCAGGTGAACCCGAACAGCCGGGGGGTGTTCAGCAGATGGCCGAGGCTGGCGGCGAATACCAGCGAGGCGATGAGGGCGGCGACGCTGAGGGTGGCGCCAAAGATCGCCGAGCGAACCGGGACGGCCGTTCGGCCCTGACCGGGCTGGAGCGCCATCCGGACCCCGGTGGCCGCGGCAGGCGAGCGCCAGATCCGAGACAGCGCGTAGGTGAACGCCGAGGATCGCCTGCGGCCCGGCCCGAGGCCTTCCGTTCTTGTCGCCGTCCGCGCGGCGGCCCACGCGGGGACCGCGGAGGCCAGCACTGTCAGGAAGGCGACAAGGACCACACCGAGAATCAGAGGCAAGCCGTCCACGGCGAATCCGGGGTTGGGCTCTGCGATCCTCGCCAGGCCGATTGGGGTGAGTGGCGAGAGCAGGATGGCCGATGGGACGACCACGGAAGCCGATGCCGTCCCAATGAACCCGGCCCGAACGATCCCGAGCGAAAATAACTGAGCGCGGGAAAAGCCGAGCGACCAGAGTGCGGGCAGATCGGTCGAATCCAGGTGAGTTTGCCGCGCCAGCGACTGCCCAAGGATGGCGAAGCCAGCGAGGCCGATGAGAACGCAAAGCGCCCACAGCGCCTGGGACTCCAACCGGATCGATCGTTGGATCCCGGCAGTCTGTACCTGTTGCACGAATGGGATGTCCACCCTACTCAGGCCGGCCGCGCGCAGTTGGCGGAGGAACGCGCCGCGTCCCGCGGCGCCTCCGCGGAGTCTGATCAGCAGCGCGGCATCACCCGGCGATGGCTTGATGCCGTTCGACCGGGCGAAGGCGGGCGTCACGTAGACGCCGCCGAAGGCCGACGAGGCGCCAACAGCCGGGAACTGCCCGGGAGAGGCCACTATGCCCACGATGTGAACGGCGGCGAGCCTGACGGGCTTGGCGTCTGGGCTGCCCACGATGAACTTGACGGTGCTGCCCACCCGCAGGCCCTCACGGTCGGCGGTGGGGAAGTCGGTAACTGCCTCGTCGGGTGCGTGAAGGTTTACCATCCGGCCGGAGATGACCTTGAACCGGTTGAGCTTGAAGCCCGCCCGTCCCGTGAGGTCGGTAGTAGCCATGAGTTCCGGCGCCGGCGCCAGGCGGCCGGAGGGCAAGATGGCTGTGTGGGCCACGGGGTCCACGCGGGCCCACTGCGCGACCTCCGGCATGGCCTCGATCTGAGCCAGCGCCCGCTCCGGATCGATGTTCCCAGGGAACCCGCCGGTGACCAGGTCGTAGCCGTTCTGCGCCTGGACGAACCTGGGATAAGCGGTCTCGGTACGCCGTGCGCCAGCCGCGGCTGCCACGGCGGTCGCTCCCGTCAGGCCGACCAGGAGAGCCAGGCCCAGCCACGACCGCCACCGGGTTCTCATCTCCGAGCGGAGCCGCATCCAGACCGCGCTCACATCGCCCCCGCTTCCGATCGACATTCTGTGGCTCATTGTCCCCGCACCGCTTCGTGACCGGGAAGCAAGTCAGCACGGCCACTTCCGGTGGTGCTCGCACCACCGGAAGCCGCGGCGCGTATAGGGTCACGCGGGACCTGGCGGCTTGGCGGGAGGCGCAATCTCCTCAGGTGTGCGCGGGATTCTTGCCGACGGCGCGCCGTCTGACGGCACGCCGTCTGACGGTGCGCCGTCTGACGGGTGGTCGGCGAAGGATACTTCGACGCGCTGTTCCGGCCGCCGCTGGTTCTGCAGGACCTCGACTGCCATGACAGCGCGGTCGGCCTCCGTGAGCGGCGGCTGGATGATGGAACGCGGCCACAAGTGCCGAGCGGCGACGACGTTGATCTCCGCGGCGTACACGGTGATCTCAACGCCGATGTATAGCCACGCGACCAGGCCGAGCACTGTGGCGAACACGGTGTAGGCCGAGTCGCTGCGCAGGAAGTGATGAATGAGGTAGGTGCCAAGCGCCTGCATCAGCGTCCAGGCAATGCCTCCAGCCACCGCGCCAGGGACCAGTTTGCGGGTCGGGACCCCCTTGGGGGTGAGGACACGGAAGCTGATCAGGTACATCCCGCCGTTCGCTACGACGGCGAGTGCCTCTGCGAGGACAACGATCGCGATCGCATGGTGGCCATAGGTGTCGAGGCTGGTCAGAAGCGTCGTGACGATTACCCCCAGGCCCAGCACCCCAAGGAACAGGATGGCGCGCCCAAGTCGCTGCCAGTAACCGGGGCGTTGCGGACCGGGAACGTTCCAGACTTGCTCCATCGTGAAAATGCCGGCCTGCGCGAGGCTGGTTGATCCCCAGATGGTGGCGAGCAATCCGACGATCAGCCCGATCACGCTGGACCGGCGGAGCTCATGCACGTTACTCGTGAGCTGCTTGCCGATCAGCGGGACCTGCTGGGCGACGGCGTTGAGTGCGTCTTGCCGCAGCCCGGGGTTGCCAGCAGCTACCAGGCCGAGGATGGTCACCAGGACGAGCAGCAGCGGAAACAACGAGACGAAGGCAGAATGCGCGAGGCTGGCGACCAGAATGCCCCCGTTGTCGTCGCCAAATTTCTTCACCACCCCGACCGCGAACGCCGTCGCCGTGTGGCGCTGCTGCCCGGCATCCACGCGCCGGAGGGCCCGCTCGACCGGGTTCATCGGCCACGACAGCCTGATGATCGCGCCGGGCCGGTGCCCGGGCTCGGGCGGACGCGAAGACCACACGGTCTCATGTGCTGGCGTTGCCCGCCCAGATGCACTGCAAACCCGTCACGTGTGACAGCACTCTCATCGAGCATGGCGCGGCCGGGCGGCGCCTGACAGCAACTGAGTCAACTGCTCGACGAGGCGGTCCCCCGAGTTCGCTCGGACCATCGTCGAGCGCCCCCGCATGGGCCGAAATGACGAGGACGAAGCCTCACCTGAGACGGGGCTTGTTCCTCTGAGCGTGCGCGACGGAACCGCGAAGAGTGGGACGTGACACCACTATTCGTACACATATTCGTACACAGAACCCGCGGAGACCGTCATGTCCAGGTATTTCAACTTGTTTTCACCCGCCCTGCATCGCATGCGGCCACGGCTGCCGTCGAGGTTCGCTCGGCGCGCGGCCGCCGGGCTTGCACCGGCCTCCATGATCAAGTTGCGGACCCCAGCCGCGGTTGCTGTAGCCACGGCGGCCGCTGCGCTGCTCGCCGCTGCGCTGCTCGGCGCTGTGCTGCTCGCCGCTGGGCCGGCCCAGGCGAGCCAGGTTGCCGCCCGAGGGCATCACTCGCCGACGGCCGGTCCGCGGGCCTTTGCGCCCATGACGGCTGGAGCAACCGTCGTCAGCTCTCAGCCGCCGCTGTCGTTCTTCCCCGGATTCACCTGCCCAGCCAGCCAGGGATACTGCGATGGCTCGTTCGGGTGGAGCCAGAACACCTCGGTCCAAACAGCTGACAACCTGCCCCGCGGCGCTAGCGTCACCAGGATGCTCCGGGTCAACTACCCGAAGGGGTCTATCGACTACAGCTCGGTCAGCAAATACGGGACACCTCTCGGCGGGGCACAGGCGGCGGTGCCGTTCTCCGATAACCAGCCACACCAATACCTCCGTTACTACGTCCGGTTTCAGCCGGGCTTCCAATTCAACAAGGGCGGGAAGCTTCCGGGGCTGTACGGCGGGGACACCAGTGTTGCGTCAGGCGGTCATAACCCCGACGGCACTAATGGCTTCTCTGTGCGCCTGATGTGGCGTCCGGGCGGTGCCGGCGAGGCCTACGCCTACATCGACCAGCCCAGCAAGGAGGGCACCTACGGCCTTGAGCTTGGCCGTGGCAACTGGTACTGGCAACCAGGCCTGTGGACGCAAGTGCAGCTCGACGTCAGACCCAACGACATCGGGACCACAAACGGGCATATCAGGGTGTTCATCAACGGCCAAAAGATGCTCGACGCCGAGGGCCTGAAGTTCCGGACCGCGAGCACGCTCAAAACCGACGGGATGTTCTTCTCGACGTTCTTTGGCGGCAGCGACCCAACCTGGGCCAGCCCGCAGGCACAGCATACAGATTTCGCCAGCTTCGGATATGGGTCCGCACTGCTTGGACCCTGACATCGGCCGCTACCCGCCGCCTGTCAGGCGTGACTCATCACCCGCCCGCTCCAGCTTCGCCTCCCGGCAGGTCGGCGGTCTGCGCCGCCTTGCTGTGGCGGTAGAACTCGAGCCGTTCGGGAGGCAGCAGCGTGTTCCCGAGGATCAGGTCAGCCGCCTTCTCGGCGATCATCATCACCGGCGCGTAGATGTTGCCGTTGGTGATGTAGGGCATCGCGGAGGCGTCCACGGCACGCAGGCTCTCCAGGCCGTGCACCTTCATGCTCGCCGGGTCGGTGACCGATCCGGCGGCGGTGCCCATCCTGCAGGTGCACGAGGGATGCAGCGCGGTCTCGGCGTCCTTGGCGACCCAGTCCAGGATCTGCTCGTCGGTCTCGACGCCCGTTCCTGGTGACAGCTCGCCGTCGTTGAACTTGTCGAAGGCCGGCTGGTTCAGGATGTTCCTTGCCACCCGGATCGCTTCGACCCATTCCCTGCGGTCCTGGTCTGTGGACACGTAATTGAACCTGAGCGCCGGATGGATCCGGGGATCGGTGGACTTGATCTTCACCGACCCCCGGGCGTCGGAGTACATGGGACCGACGTGGACCTGGTAGCCGTGACCGCCCGCCGGGACCGAGCCGTCGTAGCGGATCGCGATCGGCAGGAAGTGGAACATCAGGTTGGGGTAGGCGACGTCGCTGTTGCTGCGCGCGAACCCGCCGCCCTCGAAGTGGTTGGTCGCGCCGGGGCCCTTGCGGAAGAACAGCCAGTTGGCCCCGATCCACGGGCGGTTCTGCCACTTCAGCGCCGGCTGGACAGAGACAGGCAGCTTGCACCCGTACTGGATGTACACCTCGAGGTGATCCTGCAGGTTCTCGCCCACGCCGGGCAGGTCAGCCGTCACGCCGATGCCGAGGCGCTTCAGTTCGTCCGCGCTGCCGACGCCTGACAGCTGAAGCAGTTGCGGTGAGTTGATCGCGCCGCCGCAGAGGATTACCTCGCCGGCGTGCACGCTTCTGGCGCTCCCGGTTGAAGTGCGGTACTCCACGCCGACCGCGCGAGTGCCCTCGAACCGGATCTTGGTGACGAACGCCCGGCATTCCACTGTCAGGTTCGGCCGGCTCATGACCGGATGCAGGTAGGCGCGGGCTGCGCTCAGCCGCCTGCCGCGGTGGACGTTGCGGTCGAAGGGCGCAAAGCCCTCCTGCCGGTAGCCGTTGACATCGTCGGTCAGCTGGTACCCGGCCTGCTGCACCGCCTGGAAGAAGGCCGTGAACAGCGGGTTGGTGGCTGGCCCGCGCTCCAACACGAGCGGCCCCTCGTGGCCACGCCATTTCCCGCCCCCGGCCAGGCAGTTCTCCATCTTCTTGAAGTACGGCAGGCAGTGCGCGTAGTCCCAGGCTTCCATGCCCGGGTCGGCGGCCCACCGCTCGTAGTCCAGCGGGTTGCCGCGCTGGAAGATCATCCCGTTGATGCTGCTCGACCCGCCTAGCACCTTCCCCCGCGCGTGATAGATCTTGCGCCCGCGCATGAACGGCTCAGGTTCCGACTCGTACTTCCAGTCGTAGAACCTGCTGCCGATGGGATAGGTCAGGGCAGCGGGCATCTGGATGAAAACATCCCACGGATAGTCCGGCCGTCCCGCCTCCAGCACCAGCACCCGGTTGGCCGGGTCGGCACTGAGCCGGTTCGCGAGCGCGCTGCCCGCGGAGCCCCCGCCCACGATGACGAAGTCGTTCTGCGATGCGCTCATGGCGCCTCCCTAGTCCCGGTCTCCTGGAGTATGCCGAACCCGCTGGCATCGTGGCGATCAAGTCCGCTCAGCCTCACCGGCATGTCCGCTCAGCCCACCGGCATGTCCGCTCAGCCTTACCGGCATGTCCGCTCAGCCCCACCGAACACCCAGCGACACCGCGGCGACCGCCCTCGCCGGGCCGCCCAAGCTCCGATGCCAGCTGATGCCCCTGTGGCTCGCCGTCAAGCCGGTTCGCTAGGCCACAGCTTTAGCAGCTGCGCTGGGCTGATGTTGCCGCCGCTGCACACGATCGCCACCCGCCGGCCAGCGAACCTGCCTGGCGTGCCAAGCACCGCCGCAAGAGCGGCCGCGCCTGCTGGCTCGACCAGGTTGCGAGTCTTCTCGATCATCAACCGGGTCGCAGCCTTCAGCGCGTCCTCGGAGACCAGGACGAAGTCGTCAAGCAGCTCCCACAAGATCTGCTGTGGAAGCTCGAACGCGGTCCTGGTTGCCAACCCCTCCGCGAACGTGGCGGTGGCGTCTGCGACGAGCGCGCGGGCCTGCCAGGAACGGTATGCCGCGGGGGCCGCCTCGGCTTGCACACCGATCACCTCGATCGATGGGCGGGCGGCCTTAGCCACGACGCAGGCCCCTGCTGCCCCGCTGCCGCCACCGACCGGGACCACGATGACCTCGGTGTCTGGCTGGGCCTCGAGGATCTCCAGTGTGTAGGTGGCAACGCCCGCGATGAGTGACGGCTCATCCCCAGAGTGGATGTAGCGGTACCCGTGCTCGGTGGCCAGCTTTTCGCAGTGCTCGCGCGCTTCGTCGAAATCACGACCGTGGAAGACCACCTCGGCGCCAAGTGCCTGCATCGACTCCACTTTCACCGGGTTGGCCTGCTCTGGCATGCAGATAAGCGCATGCACGCCGAACAGGTTCGCCGCGTAGGCGACCGACTGGCCATGATTACCGGTCGAGGCTGCGATGACGCCCCGGCGCTGCTCGTCTTTGCTCAGCTGGCTGACAAGGTTCACGCCGCCGCGGACCTTGAAGGCCCCCACCGGCTGATGGTTCTCGTGCTTGACCCACACCCGCGCGCCGGTCAGCATGTCGAGCGCGGGATAGCGGTAAAGAGGGGTCGGCCGCAGGTAGGGCGCGATGCGCTGGCGCGCGGCGAGCACATCAGCAAGATCCGGGACAGACAATGCGGTCATGGCACGTGTCTACCACGGGCCCCCAGAAGCGATGAGTCAGCGGGCCGGGCCAGCAACGATGCCACAGGGCCGACTCAAACTGAGATCAGCAGCGGGCCACAGGAGCGGTACAGAGGCGTTAAGGGCCCACACAATGGCGTGGCTCCTGAAAGCACCCCCGAGAGGAGCAGCGATGACCGCGCTAGATGCAACCGCTGACGGTAGTCCCCAGCTCGGCGGCCACGCGGAAGAAGCCACGGCCCAGGCGGCCACGGTCGGGCCGCTGGCCGGCGACCCAGCGACACTGGGATTGCCTAGTTTCATCGTGGGCTCTGTGGCACTGGGCCTGGTGCTGGTCGGCGTCGTGCCACCCACCGCCGTCGGCGCCTCGCTGCCCATCATCCTCGCGGCCACGTCGGCGGGCCTGTTCGTGGCGACGATCTGGAGCGCGGCCATCGGTCAGAGCGCGGTGGCGAGCGTCTTCGGTATCTTCGCCGGCTTCTGGCTGAGCTACGCGGTGCTTGTGCTTGGGCTCACTCACAACTGGTTCGGGATCACCGCGGCTGCCGTGACAGACACGCAGAAGCTGTTCCTGATCACCTGGCTGGTCATCATAGTGATGCTCACCCTGGCAACACTGCGGCTGCCGCTGGCCTTCACGGCGGTGTTCGTGCTCATCGACATCGCGCTGCTGCTGGTACTTCTCGGCACCATCCAGGCATCGACCGGCCTGCTAAAGACCGGCGGCTATTTCGTGCTTGCGTTCGCCGCGCTCGGGGTGTACCTCTTCTTCAGCTCGGCCTCGCAAGCCACCGGCGGCGCGGCGCTCCCGCTGGGCAGGCCCGTCCTGCGCGGCTGACGGCGTTGGCGGCTGCTAGTCGAGAGTGCCGACGAAATCGCGATGGTGTCACCACCCTGGCGCGGCTGCGGCGCTGGTTGCACCGACTGCGCGCGGGAGCCGTTCGGCTAATTAAAACCAATCCACTTGGGTCGCTGCGCGCCGCCGCGGCACGCCAAGCGGGGGCGGCCGCTGGCCAGCGGTGACGAGTTGGAGCGGCGGCGGGGCCTATCCGCCTCGGCGGCCGACGCCGCCGTATATGCCGATCTTGGCGAGGTTCTTCTGGCGGGGTGGCCTTGTGTCAGGGCGCCACAGCGGCACCTGCACCAAACCGGGCTCGACCAAGTCGAACCCGTTGAAGAACGCCGCTATCTGCGCATGGCTGCGCAGCACCAGCGGGGCGGATGCCCGCTCATACACGCTCCTACCCCGGCTGACCGCGTCCTCGGAGTGGAAGTCAGAGGTTCCGTGGGAGAGCGCGAGGTAACTGCCCGGCCCAAGCGCATCGCGGAAAGCCGTGACGATACCTGCGGGGTCCTCGTTATCTGTTATGAAGTGCAAGATCGCGATTAGAAGTAACGCCACCGGCTGGCTTAAGTCGATCAATTCACCGACCTTGGGGTGGGCCAGGATCGCCTCGGGCTCGCGCAGGTCGGCCAGCACGATTCTGGTGGCTCCGGTGCCGGTCAGCAGCGCGCTTGCGTGCACGTGCACGATCGGGTCATTGTCGACATATACGACTCGAACGTCCGGCGCGGTTTCGGTTGCGACCTCGTGCACGTTGCCTGCCGTGGGGATACCGGTGCCAATGTCGATGATCTGCCGAATCCCCGCCTCACCAACCAGGAAACGGACTGCCCGCTGCAGGAATGCCCGGTTCTCGCGGGCCATGAGCCGCACTTCCGGCACGATTCGCAGGATCTCCCTTGCGGCCTGCTGGTCAACGAGATAATTGTCCTTGCCGCCGAGATAGTAATCGTACATGCGCGCCGGATGCGGTCTGGTGGTGTCGATCTCCGAAGGCGCGAACCCGGGCTCCATCGTATCCTTTCCGCCCCGTCGCGAAATGTTCCTTCACCAGCCTGCACCGGCATTGTGCGCCCGGGAAGATGACAACTACGGATAACGGTGCGCGGCATGACTGACCGCAATTGACCGGATCACCTGGCGTGGGCGCCTGGCCTCGCGTCGCAGGGTTCCGATCGCGGACGCTATCTCGTGGTTAGTAGGTTCGCCTGCATTTGGCTGCCGCTTCCGGTGATCTGTGGTTCACCGTGCATGTTCCGTGGTGATAGACGTGCCTTATGACCGCGGCCCGGCGCTTCTTGACGGCCCGGCGGGGACGCATAGCCCGACGGACGCCGCGCGGAACGAAAATACGTGACAGGAACCCCACCAAGGCCGCCTCCGTCCGCAAGAGGCCACAGCACAAGCGCTAGACGCTGCTGAAGCAAAGCCTACGTCAGCGGGCCGGCGCCGCCCCTCCTGGTCGTGGGGTCTCGACCCAGCTGCCACAAGCGGGCGGCGGCTCTTGAAGCTGAGCCACCGCCCGCTCGGTTAGCTGTTACCCAGTCGGGAGCTTGGTCACGAACGTGCCCAGTTTGCGAACGTGGTACGAGGCGTGCCTGGGATGAACTCGTTGCCCCTCCAGACGGCGCCGTCGGCAAACGCGGCGGCCGAGTAGTCACCCCAGCGGGCGACTCCAGGAGTTGGCGATTGGAAGAACTTGTAGCCGCTGAAGCCATCCTCTGGCAACACACCCGGCCCCGAGATGTGAATCGGGCCGTTCGTCTGGCCAAAGTTGAACTGGACATAGGCGGCGCTTGGGAAAAAGTCAGGACCGCTCAGGGTGAAGCACATGGCGCCGACGCCGAACTGGTTGGCGGCTATCGACGGGAACAGAACGTTCTCGCCATCTACTGCGACATAGCCCTGGTTCAGGATGTGCGCGAAGACGCCAAGAGAACTCCCTACCGCGGCGACATCGAAGAAGGCGATGCCCACCCGGTCAGGACCTGTCGCGGACGTGACCGTCGTGTTGACGCGGCCGAAAAGAATCCCACCGACGTTGACGACCTGGTTCATGCGCGAGTCGTTGGCGTTGATGGTCTCAAGCGGATCGCCATCGTTTATCGGTGGCGCATTGAGCAGGTCCCGCAGCGGCGTGGGCCCGGCCTTTTGCGTCGCGCCCTGATTGATCGGCAGGCCGTAAGTCTCACTCGTCAGGACCACGTGCCGCAGCTGCAGGCTCGGGCTGCTGCCGGTCAGCGACTGCGTGCCCGTCAGCGACCAGACGGCGATGCGGTTGTCAAGCCGCGCGTTGTTCTGGAATATGTCTTCCGGCCCGCCAGTCATCGCCAGCCCTCCTCCTCCGCCTTGCGATGCACCCACCTGGGACGCCGTTCGCTCAAAGGACCCCCTTTACAGACCACTAGCTGTTGCGGTGACTGATCTCGGCGGTGGCGGGGACGTTTATATTTCCTGGTCCGGCTGGCCGTTCCCGCCAGACGCCACCTGAATGGTCCGTTCGTCGGTGCCGCGCACGACGGTCAGCTCGATCGTGTGGCCGCGTCCTTGCTGGAGCGCGTCGAACAGGTCGTCGATGGTGCGGACTGGCTGGCCTGCGGCGGCTACGATCAGGTCACCTTGTCTGAGGCCGGCGCGTGCGGCCGGGCTGTCCTCGGTTACGTCGCGGATGAGCAGGCCTTCGGTGTCGGGGAGGCCGACGGCGCGGCGCAGCCGTCTGGCCACGTGGCGGGGGGCGATCTCGATGCCAAGCCGCGGCGGCGCCGCGGATTGGCCGGCGGCGAGCGCATCGACCCGCCCCCGCAGCGCCTCGTCGGCGGGTATGGCCAGATAGAACCCTTCGCCGAGGCGGTTCGTGTTGATCCCGAGCAGCTGCCCACCGGCGTCCAGGACCGGGCCGCCCGAGGAACCGGGCAGCAGCGGAGCGGTGTGCTCGATGCTGCCGGTTATGCGGCGGCCGCGAGGGCCGCGGAAGGTCCTGTCGGTGCCGGAGACGAAGCCGAACGTCACCCGCAGCCCACGCCCGCCCGGGTTGGCCAGGGCGAAGACCGGCATCCCGATCCCGGCGGCCGCGTTCGCCGAAGCACCCGGAGCCCACGGCAGCGCCGCAGCCCCAGCGGTGTCGACCTCGATGACGGCGAGGTCGCCGTCGATGTCGTGCCCGGCCACGGTCCCCTCGGCGGTTCGCCCGTCGGCGAAGGTGACCGCCACCTCGTTGCCGCGCACGTTGTGCGCGTTGGTCAGGACCCGGCCTTCGCCGAGCACGATGCCCGAGCCGACGCCCCACCGCTGCCCGATGCCCACGACAGAGGACCCGGCGCCCTCCGCCAACGCCGCGATGCTTGCCTGTATCTCGTCGAGGATCGCCATCGCTGCCACGCCTCCAGTCAATCGCTGCCACGTCATCACTAAGTAGTAACTTGCAAACTACTACTACTAACTACTCAGATGTCAATGCGACAGCTACGATTGGGGCATGGCCGAACCGCAGGACGCCTCGTCGCCGCTCGCCGAGGCGCTGGCCAGGGTCGGCGACCGGTGGACGCTGCTGGTGGTGCAGGCGCTGCTCGCCGGGCCGCGCCGGTTCAACGATCTCCTCGACGAGATCCCGGGTATCGCGGCGAGCATCCTGTCCGAGCGCCTCAAGCGGCTCGAGCGGGAAGCGCTGGTGGTGGCCCGGCCCTACTCCGAGCGGCCGCCCCGGGCCGACTATGAGCTGACCGCCGAGGGCAAGGAGCTCGCCGGGGCGCTCCGCCTGCTCGCACACTGGGGGGCCAGGCACGCCGACCCGGCGCAGGCGCCCCGCCACCCCGCGTGCGGCACCCCCATCGAGGCCCGCTGGTACTGCCCGACCTGCGACCGTCTGGTCGACAACGAGCTGCATGACGCCGAGATGCGCTTCGTGTGAGCAACGCCGCTCCGCCACCCCATCAAGGGGCCATCGATGAGGTAATCGCACGACTGTCAACGCGTGCCATCGAATCTGCTTCAACATCATTGACCG
>WNGG01004448.1_pt1 | contig 19611 bp, 20 predicted proteins | sample 5400661 | NCBI WGS metagenome assembly WNGG01 (sample SAMN13153372, study PRJNA577476) | soil metagenome | isolation source: 100 cm soil or saprolite under Garry oak tree replicate 1 | place: USA:California | collected 2016-06-15
GCGATTTCTGTCAGTGTGCGCTGGTCCCGGCGTGAGCTTGTGCGGCGCGCGAATTTCGCCCACCTTGGGGGACGCGCCTTAGAAATGTCCCTCTAAGCCGCTGGGGACGTGATCGGGCTTCGGGTGGGCGGAAAGGCTGGCCGCCGATGCCCAAGGACTCCACTCTGGCCGTGCACGGAGGCGAGGAGCGCCGCAAGGCGTACGACGCCGTCACCACGCCGATCGTCTGCACCGCCACGTACGCCTTCCAGGACACCGCCGAGATCGTGCGCTACTTCGAGGGCGACCTCGAGCGGGAGGAGTACGGGCGCTACGGCAACCCCACCGTCCGCGCCGCCGAGCGGAAGATCGCCGCCCTGGAGGGCGCCGAGGACTGCGCGCTCTTCGCCAGCGGCATGGCGGCGGTCACCACCACCCTGTTCGAGCTGCTCAAGGCGGGCGACCACGTCATCCTCACTTCCGACTGCTACCGCCGCACCCGCCAGTTCGTGCGCGCGTTCCTCTCCCGCTTCGGCGTCACGCACACGCTGGTCGAGCCCGGTGACGCCGCCGCGCTCGCGGCCGCGGTGCAGCCGGGGAAGACGCGGCTGATCGTCTCCGAGTCGCCCACCAACCCGTACCTGCGCGTGGCCGACCTGCGCGCGCTCGCGGAGGTGCGCGACCGGTTCCGCGGGGTCAACCTGCTCATCGACTCCACCTTCGCCACCCCGATGAACCAGCGCGCGCTCGAGCTGGGCGCCGACCTGTCCATCCAGTCGTGCACCAAGTACCTGGCCGGCCACAACGACGTGCTGGCAGGCGCCATCTCCGGGCGCGCACCGCTCATCGCCGCCATCCGCGACCTGCGGGGCGTTCTCGGCGGGAACCTCGACCCGCACGCGGCCTATCTCCTGCTGCGCGGCCTCAAGACGCTCTCGCTCCGCGTCGAGCGGCAGAACCGCACCGCTCTCCAGATCTCGCAGTGGCTGGAATCGCAGCGCGGCGTGCGCCGGGTCTTCTACCCCGGGCTTCCGAGCCATCCCGACCACGCGGTCGCGCGCGAGCAGATGAAGGGATTCGGCGGAGTGGTCAGCTTCCAGGTCGAAGGCGGGCTGCGCGAGGCGTCGCGCCTGGTGGACGCCTGCAAGCTGGCCACCATCGCGCCTTCGCTCGGCGCGGTCGAGACGCTGATCGAGCAGCCCGCGCTCATGTCCTATTACGAGCTGACCACCCAGGAGCGCGAGGCGATCGGCATCCACGACAACCTGATCCGGCTGGCGGTCGGAATCGAGGACGCCGACGACATCATCGCCGACCTCGCGCAGGCGCTCGACGCTGCCTCCTCAGCGCCGCCGCGAGCAGGATAAGGAGCGCCGCCGCGTCGCTCGCACACGTAGCGAAAGGTCGCGCCCGCGTCCTCCGACAGGACCAGCCCGAAGGTGGTCCCCACGAGGATCCGTTGCGGCGCGCCGGCGGGGAGGAGGACGCTCATTCCGGTGGGGAAGGCGCCGTCCGCGCGGGCGCCGGACGCGACCAGGACCGCGAGCGCGAGCGCCTTGCGCATCGCCCGGATGTAGCACGCAGCGCAGTGGCCCGGTACAAGAGCCGGATGCTGCAGCGCCTCGCCGCCGCCGCGCTCCTCTGCGCGGCAGCCCCCGTGCTGGCCGAATCCCGCGTCACGTACACCTGTCCCATGCATCCGGACGTCCATTCCGATCATCCGGGCCAGTGCCCGAAGTGCGGGATGGGGCTGATGCCCACCGAGCAATCCCCCGAGCTCGCGCTGCCGATGACGCGCAATCCCTCCGGCACCAGCTGGCAAGCCGACGCGACGCCCATGCGGGGCATCCATTTCGGCGCGGGTGGCTGGAGCTTCATGGTCCACGGCTCCGCCTCGGTGGGCTTCGACGACCAGCTCGGGGATCGCGGCGGGAAGCAGGTCATGTCCACGAACTGGCTCATGGGCATGGCCGAGCACGGGCTCTGGGGAGGCGAGGCGCAGCTGCGCGCCATGCTTTCGCTCGAGTCGCTCACCGTTCCCGCCGGAGGGTTCCCGCTGCTCCTCCAGACCGGCGAGTTCTATCGGGGAGTCCATCTCCACGACCGGCAGCACCCCCACGACCTGTTCATGGAGGCGTCCTTCACCTACCGCTACCCGCTGTCGGACTGGCTGGGCGCGGAGCTGTACCTGGCGGCGGTGGGCGAGCCGGCGCTGGGGCCGCCGGCCTTCATGCACCGCGCCTCGGCGGAAGGCGACCCCTTCCCGCCGATCTCGCACCACTGGCAGGACTCCACCCACGTCAGCTTCGGCGTAGCGACCGCGGGCCTGTACACCCGGCAGGTGAAGCTCGAGGCATCGTGGTTCAACGGGCGCGAGCCCGACGAGGACCGGTGGAACTTCGACTTCCGCCCTCTCGATTCGTTCTCCGTGCGCCTCTCCGCGAACCCCGTGCAGCCCGTGAGCTTGCAGGTGTCGTACGGGTACCTGGCCAGTCCCGAGCCGCCGGCGCTCACCGGAGTCACGCTGAGCACGAGCAAGGCCACGGCATCGCTCTCGGTCAGCCTGCCTCTGCCCCAGGTGCAGGTGGACGCGACGCTGGCGTGGGGGAGGAACCTCCAGGCGACGCCGCTGGACAGCTTCCTCTTCGAGGCGAATTTCGATCTGGACGGGCGCAACGCTCCTTACGTGAGGCTGGAGGTGGTGCAGAAGACCGCGCACGATCTCGTCGTCCCAGGGTTCTCGGGTCTGCAGGCGTTCGCGCAGTCCTACCTGTTGTCCAGCGCGGTGCTCGGATTCGTGCATTCGTTCCCGGCGCTGGGGCCCATCGAGCCGGCCCTCGGCGCGCGCGCTTCGGTCGGCCGGGTGCCCAGCGATCTGGAGGATTTGTACGGATCGCAAGTGGTGTTCGGCGGCTACGTGTACCTGCTCGCCCGTGCACCGCGCCACTGACCGCGTTGACGTGCCACTCGTACGCGAGGTAGGTGGGCCGCGATGGTCCGAGGTCCTCGCCGCTGCCGAACGATGGGTGCGCTGCTCGCGTGCGCCGTGTCGTTGCAGGCGACAGGGGCGCTCCCACTGATTTCGAGTGCGGAGGCGGCAAGCTGCTGCTGCCACCATGACAAGTCGCGCGCGTGCCGTTGCCCGACGTGCACCCACGCGCGGGAACTGGCGTCGAATCAGCGCTTCATCCGCACCTGCGCGGGATCGAGCGAGCCCGCGCGGATCCTCGTCCAGGTAGCTCCGGCTTTGCCGCAGCCCGGCCTGCTGGCGCCCGCGGCCGTTCCGACCGCGTTCCCGATCTCCGCCGGACCCCCAGGACCGCCGTCTGCCGATCGAGAGGTCCCCACACCGCCGCCGCTGGCCTGAACCGCAGCTTCGTCTCGCTCGGTTCCGATCATCCTCGCGGTCGTGGAGGCCTTCATGCGCGTACGCGCACCCGTTGCACTGCCGTTGCTGTTCGTGTGTCTCGTCTCTCTCGCCGTTTCGGCCCAGGAGCGCGAGGTGCCCCTCGACCCCGGTGACCCTGGCTTGCCGCACGGGCCGGCCTTCGAGGTGGCCGGAGTCCGGCTGTCCGGCTTCTTCGTCGGCTCGGCGAACTACAACTCGCGCATCCAGATGGTCCCCGAGCTCGCGGGCAGCGCGCCGGTGTCGTCCGAGCCGACCCGGATCGACTTCCGCTTCGACCAGTTCAGCATCGGAGCGTTCAAGACGTTCTCGCCCTGGCTCTTCGCCGGCGCGAGCATCGAGGTCGAGCGCCACGGCCACCGGCACAGCCACGGGTTCGATCCCGCCTTCGGGTGCCCGGGGCTCGTCGTCGGACCCACCGGCACCTGCACCGAGCAATTCGGCACCGAGACCATCGAGACCGAGATCAGCCTGCACCGGTTCAACGTCACCGCCGTCGCGCCGATCGGAAACGGGCTGGCGCTCTCCTTCGGCCGCTTCGACGCGCCGTTCGGGTACGAGCGCCACGACGCGGCGCTGAACCTGACTGCCACGACCTCCGAGCTGCAGCGCTTCGGCCGGCCGCAGAGCATGACCGGGCTGCAGGCCGCCTACCAGTTCGCGCCCTGGCTCGACGTGGCGGCGTGGGTCGTCAACCGCTGGGAGAACGAGACCACCGAAGACCCGATCGAGGACAACAACCGCGCCAAGAGCGTCGGCGGCCGGATCGGCGTGACGCCGATCCACGGCAGCGGGCTCTTGAACCTGGGGATCGGCGGCTTCTGGGGACCGGAGCAGGACGACGACAATGCGGATGCCCGCTGGATCGTCGACGCCGACGTGACCTGGTCGCCGGTCTCGCAGCTGCTCTTCGCCGGCGAATTCGCCTACGGCGGCGAGTCGAACGTGTCCTTCCGCCGGCGCGGGATCCCCTTTGCCGCGGATGCCGTCGACGGCGCCGACGTCCATTGGTACGCGCTGTACGGCCTGGTCCACTACGACTTTCTGCGCTGGCTCGGCGTCTCGCTCCGGTACTCCCTGTTCAACGATCTCGACGGCGCGCGGACGGGTGTCGCGCAGGTGCTGCAGTCATTCACGCTAGCCCCGATCGTGCACCTCTCGCGGCTCATCCCCGAGCTCCGCCCGCTGGGCGTGACCTACGCACGCACCCGGCATCCGGTCGATTGGGTGGATCTGCGGTTCGATTACCGCTTGGGCCGATCCGATCAAACGGTCTTCTCCGACGTGGCGCCGGGCATTCCCATCACCGAGGCGGCGAACACCGCGCACGTGGTGACCCTCCAAATGGTCGTCAACTACTGAAGGAGGCGTCCGATGCACGGAATCCATCTGTCGCGCCTGCCTCTCAGCGCCAAAGTGTTCTGCTCGTTGTTCCTGCTCGGGATCGGCTGCGGAGCGCTGGCCGCGTTCGCGCAGGCGGCCACGGCAGTGGGCGTCTCACCGTCCGCCGTCCGGGAGAGCCTGGCGCCCGACCTGCCGATGACCGGGATGCGCCACGGCGAGATGAGCGCGGAGCAGGAGATCGACCTCGGTCAGCTCACGAGGACGGCCAAGGTCTGGATGCGCACGCCGCTGCTCATCCAGACCAGCCATACGCACTTGTTCGGGCAGACGCTGATCGCGGGCCTCCTCGGGCTCATCTTCCTCTTCGTGCCCCTGCGCGAAGGACCCAAGGCGGCGATCGTCGCCCTCCCGTTCGTCGGGACGCTGGTGGACATCGGCGGGATGTGGGCCACGCGCTTCGTCTCGCCCTCGCTCAGCGTGCTGGTGATCGCGGGAGGCACGCTGTTCGCGCTCGGTTACGTGCTCATCGCGGCGCTCTCGATGCACGACCTCTGGCTGCGGAAGGAGACAGCATGACTCGTCGACTCGCGTTCCTGCTCTGCGCCCTGGCGGCCGCGCCGGCGCTCGCGCACATCACTCCGCCCGTGCTGCTCGTCTCGGACCGCGACGCGGTATCCGGGCTTCTCACGGGAGCCAAGCGATACTTCGTCCGCGAGGTGCGCCTGACGCCCGCCGAGCGCCAGGCGATCCAGAAAGACACCGGCTGGGCGCCGGACGAGGACTTCTACCGCTTCTACATCGGCCGGGACGACGGGCAGCACGACGTCGGCGCGGTCACCTTCCTCACCGAGTACACCATCCACGGCCCGGTGCGCGTCGCGGTGGCGCTGACGCCCGACGGCAAGGTCAAGGGCGCGGCGGTCGCCGAGGTGAGCGAGGAAGCCTATCCTTGGGTGAAGACGCTGATCGACCGCGGCTTCCTCGCCTCCTTCGCCGGGCGCGATGCGCACGCCACGTTCACGGGGGGCGCGGGCGGACGGAGCTCGATGCCCCGCTTCTACGGCGAGATCATCGGGAGCCTCGTCCAGCGGGCGGCGCTGCTGTACGAGACGGGCGTGCTGAAGCGTTCCCATTGAACGGACGCGAGTTGGCGCTTATCCTGGTCAGTCGCGCCCGATAGGGGCGCGCTGCGGAGGAAACCATGGCGCGTCCTGTCCGGGTGCTGGTGGCGAAGGCGGGCCTCGACGGACACGACCGCGGGGCGAAGGTGGTGGCGCGCATCCTGCGCGACGCGGGGATGGAGGTCGTCTACACCGGCCTGCACCGCACTCCGGACCAGATCGTCAGCGCCGCCGTCCAGGAGGACGTCGACGTGGTCGGGATCAGCCTGCTCTCCGGCGCGCACATGTCGCTGGTGCCACGCATCGTCGAGAAGCTGCGCGCTTCGGGCGCAGGCGACGTGGCGGTGGTCATCGGCGGCGTCATCCCGGACGACGACATCGAGCCGCTCCGCAGCCAGGGCGTGGCGGACATCTTCCCGCAGGACACGCCGCCCGACGTGATCGTCACCCGCATCCGCGCGCTCGCGGCCGCGCGTCCGCTGGAATGACCATCCCGCTGGACCTGAGCCGCATCGCGCGTGAGCGCGGCGCCGACCTGCGCTCCTGGCCGCCCCGCTACGATCCCGCATACCGGCCCGGGTCCGGCGAGCCGTGCTGGCTGCCCGAGATCGAGCGCGCGGCGCCGGAGCAGCGCGACGAGCTGATCCTGGCCAAGCTCCGCGCCCAGGTCCGCTGGGCGTGGGAGAGAAGCCCGTTCTACCGGCGCAAGTGGGACGAAGCGGGCGTCTCGCCCGACACGCTGCGCACCCTGCGCGATCTCGCGCGCTTTCCCGTGGTGCAGAAGAACGAGCTGCGCGCGGCGCAGGCGGCGCACCCACCCTTCGGGGACTACCTGTGCATCGATCCCGCCGACGTGGCGCGGATCCACGGCACCAGCGGCACCACGGGGCGCCCGACGGTGTTCGGCATCGGCCGGGACGACTGGGGGCGGATCGCGGAGGCGCACGCCCGCATCCTCTGGGGGGCCGGCATCCGGCCGCGCGACCGGGTGATGATCTGCTCCTTCTTCAGCCTCTACATGGGCTCCTGGGGCGCGCTCATCGGGGTCGAGCGGCTGGGCGCGACCGCCTTCCCCTTCGGCGCGGGCGTGACCGGCCAGACCCTGATGGGCGTGCAGTGGGCGCGCGAGATGAAGCCCACCGCGTTCTACGGGACGCCCTCGTACGCGCTCCACTTCGCCGACACGGCCAGGCGGGAGGGCATCGACCCGCGGTCGTTCGGGTTCCGCGTGCTCTTCTTCTCCGGAGAGCCGGGCGCGGGGATCCCCTCCACCAAGAAGCAGATCGAGGAGACCTTCGGCGCCGCCTGCATCGACATGGGCTCGACCGCCGAGATGTCGCCGTGGATGACGGACGGCGAGTGCGGCGCGCGCGGCGGCATGCACCTGTGGCAGGACATCGTCTACACCGAGGTGTGCGATCCGAAGACGTTCCAGCCGCTGCCCTACGGCTCGGAAGGCACGCCCGTCTACACCCACCTCGAGCGCACCTCGCAGCCGATGATCCGGTTCGTCGCCGGCGACCTGACCCGCTGGACGGACGCGCCCTGCGCCTGCGGGCGGACCTACCCGCGCCTGCCACAGGGGATCTACGGGCGCATCGACGACATGTTCATCGTGCGCGGCGAGAACATCTATCCCTCGGCGATCGAGGACGTCCTGCGCGCCATCGACGGATTCGGCGGCGAGTTCCGCGTGATCATCTCGCGGCGCGAAGCGATGGACGACCTGCTGGTCCGGGTGGAGGTCGCCCCCGGACGCGACGCCCCGGCGCTGGAGCGCGAGATGCGCGAGCGCCTGCAAGCGCGCGTGGGCGTGCGCCCCCGGCTGGAGCTGGTGGCGCAGGGCAGCTTGCCGCGCACCGAGTTCAAGGCGAAACGGGTGATCGACGATCGCGACCTCTACCGCAAAGGCGTCTCCGGGAGCTGACATGAGCGACGAGAAGGAGAAGGCGCGCGCGCGGCGCCTCGAGTGGGAGCAGAACGAGCTGCGCGAGTTTCGCAAGCGTCAGCCCGAGTCGAAGGATCGCTACGAGACGGCCTCGGGCCTCCCCGTGCACCGCGTGTACACGCCCGAGGATGCGGTGCCGTTCGAGGAGATCGGACTGCCCGGGCAGTTTCCCTTCACGCGCGGCCCGTACCCGACGATGTATCGCGGGCGCACCTGGACGATGCGCCAGATCGCCGGGTTCGGCACCGGCGAGGACACCAACCGCCGCTTCCGGTACCTCATCGACCAGGGGCAGACGGGCCTCTCGGTCGATTTCGACATGCCCACGCTGATGGGCTACGACTCGGACGATCCGCTCTCCGAAGGCGAGGTGGGCCGCGAAGGGGTCGCCATCGACACTCTCGAGGACGTGCGGGCGCTCTTCGCCGGCATAGATCTGGAGGCGATCTCCGTGTCGATGACCATCAACCCGACCGCCTGGATCCTGCTCGCCATGTACGTCGCGCTGGCGCAGGAGCGGGGCTACGACCTGAACAAGCTCTCGGGAACGGTGCAGGCGGACATCTTGAAGGAGTACCAGGCGCAGAAAGAGTGGATCTTCCCCATCCGCCCCTCGATGCGCGTGGTGCGCGACCTGATCGTCTACTCGGCGCGCAACCTGGCCCGCTACAACCCGATCAACATCAGCGGCTACCACATCAGCGAGGCCGGCGCGAACGCGGTGCAGGAGCTCGCCTTCACCATGTGCAACGCGGTGGCGTACCTGCAGGAGGTCACCGGGGCAGGCGTGCAGGTCGACGAGTTCGCTCCGCGGCTCGCCTTCTACTTCATCGCCCAGCAGGATTTCTTCGAGGAGGTCGCCAAGTTCCGCGCCGCGCGCCGCTGCTGGGCGAAGATCGCCAGGCGTTTCGGCGCGAAGAAGCCCGAGTCGATGCGGCTGCGGTTCCATTGCCAGACCGCCGCCGCCACGCTGACCAAGCCGCAGCCGATGAACAACGTCGTGCGCACCGCGCTGCAAGCGCTCTCGGCGGTGCTGGGCGGCGCCCAGTCGCTGCACACCAACGGGCTCGACGAGGCGTACGCGATCCCCTCCGAGATGGCGATGAAGGTGGCGCTGCGGACGCAGCAGATCATCGCGGACGAGACCCGCGTGGCGCAGGTGGCCGATCCGCTGGGCGGCTCCTGGTACGTCGAGTCGCTCACCAAGCGCATCGAGGACGAGGTGTTCGCAGTCCTCGACAAGGTGGAGACGATGGGCGGCACGATCCGCGCCGTCGAGCAGGGCTATTTCCAGAAGGAGATCGCCGAGACCGCGTACCGGACGGCGCGGAAGAAGGGCTCGGGCGAGCTGCCGGTAGTCGGCGTGAACAAGTACGTCGACCCCCCCAAGCAGGAGCAGATCGAGATCCACAAGATCGATCCGGAGGTCGAGCAGCGGCAGATCGCGCGCACCAGGGACGTCCGCCGCAAGCGCGACGGCGCCAGGGTTTCGGCGCTGCTCGAGCGGCTGGAGCGCGAGTCGCGCGACCCGGCGGTAAATCTAATGCCGGTCACCATCGACCTGGTGAAGGCGGGCGCGACCATGGGGGAGATCGTCGCGCGCCTCAAGGGCCCCTTCGGGACGTACGTCGAGACGCCGGTGTTCTGAGCCGAGGAGGCTTGCGGCGCGTCTCGCCGTGAGCGAACCTGCGAAGCCGTGACCGCTCCCGGCCGCCGGCACCGTGCTCTCGTCGCGGCGGCGCTGTCGGCATTCGGGCTCTGCGTCGGGCCTGTGCTGCACGGGGAGCTGCACGCGCGCGAGCGCGAGAGCGCGCTGGAGCGGCTCTTCCAGATCGCCTTCCGTCCCGATCGGGGGGCGGGGTACTCGCAGGAGCTGGCACGCGCCGCCGAGGAGGCGCTCGGCGGCGGGCACTCCCACCAGCACGGTCCGCCCGCGGGTGCGGAGCACGGCGTGGGCTCGCTGGCGCACCTGGCGCTGGCGGTCCACCCGGCTGCGCTGCCGCCGCCGCTTCCGCCTCCCGAGCGCGTGCCGGAGCTGCCCGCTCGTGAATACAGCCCGGCGCACCTCTCGCCGCGGTACCTCGTCCCCGATCGTTCGCAAGGGCCTCCGCGCGGCTGACGCCCGAAGCCGCGCTCGCCAATCCGTTCCCCGAGGCCCGCCATGTCCTCGCGTTCGCGCGCAGCCGCGTGCTGCGCGGCCGCTTCGATCTCCTTCTCCGCGCTCGCGCAGGCGCAAGCGCCGCCCCGTTTCGTCGCTCCGCGGCTGCTGGAGCGGGTCGATCCCGATCCGCTGCCGCCCACCGTCCAGCGCAGCATCGTCTCGCCGAAGGCGAGCGTGGTGCTCACGCCCATCGAGCAGCTGGACCTGTACCTGAACTTCGGCTCGGGCTTCCATTCCAACGACGCGCGGAGCGCGATCGAGACCAGCGGCGCGGGCGCGGTGCCTCGGGCGCTCGGAGCCGAGGCCGGGGCCCGCGCGCGCCTTCTCGACGGCCGGCTGGATCTCGCCGCGGCGGCCTGGCGCCTCGATCTCGATTCCGAGCTGGTCTGGAGCGGCGACGCAGGAGGGACCGAGCCGGCCGGCGCCACCCGCCGGCAGGGGCTCGACCTCGAGGCGCGCTGGCGGATCCTGCCCTGGGTGTACGCCGACCTCGACGTGTCGCTGGCCAGGAGCCGTTTCAAGGCGGACTCCGGGAACGGCAACGCGGTGGCGCTCGCGCCGTCGCGCATCGTCACGGCCGGGCTGACCGCGCAGCACCCGTCCGGGCTGCGCGCCTCCCTGCGCCTGCGCCACGTGGGCGAGCGCCCCGCCTCCGAGCTCACGGCCGACGACCCGCTCGACCCGGCGAATCCCGGCGGCCCGCGCGTACCTCCGTGCACGCCCGCCCTCGACGCGAGCACGGCGCAGGGACGGCGATGCTACCTCGTCGCCGAGGGATACACAGTGCTCGACGCAGCCGTCGCGTACGTCACGCCGCGCTGGAGCGTCACGCTCTCGGGCGAGAACCTCACCGACGCGACCTATCGCGAGGCGCACTTCGGGAACGTCTCGCAGGTGACGCGCGGAGCGGACGTGCGCCCGAGCTTTTCACCGGAGCAGCATCCGGTGCAGGACGTCCACTTCACGCCGGGGAATCCGCTGGCCGTGCAGCTCACGGGCACGTTGTTCTTCTAGCCGCCGCCCTGTTCGGCCAGAGTGATCAATCATGAGCATGGTTCACGAGGACACTGCGGGCCGATCGTCCGCTTGCCGTCCCTTCGGGCGCCTTGCTGTGGACCGCGGGACCATTCCCTGGGAAGGATTCCGCCCGTGGAGCACCGCCCGCCCGCGACCATCCTGCTGGTCGACGACTATCCGCCGAACCTGACGGCCCTGGAGGCCGCGCTCGAGCCCCTCGAGCAGCGCCTGGTCAAGGCCAGCTCTGGCGCCGAGGCGCTCAAGTTCCTCCTCTCCGAAGAGACCTGCGCGCTGATCCTGCTCGACGTGAACATGCCCGGGCAGGACGGCTTCGAGACGGCGGACCTGATCCGCTCGCGCCGCCGCACGCGCGACATCCCCATCCTGTTCATGACCGCGGCGCGCCGGCCGGAGGGCGCCCGGCTCGCCTCCGAGCATGGGGCCGCGGACTACATCGTGCGGCCGGTCGAGCCGGAGGTGCTGCGGACCAAGGTGCGCGGCATCCTCGAGCTGCGCGAGCGCGCCGACGACCTCGAGCAGCAACTGCTCCGCACCGCGGAGCACGAGCGCGCGCAGCTCGTCACCGAGCGCCGCCTCGAGCGGCGATACAGGTCGCTGGTCGAGGCCACGGGGCAGGTGGTGTGGAGCATGGGCCCGGGCGGGGACGTGCTGGAGGACTCGCCTTCGTGGCGCGCCTTCACTGGCCAATCGGCGGAACAGCTGGTGGGGCGCGGCTTCCTCGACGCGGTCCATCCCGACGACCGCGATCGCGCCGAGCGCGCCTGGAAGGCGGGGCTCGCCGACAAGCTGCCGTACGACGTCGAGTTCCGCCTGCGCCGCGACGGCGGCGGCCATGCGGAGGTGCTCTCCCGAGGCGTGCCCGTGCTGGACGACGACGGCAGCGTGCTGGAATGGCTGGGCACCTGCATCGACCTGACCGAGCACAAGCGAGCTGACGAGGAGGTGCGCGCCTCGCGCGATCAGCTCGACGTGATCCTGGGCAGCGTGAGCGAGGGGATCACCGCGCAGGACGCGACCGGACGGCTGGTGTTCGCCAATGACGAGGCCGCTCGCATGAGCGGGTTCTCGTCGGGCGCCGAGATGCTCGCGGCGGGCACGCGGGCGGTCGCCGACCGCTTCGAGGTGCGCGACGAGGCCGGCGGCCCGTTCCCGCTCGAGCTTCTCCCGAATCGCGCCGCGTTGCGCACGGGCGTGCGGTCGGAGGGGCTGCTGCGGGTCCGGCGGAAGGACGCGGACGACGACCGCTGGGTCCTGTTGCGGTCGACGCCGGTGCTGGGCCCGCCGGGCACGGCCTCGCTGGTGATCAACGTGATGCAGGACGTGACCGAGCAGCGGCGCTCCGCCTTCGCCGCCCAGCTGCTCTCGGACGCCGGCCGCGTGCTGGGATCGAGCCTGGAGGCGGACGCCACGCTGGCGGCGATCGCCCAGCTCGCCGTCCCGCGGCTGGCCGACTGGTGCGCCGTGCACCTTCGGCAGCCCGAAGGATCCATCCGGCTGCTCGCGCTCGCCGGCCTCGAGGCCGACGCCGAGCACGCGGCCAGCGAATCCGCCGCGCGCGAACGCGTGGACGCTTTCGCCGCGCACGGCGTGGCGGAGGCCCTGCGCACCGGGAAGACCGAGTGGGGACGCAGCCTGCCGGACGCCCTGCTGGTGGAGCGCGCCGATGGTCCGCGGCACCTCGAGGAGCTGCGCTCCGCGGGGATGCTCTCGTACATCACGGCCCCGTTCTGCGCCCGCGGCCAGGCGCTGGGGGCGCTGACCCTGGTCACCACGGCGCGGTCGGGCCGGCGGTACGATGCGGTCGACGTGCGCACCGCCGAGGAGCTGGCCGATCGGGTGGCCGCCGCGCTGGACAACGCGGCGCTCTACAAGCGCGAGCAGGAGGCGGTGCGCGCGCGCGACGACTTCCTCTCCATCGCCTCGCACGAGCTGCGGACGCCGCTCACTCCGCTGCGACTCCAGACCCAGATCCTGCGGCGCCTGCTCGCGCACGGACAGACGCCCCCGCGAGAGAAGCTGGCGGCGAGCCTCGACACGCTGGAGCGCCAGACCGAGCGCCTCGGCCGCCTGGTCAGCGACCTGCTCGACGTGTCGCGCATCACGGCCGGAAAGCTCACCCTCCACCGCGAGCGGCTCGACCTGGCCGAGATCGCGAGCGAGGTGGTGGAGCGGTACGCCGGGGTCAGCCCCTCGCCGATCGCGCTGCAGACGCAGAGCGCACCCGGCAGCTGGGATCGCGCCCGGCTCGAGCAGGTGGCGACCAACCTGCTCGCCAACGCGATCAAGTACGGCGAAGGCAAGCCGATCGACGTGGTCGTCGCGCTCAAGGACGGGGTCGCCGTGCTGGTGGTCCGCGACCGCGGCATCGGCATCGCGCCCCAGGATGCGGAGCGCATCTTCGGCCGGTTCGAGCGCGCCACCTCGGCCACCTCGTACGGCGGGCTCGGTCTGGGCCTCTACATCGCGCAGCAGATCGCGGCGGCGCACGGCGGACGGATCTCGGTCGAGAGCGCGCCGGGGCAGGGCGCGGCTTTCACCGTCGCCCTCCCGCCGGGAGAGCCTTGATCGGCGATGTTCGTCCTCGGGCATCTCGGCATCGGGAGCTGGGTCGCCGCGCGCCGGGTCCGCGCCGAGCAGCTCGCGTGGCTGTTCTTCGGCACGCTGCTGGCCGACCTCGTCGACAAGCCGCTCTACTACGCGCTCGTGCTCGCCACCGGCCGGCGCGGCGCCGAGCTGGGCCTGGTCACGGGGACGCGCACTTTCGGGCACACGCTGCTGCTGGTCGTCGCGCTCTGGCTCTTGCTGCCGAGGCGCATCGGCACGCCGCTCGCCCTCGGCATGATCACCCACCTCGGACTCGACGAGCTGGGCGACGCGTTGGGGCTGTTCGTCCCCGCGCTGGGCACTCGCCCGCAACCGGGGACCATCACCGCCATCCTGTTCCCGTTCCTGGGGCTCCGCTTCCCCGTGTCGCCGTTCCACAGCGCGCTGGAGCACCTGGCCTCGCTGTCAAACGCGTACGTGCTCGCGGGCGAGATCGCCGGCGCCGCCCTGCTCGCGTGGCAATGGCGCGCCGGCCTCTTCACACGGCGACCGCCTGCGGAGAGAGGAGCGAGCGGAAATACGCCAGCGTCTCCTTGAGTCCCTGCTCGATGGGGCCGACAGCTACCGCCCCGGCTGGGAGAAGTGGTTCGATCGGCAGATCCGCGCCCTGGAAGACTTTCGCCTGACGGTGACGTATTGCTTCACGCCGGAGCACCGAGGCGTGCAGCCGCACCACACCAGCCCGCCGCGCGAGGTGGAGGAGCTCGCCGACTTCTGCGCGCGGATGACGCGAAGGTACCGGGCCTGAGCATGGACCTGAGCTGGGTCACGCCTCATCTCGCGGTCGGGGGCAGCTTCGGCATGGAGGAGGCGGTGGAGCTGGCGCGCGAGCAGGGCATCGAGCGCGTCGTCGACCTGCGCAGCGAGCGCTGCGACGACGAGGAGGTCTTGCGCAGCCACGGCGTGGTGCTGCTCAAGCTGCCCACCGACGACGGCTGCGCCGTCTCGCAGGAGATGCTGGACGAGGGAGTGGCGTGGGTCGACGCGCAACTCGCCGCCGGCCGCCGCGTCTTCGTCCACTGCGAGCACGGCATCGGCCGCAGCGCCCTGCTGGCGGTCTGCGTGCTGGTCTTTCGCGGACACGATCCGCTCGAGGCGCTGGGGCTTCTCAAGCAGGCGCGCCGGAAGGCCTCGCCCAGCCCCCAGCAGCTGGAGGCCTTCCGCACCTGGGTCTCCCGGCGGGCGGCAGGCGTTCCCGTCCCTCCGCTGGAAGCCCTCGGCCGGATCGTCTGGGCGGCCTGAATCTCGGCGCTGACCGCGGTGTGGTTCTTCGTCAGGTGGTTGATCGCGTATCCGCGGGCGACGCGCGCCGCCTTCCCGGCGTTTCGGGTGGATCGTGCGTGGCCAGACGCTCGACTGCGGAGTGCAGGATGCGGAGCTGGCGGGACAGGCGGACGCCGGCGGGGGTCTTGTCGTCGATCGGCGGGGGCGGGTTCGGCGGGCGTTGGTCGCGCAAGGCGGCGCCGAGGTCCTCCAGGGCCGAGTCCAGCGCCGGCCGCAGCGCCCGCAGATCGACGCCGTCCGGAGAGTGCAGCGCCATGGCGATCGAGTTGCGCAGGCGGCGCGCGTAGGTGAGCAGCGTCATGTACGCGGAGACGCGTTCCGCCGGCTCGACCTGCTCGCCGAGGTGGCGCTGGAAGGAGGCATCGGCGTTGGCGGCGGCGAGGCCGAAGGAGCGGCGCGCCGCGGGCTCGGAGCCGGGATCGGCAAGGACCGCGTCAAGGTACTCGCGCAGGCGGTGGAAGAGGGCGGCGAGCCGCTGCGGGAGCTCGTCGCGCTCGCGGCTGGGCCAGAGGAGCTGCGCGGCGAAGGCCAGGCCGCCGCCGATCAGCGTGCTCTCGATGCGGGCAGAGGCGAGGTGCCAGTCGCCGCTCAGCACCTCGGCCATGAGCAGGAAGACGGGCGTGACCAGCAGGGTGAAGAGGCCGTAGTTGAGCGGGCGAAGGGCGAGAGCGAGAGCGGAGAGGGGGAAGAGGACCACTCCGACCAGCGTCGGGCTGCGCAGGACGGGCAGCAGCAGCGCCGCCACGCCCGCCCCCACCACGGTGCCCAGGACGCGCTGCACGGCGCGGCGGACGGTCGAGCCGGAGTCGGGCTGCAGGACGATGACCACCGCCACCGGCGACGCCCAGCCATGCGGCGATCGCGGCGCCGATCGACACGGTCACCGCCATCCGGGCGGCGTGGCGCAGCACCGCCGAGTCGGGCGCCAGCGCGGCGCGGACGGTCGTGCGCGGCGCTTCCGTCTCCGGAGCAAGGACGTCGCTCTCCAGCGGAGCGCCGGTGCGCAGCGCGGCGGCGACCCGGACCGCGAGCTGCACGGTGGTGATCAGCCGGGCCCGGGCGTGCTCGACCTCGGGTGGAGCGCCGGGCAACGATCCGGGCAGCGAGATGGCCGGCGGACCGGCCCTGTCCTCGATCGCGTCGGCGATCCCTTGCAGCGCCGCCGCGACCGCCCGCAGCCAGCTCGCGTCCACCGTGTGCGCCGCCGCGAGCGCCTCGCCGACGATGATCAGTTCGCGGAGCAGGACGTCGGCGGTCTCGAAGAGCACCACGAGCTGCTGCCCGCGAGCGCTCTCCGCGTTGCGCGCGCGCCGGACGGCGCCCAGCGCGACCCGCGCGCGCTCCAGCTCGGCGCGGACGCGCGACGGCTGCTGCAGGACCAGCGCCGACCAGGCCCGCTCGCGGTCCGTCGACGGCTCGGCGATCTTCGCGGCAAGCGCGGCCAGCTCGCGGTAGCAGCTCGCGATCGCGAGCCGGGCGGGGCGGTACGCGTGCACCGGCCACAGGAGCAGCGCGAGCACGGTGGAGAGCGCGCAGCCGCCCAGCGCCATCGCGACGCGGGGCAGCGCCTGGTCCGGCGGCGCCGGTGAGCCGAGCGCGATGCAGAGCAGGATCAGCGCGGTCGTCCCGACCGTGCCCGCCGCCTCCCCGCCCACGCGCGCCAGCGAAGCGGCGATCGCGCCGGCGAAGAGCAGCGCGATCGACAGGGCAGAACTGGTCGAGGCGACCGTCCCCAATCCCGTGACCAGTGCTGCCGCCGCGGCAAACGCGGCCATCGTCCGCGCGCGCAGCAGGTGCGGTCCTCCGGGGTCGGCGATCGCGCACACTCCAGGCTCTTGCGGACGTGGGCGCCGAGGACCGGCGCGGCAGGCGGCATCGCGCGCGCAGCCTACCAAGAGCGTCCGCCGGTGGGATCAGTCGCTTTCGACCTTCTGCAGCAGGATCAGCGAGCGCGGCGCGGCGTCGATCTTGCCGCCCGCCGGGTATTACCCGTCTATGATTGAATTACTGTGTCGGCAGATAAACCAGCTAAGATCGATCTAAACAGCAAGGACCGGTCCCTGAGCCGACTGGCCTGGCGCTCGTCAACCCGCCCGGAGCGGCAGCCGCAGCCGGGCGCGCGCCCCGGCCCGATCGCCCCGGTTCTCGAGCGACAACGTCCCCTGGTGCAGCTCCGCAATCTGGCGGCTCAGCGCGAGCCCGATGCCGGTCCCCTGCGGCTTGGTGGTGAAGAAGGGGACGAAGAGGTTCGAAGCGTCCGCGATGCCCGGCCCTTCGTCGAGCACCGACACCTTGGTGCGGGATGTCCTCGCCGCGCTCGCGCAGCGGAGGCAGGTGGATCTCCACCGTGTCCCTTGGGATCCCGCGATCCCAGAACCGGACAGGTGCCGCTACGCTACTTCGGAGCGGCCGGCGGCTGCGCCGGTTTCGCTGCCGCGGGAGTTTCGGTCGCGGCCGGGGGCGGCAGATCCTTGCGGTACTCGGGCCGGTACGGCCCGGCGGGAAAGCCCGGTCCCGGGTACGCCATGGCCCGCGCGTTCGCCTGCCTGGCCATCGGCATGTAGTTCGGCGCCGCCTTGGTCACGATCGCCGCCGCGATCGCGCCGGCGAGCCCCTGGCCCCCGCTCTGCGAGCCGTACACGCCGGTCTCGTGGTCCCTCCACAACTCCTCGCCCGTCCGGCCGTCCTTCAGCACGTAGTCGAATTCCACCGTCACTTGCGTGGAGAGGACCATGTACTTGGCCGTCCATTGCTCGATGGTCACGTAGAGGACGGCGTCCGCTCCGAACAGCGCGCACAGCCGGGTCGGGTCGGTGCCGTGGACGAGCGAGGCGTCCGCCATCCCCCCGTCCTCTCCTCCACGGTCGAGGCGGGCACCGCCGCGGCCGCGGCCGCAGGCGCCTTGGCGCGGGCCGCGTTGCGGATCAGCTTGTCCATCAGCGTCCGCGACTCGGGCCAGCGCTTGCTCTCCTTCTCGAAGTAGACCACTGCCTCGGCGGCGCGGCCCTCCTCGTAGAGGGCCCAGCCGTACTCGGCGTAGCACCCGGGCGGCACCACGCCCCCGTGCTCCTCAGCCGCCTGGATGATGCCCGACAGCTTGGCGACGTACTCCTCGCGCTTCTGCGGGTTCTTGTAGTGGTCGTAGAGCGCCTCGTCGTAGCCGCCCCACCGGTACATGCTGTTCTGCGCGCATCCGAAGGGCGAAAGCCCGGCCAGCACCGCGAGGGCGCCCAGCGTCTGCAGGGGTCGCATGGTCAGCGCACCTGGATGGTCTTCGTCTCGCTCTCGATGAAGACGGTCTGGCGGAAGAGCACCTTGCCCGAGGTGTCGCGCACGTCCACCACGTGCGTGCCCGGCTCGACCAGCAGGACCGCGGGCTGGCCGTCGTAAGCGCCGGCGTCCCCCACCGGGTTCCCGTCGACGAAGAGCTGCGATCCGCCCGGCGCGCCCTCGACGGCCAGGCTCGGCCGGCTGTCGGTGGTGCGCACCGTGGTGGACGGCATCGCGCAGGCGGCGATCGACAGCGCGGAGGCGAGGAGGAGACGTTTCATGGCATGCCTCCGCGGGCGGGCTCGGCGACGAAGAGCGTCGCGAGGGCGCCGGGGTCCACCGTCCCCGAGGTCACCTCGCAGACGGAGCCCTCGTTCGTCTCGCTGTCGCCGAACAGGCTGACCACCCGAACCGTCGCGATCTGCCGCGGGGGCAGCGTGATCTCGAACCCCGACTGCTTGCTCTTGGCGGTCCCCGTCGCCTGGAGCACGGCGAGCGCGTCGCCCGGCCTCAGCCCCTGGCGCTCGCCTCCGGCGATGAAGAGCTGGGTCCCGCGCACCTCGAGGATGTCGGTGCGCCAGGGGCGGTCGTACAGCTTGTCGACCAGGCGGTCGACCACGTCGGAGATGGCCGCGGCGATGGCGCGGTCGTTGAGGGTGGCGTCGTATTCGGCGCGGCTGCCGAAGCCGGCGATCTCGCCGCTCTCGGTGCTGGCCTCGCCCGACCCGTTGGCCGAGAAATAGGCGAGCCCGGTCTGCACGTCGACCAGGCGGATGTCGACCTTGGCCTTCGCGGTCTGCAGCTTCGTGCTGCTCAAGAACCCGCTCTTGCCTCCCACCGAGCGGCCGAACTCGGTGACCGAGCCGGCGATGACGGTGTCGGCGCCGATCAGCGATCCTCCCGAGAGCTTCTGCTCGCGCTCCAGCTTCGCCGCGTCGGGGCGCTCCAGGACCAGGAACTTCCCCGAGAGCACCAGGCGCGACATGAGCATGTCGCCCGCCTGCTTGCCGATGCGGTCCAGGTCCTGGTCGGTGAGCAGCGACCGGCCGTAGTTGCTCTCGTTGGTGAACCGGGCGATCGCGATCTTCGTCTTGTAGCGGTGCCCGGCGGGGACCTGGGCGGCGGATTGCGCTGCGATCTGCTTGCCGCGCGAGACCGGCGCCTCGACCGGGACCGGCCTCTCCGAGACGGTCGCGCAGGCGGTAAGCAGAAGCCCCGCGAGGGCGACGCGAAGTGGATGCATGGTGACCCTCCCTGACGGACGACAATCCTACCCGACGTCCGGGAGTACCGAGAAGGGGACGAGCGCCCGCCTACTCCGCGCGGAGCGCAATGAGCGGGTCGACCCGCGCCGCGCGGCGGGCCGGCAGCCAGCAGGCGCCCAGCGCCACCAGGCCGAGGGCAGCGGCGACCGCCGACGCCCTATTCGGCGGCGTTGCTCTTCGCGAGGCGGGAC
>WNGG01005848.1_pt1 | contig 19607 bp, 16 predicted proteins | sample 5400661 | NCBI WGS metagenome assembly WNGG01 (sample SAMN13153372, study PRJNA577476) | soil metagenome | isolation source: 100 cm soil or saprolite under Garry oak tree replicate 1 | place: USA:California | collected 2016-06-15
CACCGGACATGGTGCGAACGATGGCCCCGCATGCCATTGTCTTTGCCCTGGCCAATCCCGATCCAGAGATTCTGCCCGGGGAGGCGCTCGCTTCAGGCGCTCGCGTGGTGGCGACGGGTCGCTCGGACTATCCTAACCAGGTGAACAACTCCCTGGTCTTTCCAGGACTCTTTCGCGGAGCCTTAGATGTGAGAGCGCGCCATGTCAATGAGGCTATGAAGATTGCAGCTGCCGAACGCTTAGCGGCACTGGTCGGTGAGCGTGAGTTGCAGGAAGGCCAGATTATTCCGCCTGCCATGAGCTACGAGGTTGCGCCTGCCCTGGCTGCTGCCGTAGCGCAGGCGGCAATGGACAGCGGCGTCGCTCGCCTGCGTGTCGATGCACAGCTCGTCGAACGCTACTGCCGTGATTTCATCTACGAAGGATTCATGGCACCGGTCCCTGCGCTGGATGAAACAGCGGAGACGGCGTGAGTTCACCTGCCCTTCGCGCTGATGTCCATAAATGGAAGCGTTGCGACTCCCGTTTTATAGCAATTGCATGCTCATTTTTATTTCACTACCTGCTCCTGGTTTGCATCCTCGCATCGGCAGCTGCTTGGGGAGAAGTGGGCATGATCTGCATCAATTCGATCGGATTGCCATCAGGATCGTTGAGCCAGTATTGCAGGTTGGAATCCAACCCCTGAGTAGGGGTTCCACTGATCTCAAGGCCTCGTGCTGCTAACTGGCGGAGGGTTGCTGGCAGATCATCAACCAGGAGGCAAACATGTTTGTAACTCGCTTGAGGATCCCGTGCTGAAATCGTTCCTGGGGCATCCTGCGGATCAGGAAACAACTCGAGAAAAGAGCCCGTGGCAATCTGGATATACACAATCCAGTAAAATAGCTTTTCTTTATCGTTTCCTCTTCGGTCGGCATGCCACGCCTCACTCGGTAACATTTTAAATACAGGCGCTTGCGCTTCTTTCCATAAGTTGCGTATAATTTTTATAGTGAATGGGCCAAACATCTCAGGAGGTCGAAACAAAGGAGTTTCGGAAGGAGTGAATGACGATTATGACGGAACCACGAATCATCAAGTTTTATGAAACCACCCTGCGTGATGGCGAACAGACGCCAGGGGTTAACTATTTTCCAGAAGAGAAACTGGCAATTGCCCGGGCCCTGGCAGATATGGGCTTTGATACATTAGACTGCGGTTTTCCTATCTCCTCACCGGGAGAATTTGAAGCAGTACGCTTGATCGCCTCGCAGGTAGACAATGCCGAGATCTGCGCCATTGCGCGTACACACCTGGCTGACATTGACAGAGCGTGGGAAGCAGTGAAAAATGCCAACCGTTCAGCGATCCAGCCGTTTGTCAGCGTATCTCCCTTGCACCGCAAGGTCAAACTGGGTAAGACACGCGAAGAGGTGCTTGAAATGGCAAGGACAGCCGTTGCCCATGCCCGCACCTATACCGAAAACGTTGATTTTGCCCTGGAAGATACGACGCGCACCGAACACGACTTTATTCTAGAGGTATGTGCAGCGATCTTTAAAGAAGGAGTGCGTTTTGTCACCCTCTGCGATACTGTTGGGTTTGCGCTTCCCTGGGAATTTGGTCAGTTGGTCGCCGATGTAAGGCGTGAGTTCCCCGGTATACGCATTTCCGCCCACTGCCATGACGACCTGGGTATGGCCGTGGCCAATGCTTTGGAAGGACTGCGCAACGGGGCAGAGCGTGTAGATACCTGTATCAACGGTCTCGGGGAACGCGCAGGCAATGCCGCGACCGAAGACATCGTCATGGCTATTCGCACCCGTTCAGCCGATCTTGGCATGGACGTCAGGGTAGATACCACGAAGATTATTCCCACCAGCCGTCTCGTAGCAAAGTTTTCCGGTATGCAGCCGCAGTGGACCAAGTCGGTCGTTGGGACCATTGGGCGCTTTTTGCACATGGTGGCAGGCCCTGTTCCCACGCAAATCGAATATCTAGCCAGCACAGGCTCCTCCCCTCTCTGTTCGATTTAAACCCCATTTCCTGGAAGTCTGCCGCTAGCTCCTTACTTACTCCTAATTTGGCTGCTCGGTGTTCAATGGCACTCCACGTTTTATCTGGCAAAGCCTCAAGAATGGCCCTGGCCTTTTCCGCCGCGTACATGGCCTGTACTATCTCGTCCTCTTCCGCTGCCCAGGTCTCCCGGTTTGAGGTACAGCGGAAAAAGCAGCTATCGATTTCCCAATCGGGGCGTTTCCAGCGGATTTCCATCCTGAGCCAACCAGGAGCGGGTCGACTTAGGATGATGTCTTTCACGAGAGCGTTCACAAAGCGCATCCTTCTCTGGAAGGGGAAGTTTCGCCACTCCGCGACGATTTCGGGGATAATCTGGTCTATCTCGTAGATCGCTTCTTCATCGTCGTCCTCTGCATCCGGTCGTTCGAGTTCCTGCTGCCACTCCTCTATCCTGCGCTCTAACCCCGCGATCTTGTTGGCGTAGTCGATCTTCATCTGTTTCGTTTTGGGAATATCTGGGTCATCAAGTACATCCAGCGTTTCTTGCCTTTGCCTGTGTGCTTCTTTGATCTGCCTTCTAACTTCCTGCTTGTGGCTCTGCTTACTCTCTCTTCTCTGCTGAAGCTTCTGGACCCAATCCTCATAGCCCGGTCTCCAGTTGCTTTGGAGCCGCTCCAAGAATTTTTCGAGGAAGATGCTGTCGACGAGTGGTACCGGAGCCATAAATCTATGTTTGACGATATAGCCGTCGTATTCATTGCATCTGTACAATCCACCTCTATTTGGACTGGCGTAGATGCTTTGACCAGTTTCATCTTTAATGACTTTCTTGACAAGGGCATCTACTTTCCCGTATCTGACTACCCGCTGCGGTTTCTGCCTTTCTCCATTCAGATTGTGAGTACTGAGATGCTTATGAGCGTAGGCAAACAATGCATCTTCTATAATTGCCTCGTGGTTGTTTTCGATCACACCGCCTTCGAGAGGTAACCACCAACCGATGTAAACAGGGTTAGTAAGGATGGATTTGATGCCATCCTTTGTCGGCTTGTAATGCCCTTCCGGTGTTTTACTGGGCTGCTCCTTGTGAAGCCTGCGGTCCAGACTGAATTTAAGGTGGCTGGTGTCAACCCAGCTCTCGAATTTGGGAAACAGATAAGCCATCTCTTGCACCTCTCGGCAAAGCGCGGGCAGATCGCCGTCCAGCTGTAGGAAGCGCTTGAATAGCCATCTTACAACCCTTGCGTGTGGTTCATAGACGATATATTTCTTTCTGAGCGGATCTGTTCTATCGACGATGTACCCTGGAACGACCCACCGTCCATCGTAGTATCCGTTGCTACTAGCAGTTCGAAGACCACCTCCCAGTACCAGCTTCATCCACTCTAGATGACGGGCTGCCTCTTCCGCCTCCAGCATGAAAACGCGCTGGCAGTAATCATCCTTGAAGTTGAAGTTCATTCTAAGGGTTGCAATCCATACGTCCTTCCCGCTCTCGATCAATTTGATCATGCGAGTCATACCTTTGCGCGCGTGAATAGCGAGTGTCCCGCTCAGCGCCTCGTCATCTGCGATCACCTCGATGTGGCCGGTACATCCCATGCTCCTGAAATGCTCGATGAATTTGTCCGTCTGCATCTCGAAGCTGTGAATGTTGTTCTTAACCTGGACGAGGCTGGACTGTCTTACGTAGATGATCCCGTCTTTATCCAGCGGGAACTCATAGTTGAGTGCCAACAGGTTTTGGTTCGTCTTGGGCTTGATGACTCTGTCGCTCACTCTTGATCCTCCTTAAATCTTCTACCAGGTCCAGCAGAGCCTCGTAAAACTCGAGTTTGAACTCTTCGAATGCCTCGCTGGAACTGAAGTCACTTTCTTGTTTGCTTGTACACGGCTCATCGATCACGTTCGATAACTCCTTGCTATAAATGAGCGCCAGCTTATGATTATTGATTCCATTATAGCAAGGAAAAGCCGCAAAAATGGCATATGTACTAGATTTATAGTAAATATGCAAGCTTACCGCCGACTCCAGGCTCTATGGGGTAAGTATTGCATGACACTTCTAGACTTTTTAAGTCAGCACTTGTTCTTCCTCATAGCGGTTGTATCCCTTTGCGCAAAGGAGCTTCTACGCTGGAACACCGCTCTCATCATCGTTGCCGTCCTCTCTGTTGTACCAACGGGTGAACACTTCCAAAAGAGCATCTATAATAGCTCGTGCTGCCAAAGTGCATAAAGCCATACGCTGTGCTGCAGTCCGGGGCGGGTCTATCTCGGTGATGCTCATTACCGGGATGATATTTCCGTTGTGAATAATGGCAACACAGGTCATGTTTGCAACTGCATCCGGAGTGAGGGGCGTTCTCTCTGACTTTTGCTCGGATGACGGCTCATTGGCGAAGCAGCTTTTCAGGATATCATCCAGCTCTGCTTCTGCTCGACTCTGGTACAATCCGGCTCTATAGTTTTCTCCGACGTCGTGGTTTGTAAAAATGGGAAGGGGGGATGGTACGTCGTCTTTATGCATCTGCTTTTCTCCTTATTCAAACTCTGCGCGTGTGCGGTCAGGCGGATCAGCTTACGTCGTGTGATAGTTGTGGATATCTTCTGGGTGTTCTCAGGAATGCACCTTTTCTGATCTACCCTGATTGCTGTAACAAACCCCCATACTTGTACCCCTGGGTAGTGTGAACGAGCACAAAGATCACGGTTGGCCGCGCAAGTAAGGTGCCGAATTGCGGATCGCCGATGACTTTCACCAGCATGGTGGGCGTTGGCCCTGAGGTCTGTGGGTAAACTGTGACAATCACGTCGTCCATATTGCCCCAGGCCCCTGATAACAGTGGAGGGAACGTAAATGCTTTTGCGTGCGTTGCATCTCCTCCGGGGAATTCCTCCACCAGGACGTTGCTTTGTAACATCGTGCCGAAAAAGATGGTGGGGTGGAGGCTGTTGTCGTGATCGCCAATAACGCAGCTGTAAACGCTGATGTGGTCTGGCCCGTAGCTCAGACGATTGCTTACAGAAACCAAAGCAAGATCGGCAAAGTAGACCACAACGTACAGGCCGATAAGGGTGAGCATACCCATACCAAGAGGAAACAACCAATGCATCTCACGGCGTGGTTTTGCTGGCGGCTGCTCTGGTTGCCGACCCCGGTAAGCCTGTCCTCCCTCTCGCCGGCTCTGGACGAGTCGGGGGCGTTGCGCTCTATCCTCTTGCGGGTCATCGGTTTGTGCAGCTTCTTCGTCCTCTTCAAACTCCTCAACGGTGTCGCGTTCGTGTGTCGGTCTGGGGGTAAGCACTCGCGGATTGATTGTGCCTTGCCGTCGTTTGGGGACCTCAATCCCTAGCTCTGCCAGCTGCGCTACCAGTCGTTGAGCTTCTGGCGAGTAGCCAGGAATGCCCGTTTGCCGCTTTACAGCGCTTCTCATTGTTACCATAGGTCACATCCTTTTCTCGTTGCTCGGTGGTCTAAAAACAAGGTGGTGGCGAACCGAGATGTCAACAACATCCTCTGGTACGAACCGCTCTGCACACCACCTAGGAACGAGTCTACCTGAGCAACGTGGCACTATCACGATAGTTTTCTGCCAAATAAAAAAGGGTGTTGAAAGCAAGGGTGTCATCATCATGAAAAATGAGGAAAGAGCCTGAAAGAAAGCGAATAGTGGATAGACACTTGCATTAGGAAAATCATGTTTGTTATTGCAGCGTCTTAATTGGAAGAAAAGTACCACGACGTCGGGAGAGGGGAGTGGTATACTCCTTTTGAAAAAGGTGAACGCCTTCTCATCGCGAAGCGCGTATAGACCCGGCAAAATATACTACAAGGAGTATCACAATGATTACTGAGGTCGCTTGCATGGATATCTATCTCCCGAAAATCTTTCCGACAATGAGCAAGAGAGATGCGTTGGTGGTTGTGGAGTGGTATGTGGGAGAGAATGAAATTGTTTTCCCTGGGCAATTATTGGTTGAAATAGATGCGCCGGTGGGTTTGATTGCGATCCCTGCGCCTCCTGATATGACCTTACCTCATCGGGTAGCGCACATTGAAAAAAGGCAAGGTCAAAGGATTCAATTAGGAGATCTGCTCCTGCGCCTTGAGCCCGATGAGCAAACTGTATAGAAGAACAAGCCCCTCTCAGTTAATAAAAACTGAGAGGGACCTGCGAGAAAGTAGTGAGGAGCTACTTCGATGGGTCTCCCCATCCTCCGTCGTTGCCATCCTCTGGCCCCTTTGGTTCGTCCTCATTCTCAGAGAAGACGAATTTCACCATAGCAGGTTCTCCTTTACTGTGCTCTTTCCTCGGTGCGGTTCGTACTACAATAACTATACATACTACTTAACAGTTTCACAAGCCCTTTGGGTCGTTATTCCTCAAAGCGTGCGATTTGCTCAAAAAGGTCGGGGTCCAATGCTTTACGCCGATGTACAATGGCCGGGGTGTGTAGGTTGAGTTCTGCCATATCTGCAAGCCGTGCTATGCCAATAGATCCGACCAGGAGGCGCTCCCGCGGCATCTGTTGCAGGGCGTTGGAAACCTCAAGATACCCTTGCAAATACACTCGGTCTTTCAGGCTACACGCGCCTGAAACACTCAGATCGGGGATGCCTCTAAAGGTGCGTGTGGTTCGCGAGAGTGCCTCGGCCTTTGCACCTGCGCGTACTTCCTCCTCGGTGTCATACTTGCCAGAGAGCAGGTTACTGATCAGAAAGGCCGTGTACAAGAAGTCGTAGAGGTCAAGGAAGCTAAGTGGCGGGGTCACAACACCTGCAGCTAAGCCTGGCGCAAGGGTCGTTATCCAGGAGTAGGACTTACGAAAGCCGTGTGCTGCTGCAGCCTCTAGAATGTAGTTCACCGCCAGCCCCTCTTCAGTTGGTAAAAACCCCTGTGTGCCCGATCCAAGTAAAGCAAGCGGTGACTTTCTTCCCGCCACGCTCCTGAAAGCGTGCGTTTCTATTTCTTCGGCAAGTAATTCACAGATTTTCATGGCAGAAAAGTGTGCGTTGCCGGGGATAAAGACCGTGCAGAGGTCAAGGTCAACAGAAGTGTGCTCTCGCTCGTAGGAAAGCACAGCTTTCCAGTCGCCAAAATGATACTCTGCAAGCACCTCGGTAAAAAACCGTTGCACGGCCTGGGCCGAGAACACTGTTTTGCCGGGCTTTTTTGCAACAAGTTTTGGGGTCGCTGGCTGCTCTCTGTCAACATAATCTTCCATCTGCAGGTGCCAGGATTTTAATTGCCTGAGCATCCGCTCCGCGAGCGGTGCTGCTTGTGGATGCTCTTTGGCGTACTTGAGCATCAAAAACAATTGGGTCAAAGCCTCTGCCATCTCTAGCGCGGTTATCCCTCCATAGAGGAACAGGTTGTGTTGCATGACTGCCCGACAATCCTGGTTGTACACACTCTCAACGAGGTGAAGCGTGTGGAGGTGCTCGGTGATCGTGTCTTTGTAGAGACGCCGGACAACCGCGTTTTCTTCTTGGGTCTCAATCTCGGCTTGCAACCGTTCAAAGCCACGGATTTTCTCTCTCACCTCCTCAATAGGAATAGCCGAATAGAGCAAACGGGGCGTGCGCCTTGTAGCGATGCTTTCCTCAAGCTCTCTCTGGCGTGATTGTACGAGAAGGTCTGCACGCCGCCGCTGGGCTGAATCGTCCTGGTTTGCTTGCAGCTGCTGCCATGCGTCCTGCTCCTGCGGGGTAAAGGGTCCTGTCGCAACAAGCCAGGGGATATCGTCATAGGAAGCAAGTGCAAGATAGCGTTCAAACCAACGGCTATCCAATTGGGAGCGGCTGTGGACTTGTCTCGTAAGGGTTTCTAGCCGTTGTGTGGCAAGGGTGCGATAGGCGCTGCGGGTTTCACTCAGAAGATCGAGCGCAGTTTCAAATCCTTGTTGTGCCTCTTTCCATCGCGCCTGCTGCATAAAGATAAGGGAGCGTTCAACCAGTAACATGCCCTTGTCGCTTTGTGCGCTCTGGTCGCCTTGTGCGAAAATGCTGTCAAGTTTTTGCAACGCTTGACCGTTATAGGTGAGCGCGTCCTGGAATATGCCCAGACATGCTAAAATCTGGGCATATTCTCCGAGCGATACAGCAAGGGAGCGGGGGAGCGTTGCTCCGCTTTCTTTGAGGCGGAGGCACTCCTCTATGGCCTCCTTTGCCTCATCAAAATGCCCTAAGAGCCGCAAATAGTAGGCGTAGTCATTGAGGGCGCGGGCAAGCCGGAAATTGACATAGCTTTCCTGGATGGGAAGCGTGTTTGCGCGGCTTTGCCGCCAGAGAGCGATGCCATCTCTCAAGGCTGCAACGCACTCTGTTCGCAGGCGTCCTACTTCATCTGGATTGCTCTCTTCCTCGCTCCATCGACCCAGAAGGTAGGAGGTGCTATGCAGGTATGCGGCAAGGGCTGCTTGAGGAAGTGGTCCGTGTTGCTCGATGTGTGAGCGGGTTTCCGTGAGCAATTGGTAGGCTTCGCTAAACCGCTTGGAACGGATAAAGGGAAGCATCAGGTAGTGGGCCAGGTACACGTGCGTGTGCGGTTCGAGCGCGATCTGCCCAATCTGGGCATAGCTGCGAATGGCTTTGTAAGCCCTGTCTCGTTCCCAGGGATCATACTTGCTGCCTGCTAAAAGGGCCAGGTGATAGAACAAAAGCGCGTTGCCTGCTTCCTGCTCTGGCGTTATCGGTGTTTTTGGCTTTGTTTGACTGTAGATACGCTCCAGGCGGGCGAGTTGCCCAAAAAGACTGCACAGCCATCCGTAGGTGAGAAGCAGTTGCGCGGCGTCAAGCAAGCGACCTTGCTTCGTATATTGGATAATCAGTTCGGTTACAACTAATGCTTTTTCCTGGTCGGTAAGAAACTCTTCTGAGGTAAGCCAGCGTTCATAAATGGCTGTGACCTGCTGCACCACTGGCGTATTTCTTCCCTGGCTTTGCAGGCGGTGAATGCCTGCTTCGCGCACAAACGAAAGAATATGCGCTCTGCCGGTGGCAAGAGTCGTGTCACGCTCAACGAGCGAGCAGTGTACTAACTCATCAAACGCAAGTTCAGCCTGGGGGCATGTTTCCTCAAGGTAGGAAAACGGTAAGGCAAGAGGAGAGGCTGCGAGGAGTTCAAGCAGCTCAATGGCGCTTTGTGAGAGTCGTCTGCTTAACACCTGGTCAAGCACCTCGCGGACCACGGCATCACGGGTGTTTGCAAACAAGGTCTCTTTTTCCAGGAGCTTTTCAATCAGGATCTGGTGTTCGCTTCTGTCGGCCCGGCGGCTTCTCACCTCCCCGCTTGTGTGCCAGGCAAAGACAAGTTTCGGCTTGGTAAGGCTGGTGGCGAGCAGTTCAATGAGTTGCGGATTGCCGCCGCAACGTTGTGCTGCAAGACGGAGCAGATCCTCTGGGACATCACGAAAATCCAGGCGCCGCCAGAGGGTTACGCCGTCATCTACTGAAAAGGGCGGGAGCTCGGTTTCCGCAAAAAAGGTGTGTTCTCGACCAGTCCAGGTCGGCCATTCGCGAGTAGCAAGGTAGAGCGCCGCCTGGTGCTCGTACTGCATAAACGCCGTAAAGAACTCTCGCCAGGCCGGAGATAGCTCTCCGTTTTCTTCGAGGGCCATCTGGTAGTCGTCGAGTAAGAAAACGACCCGTTTCCCTTGCGTTTGCATATGCAAGATCGCGGTGATCACTTGTTCAATACGCTGCGTGAGCGGCGGAGTTGTTGTTTCCGGCTGTGGCAAATGGAGCTTGGTGAGCACATCGGCAAGAAACGTGTCAAGATAATCAGCCGGTGTCATATCAGGAGTCGGGGTAAAGGGGTATGATAGCACCAAGCAGCCTTCATCCTCTTCTAAATGGCGGCAGAGCAACTTTAGCCCGGTGGTTTTCCCTGTCCCTGAAAGCGCCTGAATGTCAATGATCTTCTTCGCCGGTGCCATCTGAAAATACGAAAGCATCTGTGCAGCCCAACTGTCGCGACCGAGAATATGGCTGGTATCGATCGTGACTCTGACCGGTGCCGTGTAGGGCGCACTGGCCGGAGGAAAAGAAATAAGGGGTTTTTCTGCTGAGGCCTCTTCTCCTCCTACAAGGCGCGGTCTTGGGTCTATTTCTGCGATATTGCGGTCGAGTTTCTCCCAGGCCTCCTCTGATATGCGCTCTTTGCGCCGCTTTTTCTGCTCAATTTTCTTTCGTGCGAGATGGAGATAGAGCGCCTGTTCGGATTCAGAAAAGACCATGCCACATCCTGCTGTGAGCGCTTCGTATAGGGGCAACAGTTCGGCAAATGCAGGATAGCGACGACCTCGCTCCAGGTGCCCGTACATGGCCTCATCAAGCGTGGGGACGTGGTATTTTGCAAAATAGGGAGGAAAGCTTGCTGCCGCCTCGGCCTGGGTCAAATGGCTATTCTCCCGAACTGCGCTAAGCAGAGACCCAAAGCTACTATAGGCAGCTAGATCGGCAATGTTTGTTACCGATCGTAGGTATGGCGTTCGTGCTGGCTCTTTCCCCGGTTGTCGCTGTGGCTGCTGTACCACCATGAGCGTGACTTCCTTTTTGTTCTGAACACTTTATCTCTTCACCATAGAATACACTATCTGGTTCTTTTTTGCCTAGCGGTAAGCGCACAAGGCTGGGAATTGGTAGATTTCTGCGGAGGATGCTCTCGATAATGGCAGAAATCTGCCAGAAAAATGGTCTACCTTTTTATGCTTCTCATTCCCAGGTGTCATGCTGGAACAGAAAAAGATGATTGTGCAGATATTTGCAGTTATACCGGTTTGTAAGGGAAGAGACGATGTACCAGACGAAGATCCAATAGGAGGAGGAAGTTAGCTGGTAAGAGGTTCTAAGAGCCGAAGACCCAGGTAAATCCTCGCTTTCTGAGATTCTACCTGGGTCTTTACCACCACTACTTGGCTAGGTAAGATTGTTTCGTCGGCTCTTACAGCAAGCATGCGTAAGGCCAATGATGGGTTAATGTTACCGTTGCGTGCAATCGGGTGGGTGCATCAACTAGCACTGCGACGGCTGAGTGCCTTAATTTCGTTGATTATGTGTGATTGTAAGTACTCGCATAGCTCGGCAAGTTGGTCCTCGTTAGCCTTACGTGCCTCGAGCTGAACAATCTTACGAATTGCAGGCAAGGCTTGTTTCTCCATCGTCTCCCCTCGTTGTATTGTGACCTCCTGTTTTAGCATGGCCTCAACTAATTCTTTGAGGGTTTTTTTCTGACTCCGCGCCAACTCTAGTAGAGCGGCCTTAAGGTTGCTGTCGATCCAGACATTTAATTGTTTTTCCATGGTAATCTCTCCTGTTGATGACTGACTAACTTTTGTTTTTAGATCCAGCCCATCTCACCACTGCTCACTGTCTAGAAGTGTAGTCCATAAAACACGTGGAGAGAACGGCGTTAACTAGCCGTTTTGTAGTCGTTCTCTAAATAAGGGTGAGCTTATATAAGGCAGCTTGCTAGATAGCTGAATCTTAGTATACAATGAGGAAGAGGTATGCAAGCATATAGGCAGCCAAGAGTAGGGCGTGAAGACAGTGAGCAAAAGAACTAATGGCTGAGGAAGAACCAACAACACGGCTAAAAGTAGAGCGTGAGAAGCGTAAAATGACCCAGGCAGAGCTTGCGGATGCGGTTGGGGTTCCTCCAAATACAGCGAGCCGATGGGAACGGGGTGAGCAAATTCCTAGACCCGACTCTCTGCGTAATTTGACCGCTCTTTTTGGGATAGAGGTGGATGCAACATGGTTTCAAAAAGAGAGCACGGAAACCTCTTCATCCCCTTTGTGGAACGTGCCGTATTACCGGAATCCTTACTTCGTCGGAGATGAGAACCTCTTATCGGGTATGCATGATCGGCTGGTGGCGCAAAAAGAGCGCACATCGATCTTGACTGTCAGCGGTATCGGCGGTATCGGCAAGACACAGCTTGCACTTGAGTATGCTTACAAATACCGCGACGACTACCGTGCAGTTTTCTGGCTGAGGGCCGATACACTTGAGCAACTGGACGAGGACCTCGAGAATCTCGGGAACCTGTTACAAGTTCCGGAAACACACAGGCGAAAACCCAACCAACAGTATATTATCAATGAAACCAAAGGATGGCTCCGGAGCCATCCTAGATGGCTCCTGGTTTTGGATAATGTGGACGAGAAAGTAAAGATCAAATCCCTGCTCACGGAACTCGAAGGTGGCCACGTTCTTATGACTACTCGCACCCAGATATTTGCAGACCTTGCTCAAAATCTACCGTTAGACAAAATGAAGCCAGACGACGGCGCTCTCTTAATACTCAGACGTGCCCATATGCCCTCAGCATCAGCTATACTTGCGGCTGCCTCTGCATCTAATCGGCGGGGGGCGATGGCCCTTTCGCGTCTTCTAGGTGGCCTTCCGCTGGCCCTTGACCAAGCAGCAGCTTATATCCAGGAAACAGAGTGCGGCCTTTTTGGCTACATGCAGCTCTATCGCAAATATCACAAAGATCTATTGAGCTGGCGGAGTACTCACGAGAATATGTATTCGGACTACGAGGCATCGGTCGCGACAACCTGGTTGATATCGTTCAAGCGAATTGAAGAGCAATGCTCGGCAGCTTCTGATCTACTTCGGCTCTGCGCGTTTCTCTATGCAGATGCAATCCCAGAAGCCATCGTGATCGAGGGAGCACGCCTTTCAGGTTCTGAGCAAGGAAGTGTAGCAGATAACAAGTTGGCGTTCAATCGTGCTTGTGGAGTTCTGCTTAGCTACTCCATGCTCCGCCGTAATGCTACAGATAAAATGTTTTCAATGCATTGCCTGGTACAGCAGATACTCAAGGATCGCATGGTGGAAGAGGGAATATACAAGCAATGGGCAATGCGGGCAGTGCTCGCACTGGATCAGGCTTTTTCGCCCATCAGCGGGCAATATATCGAACAGTATATTCCCCACGTGCGTAGCTGTGCAAGATTGATCAAAGACTTAGACTTGAAGGGCCAGGAGGTGGCACATCTTCTTGAACAGGCAGCGGTCTCCGTTCGTGAACGAGGCTGGTACGCTCAAGCAAGGCCATTGTATCTAAAGGCTCATGGAGCGGCTACGGACCTTCTTGGAAAAGACGACCCACGCGTTTTACGCCTCCTACTCGATGCTGTACGCGCACACATGGAGGTGGGAGTATATGGAATGGCAACAATTGTCTGTCCAAAGATCAGAGAGGATTGTGAGCGCGTACTAGGGCCTGATCACCCCGATATCGTGGCTTGCCTTAACCTGCAGGCACTAGCCGAGATGAAACAGTTAAATTTCCCGTATGCAGTGCAGATTTGCAAACAGGCACTTGCCTGGCATGGGAGAGTGCAAGGAGCTTATCCTGCTGAGAGAGCAATGACCTACCACATCGCGGCAGGAGTTTATGCTTCCCACCGTGCAGATACCCTTGCCTTGAGGTATTATCAGCAAGCACGCATGATACGTGAGCAAGTGTTTGGATCGGAGAGTTCTGAAGTAGCAGACAGCCTGACCGATTTGGGCATCTTTTATCTAGCTCGCAACATGTTCGTGGAAGCCGAACCGCTGTTTCGGCAGGCATTGGAAATACGCCGGAAGGTATTAGGCCTCGATCACCCGGACACTGCAAGTTGTCTGGAACATCTTGCAATGATCTCCTGGTGCAAAGATGACTACTCACAGGCGGAGGAACTCTGCAAACAGGCCCTGGCAATCCGGCTGCAGAAGCTCGGCCGCTACCATCCCGACATCGCACAGAATATTCGTGGTCTAGCAGTACTTGCAGCTGAGCAGGGAAGAGATGATGAGGCCGAAGGGCATTACCGTGAGTCCCTCAAAATTTACCTAAACGCGGGCGGACCTCTATCCCTCAGCTACCTTTTCGTTCTGATCGACTTCGCTGACTTTTTGCGCCTCAGAGGGCGAGCCAGCGAGGCCGAAAAGTGCGATCAGGAAGTCGCTGCGGCCACAAAGCGTCTAGAAAGAGGAGAGCACATGTTATCATTCGTTTTGGATCAGGGCGATGAAGAGGGCCAATCGTGGCCAACACAGATGTGGTTTCTGAGGCGTCCTGATATGGGTTCCTTATGAGGATCCATAACCCTTCGATCTTGTAGAAGATCATGGAGGTGGATTCGCACTATTGAAAACTGTGAAGTTCTTTCTGAAGTATTCGTCTTGCCCCACAGATAGCGATCCTTGACGTTTATTTTCTCCATGGTTAAAGACTATCCACTGGTTGTCTCTGTTCTTTGTCAGTAGAAACAATGTGTGGGCACTGCGGGCACGGTTGGTATGGTTTGCGATGTGTATGCCAATAGGTAACGAGACCCCGTTGCTGTTCTGGCGTGATCCACCATTCGTTTTTCAACTTCTGTGTTTTGCGACGATAGATCGTATGGGCAAGATTTGCCTTTGCGATATGTGAAATGGCTGTGCGCGGTTTGACCTGATGGGCTTTTGCAAAGGAAGCGATGGTGACAGTGCCAGGCGGTAATTGGCGACGCTCTAGCATCGTGAGGGATCGGCGAATGCGTTGGTACAGGTCTATATGTGGATAATGCAATGATGGGAGTGCCTCCTCGGTTTTCTCGGTGTGCCCTTCGGTGATCTGAGAGAGAACGGCTAAGATGCGGTTGAGGCTCTCTTGCAAATCTCCTCGCTGGGTGGCTGCTTTGAGTTCGGCCAGTTCCTCCTCGACATAAAGTTTGAATACCTCTAAGGCTTGGACTTTCGTCTCAAGGATTTCGATCTTCTGCATTATGTCCTTAAGTTGCTCCAAAGGATTCGTTGGTCGTGGATGCGCAACCTTCCAGGCCATCACGTCATCAAGCGCAATCTTAAGTCGGTTCTTCCTATCGTGAGGAGCAGGAAGTTCACCCTTCGCGATGATTCGATGAACCTGGCGCACTGATAGGCCCATGAGGAGCGCAGCCTGAGCAGCTGTCACATACTTTCTCTTTTCCTCTGTAGGTGTGGACATAACATACTCCTCTTTCTGAATGAATAATTCTGCTTTCTCTGAAAAAGTACGTTTGGCTGATTTATCTAGTTACGCCGAATATCGCAGTACAGCCTATATCTAACTGATTTCTAGAAAGAATGTCCTGACACGTCTCTCGTAGAGCTTCACAACTTTCTGTACTGCCCTAGCCAGTCCTAGGAGAAGCGCCTCTTCCTTTTTCAACCTGCGGGAGATGCCGTTTTAGCCTCCTTCATCGCTTCCATGATATATCACGTCCTTGTGCTGTCCGACTTCTAAAAGAATGTCCTGACATGTCTCCGTTTTCCTAGTTTTTATACATATAGCTTCTATTTCTAGAAATTTTCATATCTTTTTAATAATGTTGGATATACTTTAAATGTAACATCTGAGGATTTGGTCCCACCCCAGAACGGGACTAGTTTGGTCCACTGAATGGACGGCGAAGTGGTCCACGCATCGATTACGGTAAATGCGACCAGGCTCATTGCCTCGACTGTCTGTGCTTCGCGGGTCGAAAGTATGGAGGTATGGTCTCGCCTCGATGAAACTCTCAAAGAGATCAGCAATGGCTGTCCTTGTATCGTCGATGTTTTGTAGTGCGGTTCGGAGTGCCTCACTTTAGTGCGGCCTGGCCTCTGTGAGAGTCGGTGGCCAGGATTGGATAGCGTTCCTAATAGTGTGGCCTCGAAGTGCGACCCTGGAGTGTGTTGCTGGAAAGCGTCAATGGATGTTGGTCCCCATCCGGTAACGGACGTTCCACGACAGTTTGTCAAGTGAATGCAAGCTGCGAAGCATTGAACGGATAAACAGTGGAAGGAGAAAAAGGGAGATCGAGGAGCGTCTCAGTTTCTCCGGGAAGAAACGAGCTTCGGAAAATTCTCAACCCTCTTAACGGACAATAAGCAGAGGACGGCAATAGTATGGGCGCACGAAAAGGCATTCTCTACGCGGCAGTCGAGCGGCTTGATAAGCTCATGGCAACGGGCAAGAAACGCTCAGAGGCTAAAGCCTCAGCTCTCGCTGGGGGCGAGTCAACCTGGACCTTTACGGATGGGAAGATTCACTCGTATCAGACGCGTACCAATTATCAGAAGCATATTATGCAGTTTATTCGATGGGCTCGCCAGATTCATGGTATCAACCGTCTGGACTCTCTTGATGAACGTGCCGATGAATTAGCTTGCATCTACCTCTCTGAGCGTATCGCACAGGGGTACAGCGCCTGGACCTTGCAGGCCGAGCGCTCAGCCCTCCGCCTCTTCTTCTCCAATCGCGACCTGGCTTCTGATGTCACGCTTCCACAGCGCAGGCGCGAGCACATCAAACGTTCTCGCGGTTTCGCTGTCCGTGATCGACACTTCCAGCCAAACAACTGGATATCCCTCATCAACTTTCTGAGGGCTTGTGGCTTGAGACGTGAAGAACTGCGCGACCTGTATGTGCGCGATGTGTATTACCGGAAGCGTGATGGCGTTTTAGTGGTGCATGTCCTCAAAGGCAAGGGTGGCAAAGAGCGCGAGGTTCCGGTCTTCCCTGGTCGTGAGCAGCAGGTTCTCCAGGTGAGGGAAGGTCGTCAGGAAGATGAGAAGCTCTTTCCCCGTATGCCGAGCAACCTGGATATTCATGCCATTCGTCGACAGTTCGCTCAGGAATTATACGAGTACTATTCCGGGCGTTCTCTGCCTCCGCCAGAAGGGCGGCTTAAGTCGAAGGACTTTGATCAAGATGCTGCCCGGAAAGTGACCAAGTGTCTTGGTCATAACAGGGTTGATATCATTTTTGGGCACTATATCCGCTAGCTTGGTAGACCATAGCGATTGTTGGGGAAGTATCTGTTATTGATGGAAGCGGGAGAGGCATTGGCTCTCCTTATACACATTCGATCTGTGTTACTTACGAGCAAAGTAGCCCAGCTAAGAACTGGGGGAAAGGACGTTTCATGACAGGATATATGCACGCAAAGTTGGCAATGTACATCCAAGAGATGGTTGATGCTATCAATCAGGCCATCAAGGATGCCAACCGAAACAAAACCCGCTATGTGGCTATTCAGGGGCAGCTACATACTAACAAGACGGGGAATTCTTACAAATACAAGCGTGCAGATTGAGATTGACCAGGATGATCCCGAACGAACCATTGCGGGGACAATCCTTTCTACACTCAACGCTCAGATCACACTAGTGACTGAGGTTCCTCTGCCTCAATCCATACTCACAAAGGTGACGTTGTTTGAAGCAACCGTCTGGTTGTTGGAAAAGCTCCTTAAGGCCTTGGAGTTCCTGCAAGAGCAGGGAGAAACACTAGCACAGATGGCTGCAAAGACGTATGGGCTTCTCCCTTGTTATGAGGGTCAAGGTAAGCGAAAGGCGCACATCGCCACTTTTACGGCAGATGCCGATCAGAACCGTGCCATTACCATAGGGATGGAAAGCGAACGAATCTTCCTCATCGGCCCCCCTGGATCCGGCAAAACATCAGTGGAGTCCGCTCTTGCCATCGAGTACTTGCTTGCCAACGAAACTGTGCTCCTGGCGGCGTATACCAATGTGGCACTCGACAATGCTATGAAGCGTCTCAAGCAGTATTGTGAGGAGAGTGGTAACGAGCATCTGATCAAGGAACATAGAATCGTGCGTATCGGCAGGACGCAGGATCTTGCTGGCAAGGCATATCAGGATATCAGTCTTCAAGGCATCGTCGATCAACATCTGGGTCAATTTGCTCAAGAACGGGACAAGCTACGACAGGAGCAGAGTGATCTAGAAAGCAGTATTGCACATCTTTCCCGCGATCTGTCAGCACGTCAAGAACAGTGGATGGAAAGGCGACAGGAACTTCTGGCAAGACTTACTCCCGCTTGCCAGGAGCGTGCACTTCGCGAGGCCCGTGAAGGACAACGGCTCGAGAATATTGCAACACGTCTAGCAACCATTGCAACAGAACGGCAAGCAGAGCAGGAAAAGAAACTGGCAGCAGAGCAGGCAGCTAAAGCCTGGGCAGCGGCATTACCAGCGCACATTGAGCACCGTAGGGTATGCTATCAGGCATTAGAGCGCAAGATCGAGGAACTTCTTTCCTTAAGAACAAGTTCGCCTCCTGGCCGCATCGTCTCGCGGTTGCTAGGAGTCACCAAGCAGTCACTTACTGCGGAAGTAGAACAGTGTCAAGCAAATCTCGACAGAGCGAAACAAGCGGTAACAGCCCATGAACAGAATCGAGATGCCGCCTATTTGGCTGCCTATCAGTCAGAGACCCAAATCCTCACACTCGACAATGAGGAACGACAGCTGCGCAGGGAACAACGGTCAGTTACGGTTGATGGACAGCGATTACAGGTCCTGGCGGCACAAATAGCACAGGATGAGCAGGCACTCAAAGAGGGAGATGGCGACATCGCTGTAGCTGAAGAGGAACTTGCACGTGAACGGACAAATTACCATCAAGTCATGGCGCGGCTTAAAGAGATTGAGGATGAACAGCGCACGGTTACCTCTCGGGTGATTGATAATGCGAAGTTCATCGGGACGACACTCACTGGTATCACGACCAGTCCACACCTCCGAGACCGAGTATTTGATGCAGTCATGATCGACGAAGCTTCTATGGCTTCACTGATCATTGCCCTGGTTGCCGTTGCTCGTGCTACACGCCACGTGGGGATCTTTGGAGATCCTTTGCAGTTGCCTCCCATTGTGAAACTCAAGGACAAGAAGGAGACACAACTTGCGGAGTACTGGCTGGGAACAGAACTGTTTTCGCACTTGAAATTGACTCTGAATGATGCGGACGCAGGCACAAATCAGGTAGTCTTACTTTCGCAACAGTCGCGCATGCTGCCCGAAATTGCAGCTCCGGTCTCCCAGTACATCTACGGTGGGAGGCTGAAAAATCGAGTTGACCCGAACCGTATCCTAATCCGGCTTGCACCGCATCCTGAGTGGCCACTGATGTTGGTGGACACAAGCGACGTGGATCGAGACAAGCCCAAGGGGGAGCAAAAAGTGTGTCATGCAAAGCGACCTGCGCACAGCACTTCCAAGTACAATCTCTACCATGTGGATTGTGTTGTGCAGCTCGTGCTGGAGTTGCTACCCCAACTGGCGAATTTGCCAGTTGGCGAACCACGAATTGGGATCGTTACACCGTATGCGGCTCAAAAGACAAAGCTGCAAAAGGCGCTGCGCGAACATGGTCTGCTTCACTTGATTCATGTGGGAACAGTACATAGCTTTCAAAGTATAGAATATCCCTGTATCATCTTTGATACAGTGGAAGGCTATGGTATCCCCATTAAGCAATTTACATCGAACGCATGGGGACGCCAAGGTATTGCTCATAGTGCGACGAGGCTTATCAATGTGGCCCACTCACGTGCTCGTGATAAGCTGATCTACGTTGCAAACGTCGATTACATCAGGCAAGAACCTTATCGTAAGGAACATGTACTCACAAAGTTTGTCAACTATGCTTATGAGCAGGGCCACATTGGCTCATGTGAATTACTCAAACGTACCAAACTTTAGAGCAGAGAGTCTTCTTGTGAAGGAAGCAGTAGTGGATGGCCTGTCAGTGTTGAGAAATAATTATTCTGGCACACCCCCAAATTA
>WNGG01006902.1_pt1 | contig 19603 bp, 16 predicted proteins | sample 5400661 | NCBI WGS metagenome assembly WNGG01 (sample SAMN13153372, study PRJNA577476) | soil metagenome | isolation source: 100 cm soil or saprolite under Garry oak tree replicate 1 | place: USA:California | collected 2016-06-15
CGTCCGAGGACGTCGGACGCGTGCTCGAAGATCGTCGCGTTGAGCGGACGGAGCGCCAGGAGCCGATCGAACATCCCGGGATCGCGCGAGCTCTGCCCCGGGAACATGAACACCGCCCTCACGCCGCCCGCCTCACACGCGGCACGATCGTGTCCTCGATGATGCCGAGGGCCTCGTCCAGGTCGGCGCGCGTATGGGCCGCCGTCACCGCGGCCCGGAAGCGGACTTGATCTTGAGGAACCGACGGGTAGTCCACGGGCACCAGGAAGAGCCCGCGGGCCAGCATCTGGTGGCCCAGCTCGTAGAGCAGGCTGCGATCGTCTCCGATGATGATGGGAACGACCTGAGTCGTGGAGGCGCCCACGCTCAGTCCCAGACCCCGGAGCTGTGCGCGGAAGTAGTCCGCGCTCTCCCACACTCGCCGGCGGAGCGTGTCGTCGCGGGTCGCGATCTCGAGCGCGCGCAGCAGCGCCGCGACGACGCTCGGAGGCAGGGCGCACGAGTACCCGTACGGGTTCGCGTAGCATCGCAGGTAGTCGAGCGTGTCCCGGCCGCCGCCGAGGAACCCGCCGACGCCGGCGAAGGCCTTGGAGAAGGTCCCGTACACGAGGCGGATCCGCGCTTCGACACCGAAGTGCTCCGCGACGCCGCGGCCACCGGGGCCCGAGACCAGCATCGAGTGGGCCTCGTCGATCAGGACGCCGACGCCATGCGCCTCGGTCACCTCGAGGAGCGCGGGCAGATCGGCCATGTCGCCGTTCATCGAGTAGATGCCCTCGACCACGACCAGACGGCGACTGCCCTTCGAGCGACCGAGCGCCGCGTCGAGCGAAGCGGCGTCGTTGTGCTCGAACAGCTCGAGGCGCGCCCTCGAGAGCCGTGCCCCGTCGATCAGGCTGAAGTGCACGGCGCTGTCCAGCACGGCGACGTCGCCCTTCCGCAGAAGGCCGGACAGGGACCCCAGCGCGCCGCCGAACCCGCTGTTGAACAGCATCGTCGACTCGCGGCCGAGAAACTCGCTCATGCGGCGTTCGAGCCGGTGGTGCAGGTCGGACATCCCCGACAGCATGGGAGAGCCGCACGCCCCGGTGCCGTACGTCGCGAGCGCTTCCTGCGCCGCGGCGATCGTCTCCGGATGCGTCGCCAATCCCAGGTAGTTGTACGAGCTGAGATTGATGATCGGGCGCGAGACGCCCGCGATCTCCAGCCGGGTGCGCGGAACGGCGGGGCCGAGGAGGCTCGGCTCGTAGAGCGAGGTCGCCCACGCCGTCGCGCGCCGCCACCGCGTGAACTCCTCCGGCGGTATCGACGGATCGGGGCTCTCGCTGAACAGGAAGTCGGCGAGGCTCAGCTGCTCGGGAGGCAGCTCGGTCACGGGCGCTCCTCTTGCCCCACGAGGGGGCTCTAGCGTAGGACGAACCGGCCGCATCGGCAAGGGGCCGCGGCGCTCTATGTCAGCCGGCTCCTGGCAAACGCCACGGCGGACTTGACCACCTCGGTGGCGAGCGTGAGCGCGTTGACCCGCGCCGGCGGCACGAGCTCGCCCGCGACGAATCGGCGGAGCGTCTCGGCGCGTCGCAGCTTGCCGCTCGAGGTACGCGGGAGAGTCCGCGCGCTGAGCAGGTGCACCGCGTGAGGGCGGATCGCCGTGCGCTCGATCACCGCCACACGGATCTGCTCGATCAGCGCCGGGTCGCTCGCGGGATCCGTTCCCGACGCCCGCTCGGCCAGGATCAGCAGCTCCTCGCCGTCGGCCCCCGGCGGCACGTACCCGAGCGCGACCGCGCAGCCTGAGCGCACCCCCGCGACCCCTTCCAGGCACTCTTCGAACTCCTGGCAGGTGTGATTGGCCCCGCGGATGATGACCAGATCTTTGGCGCGCCCGGTGACGTACAGCTCACCATCGGCCACGAAACCCAGATCGCTCGTATCCAGCCAGCCGTCCACGAGCGCCCGAGCCGTGGCCTCGGGGTCGTCGTGATAGCCGAGCATCACCGAAGGGCCCCGCACGAAGATCCTTCCCGCGCGTCGCTCCGGCAGCACCCTGCCCTGCTCGTCACGGACTTCGACCTCGAAGCCCGGCACCGGGGCGCCCACCGACGCGACCTCTCTGTGGCCGCGCACCACTTCGCCCGTGGTCGCCAGCGTGGCGGGGTCGAGCGCGATCCCGCGCGTCGGCCCGACCGGCGACGAGAACGTCACCGCCAGCGCGGCTTCGGCCAGCCCGTACACGGGCATCAGGGCGTCGGGGTTCAGCCCCCAGCGAGAGAAGCGCTCGCCGAAGCGACGCATCACGTCCATCGACACCGTCTCGGCTCCATTGAGCGCGTAGCGCCAGCACGACAGGTCCGCGCCGGCCATCTCCTCGTCCTTCACGCGCTTGAGACACATCGCGTACGCAAAGTTGGGAGCGGGAGAGACCACCCCCCGATGGCGCGAGATCGCGCGGAGCCACAGGCCGGGCCGAGCCAGAAAACGCTCCGGCGGGATCAGGACTATCTTGGCTCGCCCATAGTACACGGCCGTGAGCAGACACCCGATGAGCCCCATGTCGTGATAGAGCGGCAGCCAGGAAACTCCCACGTGGGTCGTCTCGTCCCGCGCGGGCATCAGCGCCATCAGGGCGGCGCACTGGGCCGTCAACTGCGCGTGCGAGAGGGCGACGGCCTTGGGATCCACGGTCGAGCCCGACGAGAACTGGATCAACCCGACCTGATCGGCGCGCGCCCCTTCGTCGAGCTCGCCGTGGCGTTCGCTCTCGAGCAGGTCCGCGGTGTGACACCCCAGCTCGGGACGGGCGCGTTCGATCGTCCGGCCCAGCAGCTTGTGAATGCGCCGGTCCGTGAGCACCAGGCGCGCGCCGATGGTGCGGAGCATCCGCGCGGTGGCCGCGTGGTACTCGGGGAGCCGGCCCAACCGCACGGGAGGGTACAGAGGCGCCGGCGTCCCGCCGGCCAGCAGCGTGCCGAAGAACGCGTCCATGAATCCGGGTGACGTGGGAAACACGAGACCGACCCGGTCGCCCGCGCGCAGCCCGAGCGCCCGGAGCACCCCGGCGGCACGACGGGCCCGCGCGTACAGCTCGGACCACCCGAGCGACGCTTCGCGCTCGGACACGTCCACGAAGGTCACGCCCGAATCTGGCGAGGCCGCGGCCGCCTTCAAAGCCGCGTTCACGGTGTCGAAGCGCGGCGGCGGCGGGACGGGTCCCTTCACGATGTGTCCCTCGGCTGGCCGAGGACCAGTCGGCACAGATCCGCGACGGTTCGAGGTCGAAGCGGCTCCTCCTCCGGCAGAGTAATCAGGAAGCGGTCCTCGATCGCGACGGCCAGGGTGGCCAGCGCGAGGGAGTCGAGCTCGAGGTCGGCGATCAGTTCGTCACCGGGCTTGAGCTCGCCCTTGAAGTCGAGCTCGGCCTCGGCGATCTTCTGGATCTCGGCCAGCACGTCGGCCTCGCTCATTTCCACGTCAGTTCCGCTCCACCGAGGGGACTCTCACGGGCCGCCGCGGGTCAGCTCGGCCTCCGTGAAGAAGCTCTCCTTGAGCCCGGTGTCGAGCGACCGGCTTTCGACGACCATGACGGTGCGAGTGCCCGCCTGCACGTCACGCATCTCGATCTCCCGCGCCCGCCACAGCGTTCCCTTCACGTTGACCATGCCGCGGCTGACGGTCACCTTCTCCAGCCGGCCCTTGCGCTCGTAGAGCTCCTGCTTGACGGTGGCGTAGTTGTCCTTGCGGATCCACATGCGGCGCCGGCTGTACCCGCTGTCGGCCGCCTGGCGCTCGTTCGCGGGAAGGGCCTCGATGACGTAGCAGTCGTGGTCGTCGACGCTCTCCCCGCCCACGAGCGCGTACGTGTGCAGCGCGAGATTCTCGGGGCGAAGGTCCTCGTATGAGAAGTCGGTGTCCATGAAGCGATTTTTCTTGCCACTGGACGCGATGCGCTTGACCTTCCGGGTCGCGGGCAGGTACAGCCACTGGTCGTCGTTGCCATCCTTGCCCTCCCAGGTCAGCAGCGCGGTGTTCTCGACGTCGCGCGGCGCCAGGAAGCGGAGCAGGGTCTTCGTGAGGCCGTCACGCGGGGTGAGGGCGTAGCTCACGAGCCGCCGCTCCTTGACGTCGCCCGCTTTGCTGTAGATCTTCAACACCGTGGTCTCGACCTCGTCGCGCGCGCGCTGGAGGTCACGCTGCTTCTGCATGACGTCGGGGCCCGACTGGGCCGCCGCCGTCCCGGCGCCGCCGATCGCGAGCGCCGTGGCCAAGGCTATCCCGCGAGCGCGAGGGCCGAGCGTCACGGCGAGGCGCATAGGCACTCCGCTCAGAAGAAGTACTTCAGGGAGCAGTAGAATCGGTCGTTGTCGCGCCAGTGGCCCCAGAAGGTGTCCTGGGCCCCGCCGAAGAAGTCGAGTCCCGCCGTGACGTGGAAGGCGTCCGTCACCTTGTGGGTGAGGGCCACCTTCACATAGTAGTTGGGCGAGCCGACGAGATTGACGGTCCCGCCGGCCTCGACCTGCGTGGCTTCGTTGAAGTGAAAGAGGAGACGGAAGATCATGGCGTCGGTGAAGGCGTTGTTGGGAAGCGTGGGCACTTCGTTCTGGGGCAGCACGTTCGAGTGCGAGGCGGACGCGAAAATCTCCTGCCGCGCATACTCGACGATGACGTGGATCCGCTCGAGCCAACGGAGCCCCAGCTCGTCCCAGACGTAGTTGAAGCCCACGATCCCCTGGAGCCGATCGTCGCGGCCGTCCCGGACCACGAACTTCGCGGCGGCCTCGCCATGCACCTCGAGCTTCCCGAACGTCGTCGAGAAATCGGAGCCGGCGACCCGCATCCGCGTGAAGACCGGGGTCAGGAGGGGAACCTCGACACCGGGGGCCACCGCGACCGTGGTTTGCCTGATCACCGGCGTGGCCTCGAAGCCTTCGAAGTAGCTGAGCGAGAGATCCCACCCGGCGACGGTCCCGCGGAGCCGGCCGGCGTACTGCATGTTCTTCGCGCTCGTGGAAGGCAATTCGCGCGGCGCGACGAGCACGACACCGTCCGTCGGTACCGCGGGAAACCAGCGGCTCGTCGCGAGCGGGACGCGGCTGGGAGTGAAGACCGGGGAGACCACCAGCGTCAGGTTGGCCCGCCCGGCTATCAGCTGGCCGGCGACGGAGTAGATGGCAAGCTTCTCCCGATCGATGGGATCCATGTAATCGTACGGGTTCAGGTTGTCAGTGGGGTTGTACCCGTCGGCGGTCCCCCACGCGAAGAACTGCTTGCCGATCGTCAACCTGAGCGGGTCTGTCTGAAAGCCCAGCACCGCCTCCTTGAGATCGAAATAGCTCCGGCGCTGGTTGACGTCCGGTACTTCGAAGTGGAACCCGTCGGCGAATTTGTTGTCGTCGGCGCGCCCCTCGACGACCGCCTTCGCGTCGAGCCACGGCGCCAGACGACGCGCCCATTCGAGCTGCAGAATGCCCTCGTCGTAGAAGCTCCGGCCGTCGTTCGGCGTCTCCGCGAAGTAGGCGAAGCTCTTGACGATCGCCGTGCCCTTGAATCCGAGCCGGCTCAGGCTCAGGGGCTCGGGCTCGGTCGGGCTGGAGGACTGGGCCTCGACGGGGACCGCATTCAGCAGGGCCAGGGCGCAGACAACGGCGGTGATGCCGACTACCTCCGTGAGGATCCGGTCGCGGCTCTGTTTCATGGGCCGGACGGCATTGTATTGGAAGGCTGGGGGCTTTGCCCTCCCTGTTTCAGGTAAATCCCTGATGGACGCAGTCCCAAACTCGCGCCTATAAGATTGATAGTCCGGCCTGGCACGGAGAGACGCGACAGGTTTGATGACGACTCCGATCAGAGTGCTGATCGTCGAAGACGATGCCGACTCGGTGGAGATTCTCCGGGCGTTCCTGCGCCCGCTCGGCCACGAGGTGGATCGCGCCACCCACGGTGCCGATGCCCTCATGGCGATTCGACTCGTGCGTCCGGACGTCGTGTTGCTCGACATCAGGATGCGCCCCATGAGTGGCGTAGAAGTTCTGAAGCGCATCCGCGTGATAGACCCAAACCTCCCGGTGATCATGGTGACCGCCGCCGATGACCCCGAGCTCGTCGCGGAGACCCGCGAGATCGGCGCCTACGGCTACCTCGTCAAGCCGGTCGATCCCGAGCGTCTGAACCGGATGATCGCCGACGCGGTGGCAGGATCCCATCGCCTGGATCGCTCCTTGACCGAGTGACGCTCAGGGCGAGAGACCCTCGATCGCGAAGTGCGCGTCCGTCGTGTGGCCCGCGCGCCCGTTGATGGGCAGGATGTCCTGAGGGCAGGCGGAGAAGGCGACCACAAGGTCCATCTCGGCGCGGAAGAGCGCGTAGCCGCCGGGTGGCGACACGGGCTCGCCCCACGCCAGCCGGCCGTCCGCCGTCCACGGGATGTTCATGAACAGGTTGAGCGACGGCGGCGTCGCGGGGATCGTGAGGCCGAGCTCGGCGAGCCCCGCGTGCAGGTTGTCGCGGCAGTTGTCGTGGTAGCCCTGCACGCCGAGCAGGCCGTAGCGATGTGGGTCGCACGGCGCCATCAGGGTGTCGTGCGCGCAGCCCGACGTGTCCTCGACCAGCGTGAGGATCGGGCGCCGGTGATTCGTCACGAACGAGTCGCCGACGGCGGCCGCCAGCTTCATGAACCACGCGCGGCTGGCCTCCATCGCCATCCACTCCGTGAGGTCGCGCGCGCTGAATGCCCAGGCGTCGACCACCTGCGTCCCGTGAGTATTGACGACGCGGACGTGCTGGCCGGCGCTCACCCGCGCGGCCTTGCCACGCCGGGCCGGGATCGTGACGAGGCTCACGGGCCTTGCAGGCCGTGGCCGCCGCGATAGTCGGACGGCGCCGGCGGCACCCAGCCGGCGAGCAGCTCCGGCGACGGCCGCCAGATCTCGACGCCGAGCGGCCGGCAGGTGGCGAGCGAATCGCCCGAGCCCGGCCCCCACACGGCCACCGAGAGATCGCCGTGCGGGCACACCGAGATGGCGGCGAGCACGTCGATCTCGGCGAAGAACTCGATGAAGTCGCCGGCCTTCGCCGGGCTCGGCTTCACGAAATAGCGCCCCTCGGCGGTGAGGCCGGTGACCTGGAAGACGTTGAGGACGTCGTGCACGTCGACCTCGGTCAGGTGATGCGGGGCCACCGCTCGCACGAGGTTGCTGTGGCAGCAGAGATCGAACTCCTCCCCGTTCAGCAGCTTGTGCACGTACGGGTCGCAGCGCGTGCCGAGCAGATCGTGGCAGCCGGCGCCGTCCTCGTCCCGGCCGTACCGAACGGTGTCGGCGGTGATCGTGAGCATCGGCCGCAGATAGGGCAGGCACGACCAGAGGCGGTCGAACGTCGTCAGGTGCGCCTGGTGTAGCTGGCGCGTGCGCGAGGCCCAGAAGCGCTCGCGCGGGTTGCCGAGGCTCCAGACGTTGAGGTCCGCCACCTGCGGGCCCTCGACGGCCACGATCCGAAAGAGCTGCCCGGCCCGTACCGGCCACGCCCGACCCGAGCGTCGGGGGACCACGAACCGCTCGACGAGGGTCCGCGTGCCGGTCTCCGCCGCCAGGCGCGCGTAGAAGCCGCGGTTCACCTCCAGCGCCGAGCCGGGCTTCGCCTCGTAGATCACGCGCGGTCGCGCCATCGCCTCACCTCCGGTGCCTGAGCCGCGGGCACTTCGCGCGGCCGTTGACAACGAACGAGCGGGAGAGTCTCATACCCGCCATCCGGATCGAAGGACCGATCATAGCGCCGAGCAGGGAGGGTCAGCCATGAGAGTGTCGCGGATCGCCGCGGTCGCAATCGTGCTCTTTGGGGTCGTCACCGCGGGCGGCGACGTCGGCGCCCAGCAATGCGCGAAGGGTAAGCTGCGGCTCTACACGTCGTGGCCGATGCAAGGGGCGATGGTGCCCGAAGGCACCGGCATGAAGAACGGCATCGACCTCGCCGTCGGCGAGGTCAACGGCGTCGTGGCCGGCTATTGCCTCGAGGTCGTGAACCTGGACGATGCCTCGCCGCAGACGGGCAAGTGGGACGGCGCCGTCGAGGCCGAGAATGCCAACAAGGCGGTCGCCGATCCGCTCGCGATCGTGTACATCGGCACCTACAACTCCGGCGCGGCCAAGGTCTCGATTCCCATCACCAACCGGGCCCACATGGCCCAGGTCACCCCCGCGAACACCTACCCGGGGCTGACCAAGAAGCGTGGCGCCGCCCCCGGGGAGCCCGAGATCTACCGTCCGGGCGGCTACGTGAACTACTTCCGCCCGATCCCGGCCGACGACATCCAGGGCGCGGTCGGCGCCAAGTGGGCCAAGCGTCTCGGAGCCAAGAAGGTCTTCATCCTCAACGACCAGGAGCTGTACGGCAAAGGCATCGCCGACGTCTTCGAGGCGACCGCCAAGAAGATCGGGCTGCCGGTCGTCGCCAACGAGGGCATCGACTGGAAGCAGCCCGACCAGAAGCCGGTGCTGACGAAGATCCGCGCCTCCGGCGCCGACCTGGTCTACCTGGGCGGCGTCATCGAGACGGGTGCCCAGGTGGTCATCCGCCAGATGAAGGAGGTCGGCCTCACCGCGCCGCGCACCCGCTTCATGGGCCCGGACGGCCTCCTCGAGGAGGAGCTGCTGAAGGGCGCCACGTGCGACGCCGCGCTCGCCACCGACATGCGGGTCACCTTCGCCGGCCTGCCCTTCGAGAAGATGCGGGGCGTCGGGGCCAAGACCTACGAGACCTACAAGGCGAAGTTCGGCAAGGAGCCCACCTCGTACGCGCTCTACGCCGCCGAGGGCGGCCGCGTGATCATCGACGCCATCAAGCGGGCGGCGCCGGCGATCGAGAAGGCCAAGGACGTGACCGAGAAGCGCGAGGCCGTGCGGAAGGCCATCGCGTCGACGAAGAACTTCGACGGCATCAACGGCAAGTGGAGCTTCGACGAGAACGGCGACGTCGACTACGACACCATGTCGGGCTTCAAGGCGGTGAAGGCCGACGGGCCGATCGGCTGCAAGTTCCAGTTCGAGACGATTCTCGAGTAACGCCCAGGTGTCGACCGGATCGAGGGGCGCCCCGGCTCCGCCGGGGCGCCCCGAGCCACCCCGGGGGGCTTGGGGGGCCCGTTCGAGGCCCCCCATTTGATCTGGTGGGAAGTCCTCGTCCAGCAGACGATCAACGGCCTCACCCGGGGCGCCGTCTTCGCGCTGATCGCGCTCGGCTACACGATGGTCTACGGCATCATCGAGCTCATCAACTTCGCCCACGGCGACGTCTTCATGCTCGGCCTGTTCATCTCGCTCGCCTGGTTCAGCGTGCTCGGCGTCACCACGACGCTGACCCCCTGGCAGCTCGTCACGCTGCTCCCGCTCGTGTTCCTGCTCACGATGCTCAGCACGGCGGCCCTCAACGTCACCATCGATCGGGTGGCGTACCGGCCGCTCCGACGCTCGACGCGGCTGGCGCCGCTGATCACCGCGATCGGCGTGTCGTTCATGCTCGAGAACGTGGCGCTGCTCTGGAAGGGGCCCGCGCCCATCGCGTACCCCGACGTGTTCCCGTCCGTGGACATCCTCCGTGAGTGGCTCGGCATCGACTCGGCCATCTTCCTCACCACCAAGGACGCGCTGGTGATCGGCGCCACGATCCCGTTGATGGTGGGGCTGCACTACTTCGTGACGCGCACGCGGTGGGGCAAGGCCATGCGCGCGACGGCGCAGGACCGCGAGACCGCCCAGGCCATGGGCATCGACGTGGAGCGCACGATTCTCGTGACGTTCCTCGTGGGCGGCGCGCTGGCCGGCGCGGCGGGGCTGATCCAGGGCATGTACTACAACATCGGCATGTGGTGGATGGGCTACCAGGCGGGGCTCCGCGCCTTCACCGCCGCCGTGCTCGGGGGCATCGGCAGCATGGGCGGCGCCGCCCTCGGTGGCTTCGCCATCGGTTTCCTGTCGGCGTGGAGCGACCAGTACATTTCCGCGCGGTGGACCAACGCGATCGTCTTCTCGATCCTCATCCTCGTCCTCGTCTTCCGTCCCCACGGCCTGCTGGGCGAGCGGACTCCCGACAAGGCGTGAGCGCGTGACGGCCGACGTCCGCCGCGCGCTGGGATGGACGGCGCTGATGGTGGGCCTGCTCCTGTACCCCTTCGTCGATCGGGCCGTCGGCCTGCACACCGTCTACGCCGTGTCGGACGGCATGATCTACGTCCTGCTCGCGCTCGGCCTCAACATCGTCGTCGGCTACGCCGGCCTCCTCGACCTCGGCTACGCGGCGTTCTTCGCCATCGGCGCGTACGCGATGGGGCTGCTGAACTCCCCGGTGCTCGGCTCCCCGCTCTACGGTCACGCCTGGAGCTTCTGGCTGTGCATCTGGCTGGCGGCGGGCGTGTCGGCGCTGCTGGGCACGCTGATCGGCGCGCCGACGCTCCGGGTGCGGGGCGACTACCTGGCGATCATCACGCTCGGGTTCGGCGAGATCATCCCGGTCGCGATCCGCAACCTGGGCGACATCACCATCGAGATTGGCGGGTGGCGGCCGATCGAGCGGCTCAACCTCACCGGGGGAGAGAACGGCGTCAACCCGGTGGGCCGCCCGTACCTGCCCGGCGTGCCGTTCGAGACGGATCCGGTGCCCTGGTACTTCCTGATCCTCGTCATCGGCGCGGCCTCGCTGTGGGCGATGAATCGGCTGCGCGACTCCCGGCTGGGTCGCGCCTGGATGGCGATCCGCGAGGACGAGACCGCCGCCGACTGCACCGGCGTGAATCCCGTCTCGACCAAGCTGCTCGCCTTCGCCCTCGGCGCGTCGTTCTCGGGGTTCGCGGGATCCATCTACGCCGCCAAGCTCACGGCCATCACGCCGGGGGCGTTCGAGTTCCAGGTGTCGATCATGCTGCTGTGCATGGTCGTCCTCGGCGGCGCCGGCAGCCTCAAAGGCGTGATCCTGGGCGGGATGCTCATCACGGTCTTCGACCGCGTCGTGCTGTCGCAGAGCACGTCCCTGGTTCGCGCGGTCGGGCGGACGGTCGGGGTGCCCGCGCTGGCCGCGATCGACCTCACCCTGTGGCGCTGGTTCTTCTTCGGTCTCGGGCTCGTCCTCGTCATGCTCCTGCGGCCCCAGGGGCTCGCCGGGCGCCGGGAGCGGGTGGTCGCCGCCGACGCCGACGATCCCATCGCGCCCGAGCCGGCGTCCTCGCCCCGCGTCGAGGCGATCCCGAGCTGGTTGCGCGAGCGCCGGACGCCGGCCGCCGCGACCGTGGCGGCGCCGATCCTGGACGTCCGCGCCCTGGCGAAGAGCTTCGGCGGCGTCGTCGCGCTCAACGAGGTCGATCTCGTCGTCCCCCGGGGCGCCATCATCGGGCTGATCGGCCCCAATGGCGCCGGCAAGACCACGTTCTTCAACGCGGTGACCGGCCTCGTCCGACCCGATGCCGGTCGCATCGCCTTCGACGGCGCGAGCCTCGTCAGGCTCCGTCCCAACGCGATCGTCGCCCGCGGAATCGCCCGCACGTTCCAGTCGATCCGCCTCTTCGCGTACATGACCGTCCTCGAGAACGTGCTGGTCGGCGAGCACTGCCGTCTGGCGGCGACGGTGGCGGGCGCGGTGCTGCGGCCGCCGGCGGTGATCGCGGAAGAGGCGCGGGCGCGCGAGCGTGCGCGGGCGCTGCTGGCATTCGTGGGGCTGACCGGCAAGGAGGACGACCTCGCCCGGAACCTGCCGTACGGCGATCAGCGCCGGCTGGAGATCGCCCGCGCGCTGGCGACCGAGCCCCGGCTGCTCCTGCTCGATGAGCCCACGGCGGGCATGAACCCGCGCGAGACCGAGACCCTGACCGACCTGATCGGGCTGCTGCGTCGCGAGCTCGCGCTGTCGATATTGCTGATCGAGCACGACATGGAGGTCGTGATGCGGATCTCGGACCGCATCACCGTGCTCGACTACGGCACGCGCATCGCCGAGGGCACGCCGGCGGAGATCCAGCGCCATCCCCGCGTGATCGAAGCCTATCTCGGCACCGGCTACGAGCAGGAGCTCGCTGGCCGGGCGGCCCCGCGCTAGCCGCCGTGCTCGAGCTCGCCGACGTCCACACCTACTACGGCAACATCCGGGCGCTGCGCGGCCTCTCGCTCGGCGTCGAGCGCGGCGAGATCGTCACGCTCATCGGCGCCAACGGCGCCGGGAAGACGACGACGCTGCGCACGATCCTCGGCACGGTCCGACCCCGCCGCGGCACCGTGACCTTCAACGGCCACCGGCTGGACGCGCTGGCCACCGATCGCATCGTCCGCCTCGGCATCGCGCAATCGCCGGAGGGCCGGCGGATCTTCCCGCGCATGACGGTCCTCGAGAACCTCGAGCTCGGCGCCTTCACGCGCGCCGAGCGAGAAGGGATCGCGGCCGACCTCGAGCGCGTGTTCACGCTCTTCCCGCGCCTGCGCGAGCGCGTCACCCAGAAGGGGGGCACCCTCTCCGGCGGCGAGCAGCAGATGCTCGCCATCGGTCGCGCGCTCATGGCCCGACCCGGGCTGCTCCTGCTCGACGAGCCGTCGATGGGGCTGTCGCCGATCCTCGTCGAGACGATCTTTCGGATCGTCCAGGACATCAAAGACCGGGCGCATCGTGCTGCACGACACCGCCACCGAGCTCCTCCGCTCCGACCTCGTACGCAAGACGTACCTCGGCGAGAAGTAGCGCCGGACATCGGTCGGCGCGTGTGGTGCTATCGGCGGACGGTCAACCCTTCCAGGTCGAGCTCGGGCATGCGCCCGGTCATGAGGTCGGTGACGATGCGGGCGGTGCCGCACGCCATCGTCCAGCCCATGTGGCCGTGGCCGCAGTTGAGGAACAGGTTGCGGTGGCGGCCGAGGCCGAGGATCGGCGGTCCGTCGGGAGTCATCGGCCGCAGACAGGCCCGGTACTCGCCGCGATCGTAGTCGGCGGCGTCGGGAAAGAGATCGCGGGCCAGGCGCAGGATGTTGTTGAAGTCGCGGGGCGTCCAGCCCCAGTCGTAGCCGGCGAACTCGGCGGTGGATGTGAGACGCAGCCGGTCGCCGAGCCGTGACCAGCCGACCAGCCACTGCTCGTCGACCCCGGAGATCGTCGGCGCCAGGCCGCGCGGCTTGAGCGGGAACGTCGACGAGTAGCCCTTCGCCGGATAGATCGGCAGGCTCACCCCGGCCGTTCGCGCGACGAGCGGCGCGCCCACGCCGAGCGCGAGGACGTAGCTGTCCGCGGTCAGCACGCCGGCGGTCGTCTCCACCGCGTCGATCCGGTCGCCCGCCGCCCGCAGCGCCGTGACGCGGGTGCCGAGCCGGATCGTGAGGCCGTGCTTCTCCCGACAGACACGCGCCAGCTCTTCCGAAAAGACGCGCGAGTCGCCGCTCGAGTCTCCGAGGTCGCGGATGGCGCCGGCGATCTTGGACTTCACCGGCTCGAAGACGGGCTCGAGCCGGGCCACCGCGTCGGCGTCGAGGATCTCCTGCTTCTGTCCGTGCTCGGCGAGGAGCGCCATCTTCTTGATTCCGGCCTCGAACTCGGCGGGGTCGCGATGCATGTACAGCGCGCCCCTGTGGATCGCCTGGTACTCGATGCCTTCCGTGCGCACCAGCTCGTCCATCACCCGCTGGCTGTACTGACAGAGGCGGAGCTTGATGAGCGTGTTGCGGCGCGCGCGCGCGGATGTGCACTCGCGCAGGAAGCGCAGGCCCCAGGCGTAGAGCCGCGGATCGGCGGTCAGCCGCACGCGGATGGCCGTTTCGGCGCCGCGCAGCGACTGCCAGAGCATGCGTGGCGCCCGCGGCGAGGCCCAGGCGAACGAGTGGCCGGGCGCGATGATGCCGGCGTTGCCGCCGGTGGCCTCGAGCCCGAGGCCGTCCTTCTCCTCGACGACCGTCACCTCGTGGCCTGCCTTGGCCAGAAAGTACGCGGTCGTGATGCCGACGACGCCGCCGCCGAGGACGAGAGTCTTCATCGCCGGCGCCTCACGCGTCGAGGAGGTAGCCCGCCCGCAGCGGATCGGCGGGATCGAAATGGAACTGGCTGAAGCCGGTGATGTAGGCGGTCCCGGTGATCTCCGGCAGGATCGCGGCTCGCCCCTCCACGGCGGTCTCCCCCGCGATCCGACCGGTGAAGTCGAGTCCGAGGAGCCCGCGGCTCACGAGTGTCGAGCCGACCGACATGACGCCGCGGTGATGAAAGAGCGCCATGCGCGCGCACGTGCCGGACCCGCAGGGCGCGGCGTCGACCTGACCCGGCCCCCACACCAGCGCATTCGGCGACACCCCGTGCGCGTCCGGCAGCTCGTGGACGAGGACGTTGTCGACGCTCGTCTTGCCCAGCCCCGGGACGTCCACGTGGAGCTGCGCGTTGACCGCCTCTCGAACGGCCATCCCGCGCTGAGCGATCCTCTTCACCTGCTCGCGGCGGACCGAGACGCCCAGGCGCCCGGCTTCGACGACGGCGAAGACGTTGCCGACGCCGACCGAGATGTCGACCGGGATCTCGCCGATCTCCTCGACCTCGATGGTCTGATCGGCGAGCGCCACGAACGAGGCCGTCCACTTCAGCGTGACCTCGCCGATGCGGTCGCCGTCCGAGCGGGCGATCGTCTCGACGACGCCGGCCTCCGTGTCGACGACGACCCGCGTCTCCGTGCCCCGGCGCTCCACCATCCCCGTCTCGATCGCTATCGTCGTCGCGCCGATGGTGCCCTCGCCGCACGAGACGTAGTAGCCGCCCGGGTAGATGAAGAAGAGCCCGAAATCTGCGCCGGGCGTGACCGGCTCGGTCATCACCGCGATCAAGAGGCCGCGATGCCCGCGGGGCTCGAGACAAAGGCCCGTCCGGATGTGGTCCAGATGCTCCTGGAACCACCGGCGCTTCTCACCGATCGTGGCGCCGGGCAGACGCCCGAGCCCGCTGGTCAGGAGCCGCATCCCGATCCCGGCCGTGTGGAAGTCGGTGGTTCCGAGCACACGCTCTGAGCGCATCAGCACCTCCTGATCGACCGCCATGACACTGCGCCGCCGCGGCGGTGTCAAGTGCCCTGGAACTTCATCGCTTGTGTCAGCGGCCGAGCGAGAGCGCCGGGTCGAACCGCCCCGCGACGGTGGGGCTCTGCGCGTTGAGGGTTTGGCGGCGCACGTTCTCGGAGAGATAGGGGATGAGCTCGCCGAGCGTGACGGTCCCATCCTTGTTGTAGTCGGCAGCGCCCTTGAGCCCCTCCAGCAGGTAGTGCGTGAACACGCCGTGGCCACCGCCGAACTTGGCGCTCTCCACCGACAGTTGGCGATCGTCCGACGCGCTGATTACGACGATGCCGTCTCCCACCGAGGCCAGACCCTGCAACCCGGCGGCGATGCGATTGGGCTGCTGGTCCCCGACCGCGCGTCGCGCCATGTCGAACCCGGCACCGACGCCCCCGGAATGGCACGCGTCGGCCAGGACCACCACGCGCTTCGCCTTGACGAAGCGCTTCAAGGCGGTCTCGACGTCCCACATCGGGAAACCGGTCGAGGAGATGGCGTCGTAGCGGCTGTCGTGCGGCAGGAGGTAGAGGTTCTGCGGCGTGTCGGGAGAGTCGGGGGATCCGTGCCCCGAAAAGTAAATCACGACGACGTCTTCCTCGATGGCCTGCTTCAGCCAGCTGAAGAGCGACTCCTTGATGTTGGCGGCGGTGGCGCTCTCGTTGAGCAACAGCCGTACGTGCGACGGCGCGTAGCGTCCCCCCGCGCCAGACACGAGCCAGTCGTAGAACGCCTTGGCGTCGGCGGCCGCATACCGCAGGCTCGGGATCCGGCTATCCGCATAGCTCGAGACGCCGATCACCACGGCCCAGTGCTGCGCCCGGGCCGCCCCGACGGCGGGTGGGGGGGCGGAAGGCACCGCCGGCGTCGCGACCGGGGAAGGGGGCTGAACCGTCGGCGCTTCCCTGGCGCCCGCGGGAGGCGTCGCCGCGACCGACGCTGGCGGGGCCGTCCGCCGGGCCAAGGCCGTCTTGGTCGTCACGTACCCGGTGTTGTCGAACGTCACCGGGTCGTTGGCCCGGAAGTAGAGCACGCCGTCGCGGTCGGCCTCGAACTCGAGCTGATCGCCGACCAGGAACGGCTTGCCCTCCGAGCCGATCTTGCCGATCAGCGTGCCGACTTCGAGTCCGGGAATGATGAACGGCGGGATGAACGAGAAGCAGAGGATGGAGTTCGATCCGCGCCCGCTCGGCCCCGAGCGGCCGCAGAAGCCGCCCATGTGCCACTCCCCGCTGGCCGTGACGCGATACGTGACGCCCTTGCGCACGAGCACGCCGGAGCTGGTCCAGTCGTTGCGAGCGAGGACGGTGGTCGTGACGTCCTCGCCCGCGCCCTCGGTGAGGTCCTTCGCGGGGACGGTCTCGACCTGCTCGGGCGTCGCGCGCTGCGGCGGCTGGGTCGGCGCCCCGTCCTGTCCGGACGCGCTGACGCTCAGCGAGGACAGCGCCAGGACGATAACGACCGTCAGGAGGCTCCGCTCCCGGCCCGCTCGTGGTTCGCTCGCCACCGTGCCGAAATTATAGCGCCCGGAAGGCGCCGAAGGCCCCATCCCTCGCAGACCCGTGGGGGATCGCGTAAGATGTGGCGCACTCGACCCGCTATTCAGGAGGCCGCCATGACGACCATCGACCGGCGCACGTTCCTCGGCGCGGCAGGCCTCTCGACGGCCGCCGCGATCCTCGGTGAAGGCGCGTTTCGCTCCGCCAGCGCGGACAAGCCCGTCAACTTCTCCGGCTGGGTCTTCAAGCCCGACACCGTGAAGGACTACGTCGACTATTTCAACAAGAAGCACGGCGGCCAGGTGAAATACGACGCCGTTCCCTGGGCCACCTACCACCCGACGATGGAGACGCGCGCGCTGTCGGGCGAGATCGTGGACGTCATGTACTGCAACTCGGCGAACCGGGAGCGCTGGGTCGACAACGGTCTCATCCGCCCGCTGGACGACCTGCCCGGCATGGACGAGCTGAAGAAGAAGATTGCGCCGGGAAATCTGGAGGCCGCCCGGAGCCGGGACGGCTCGAAGGTCGTCGGCCTGCCGTACTTCACCAGCATCTTCATCCTGATGTACAACGAGCCGATGCTCCAGCAGGCCGGCATCAAGGCACCGGCGAAGACCTGGGACGAGCTGATGGAGCACGGGGCGAAGCTCAAGCGCGACAAGATCAGCGACACGCCGTACCTGCCGAACTGGAACAACAGCGGATCGGGCACCATGCCGCAGTTCCTGAGCGACTGCCTCTCGGAGGGCGCCAGCGTCTTCGACGCGAAGAACAAGGTCATCGCCGACCAGGAGCCCGGCGCGGCGCGCGCCCTGGAGCGCTGGCAGAAGGCGTACAAGGACGGGCTCGTGAACCCCGAGGTCCTCACCAAGACCTCGTCGACCGACACGCACAGGCTCTTCTGGACCGGCCGCTACGCGTACCACACGAACCATTCCTACTACCTCAAAACGATCGCGGGCGAGCCGGAGAACTCCAAACTGGCCCCGAAGAAGGCCAGGATGACGATGTATCCCGGCAACGGCCAGACGCACATGTTCACGGAGTGGTACACGATCAACGCCAAGACCAGGGTCCTCGAGGACGCCTGGAAGTTCGCCAAGTTCCTCGGCGGCAACCTCAACGGCGACTGGTACGTGCAGCGCCAGTGGTGCCTCATCGCCGGGCTCGACAACGCGTACCCCGAGATGTACGACCACCCGGAGATCATCCAGTCGTACGACCGCTGGGTCGACCTCAAGCTCCTGCGCGAGCAGTACAAGAAGGGCCGGCCGATCAACGCGTTCAAGGAGCCATGGTTCAGCGAGTACGACAGCAAGGCCATCGCGATCGTGCACAACATCATCCGCGGCACTTCCACGGTGCCGAAGGGCCTCAAGGAGCTGGCCGCGCTGCAGAAGTCGCTGGCGTAGTCACCGGCGTGAAGCCGCGGGAGAGCGCGCTGGCCTGGCTCTTCGTCGGGCCGGCGCTGCTCGGCGTCGGCCTCGTCGTCGTCTTCCCGCTCGTCTACTCGCTCTGGCTGTCGTTCACCGACGTCAACCTCCTGCGCGCCACGGGACCGGCGGTGGAGCTCTGGGGGCTGCGGATCCCGCTCTTCCGGTGGATCGGCGGGCGCAACTACACGCAGGTCCTCGCCGACCCGCTCTACTGGGATTCGCTCTGGCGCACGCTCTATTTCGTCGGCGCTTTCGTCGTCGAGGCCACGCTGGTCGGGCTCGGCATGGCGCTCGTCCTCAACGAGCGATTCCCGGGCCGGCCGTTGATGCGCAGCCTGCTGCTGGTGCCGTGGTCGCTCTCGCGGATCGTGGTCGGCCTGCTGTGGATCGGGATCCTCGACTTCGAGTTCGGCGCGCTCAACGGGCTCCTGCTCCGCGCCGGGCTCGTCGGCGGCGCCATCTCGTTCTTCAAGGAAGGGTGGAGCGCGCTCAACGTCCTCGTGTCGGTCTACATGTGGAACCAGGCGCCGTTCGCCACGCTGCTCTTCCTGTCCGGAATGCAGTCGATCTCGGAGGACCTGTACGCGGCGGCCGAAGTGGACGGCGCCGGCTACTGGCGCCGCCTGTGGTACGTGACGCTGCCCGCGCTGCGTCCCATCGTGTTCCTCGTGCTGGTGCTGGCGACCGTGAACGGCTTTCTCATGCTCGACCTGATCTACGTCCTCACGATGGGCGGTCCCGGATACGACACGACCACCGTCTCGTGGCACGGCTTCAAGACGAGCTTCACGTTCTTCAAGTTCGGTCCGGGCACGGCGATCCTCTACACGCTCACCGCGCTCTGCCTGCTGCTCACGGTCGTCTATCACCGGCTCGTCCTCGCCCGCTTCGAGGCGGAGGGCTGAGCGCGTGACGACCCGGGCTCGATATCGCGGGGGTAACTACCGGCGGCGCTCCGCCGGCAGCGCGGTGATCCTCTATGCCACCGTGGCCGCGGTGGCGCTGTGGCTCGTCGCGCCCTTCGTGTGGCTGTTCGTGACGAGCATTTCCTATCAAAAGCACCTCCTGGCCCGGCCGTTCACGCTCGTGCCGCCGGAGGTGACCTTGGACAACTACCGCATGATCCTCGGGCTCGTCCGCTTCCACGCCGAGGGCCAGGCCGGGAAAATTCTAGGATCCATGTGGAACAGCCTGGTGGTCGCCGTCAGCGTGACCGCCGTCAACGTGGCGGTGGGAACGACCGCGGGCTACGCCTACGCCCGCTTTCGCTTTCCGCTGAAGACGCTGTCGCTGTTCGCGCTGCTCTTCACGCGGATGCTGCCGACGATCGTGCTGATTCCCGCCTTCTTCCTCGTGTTCCGCGCGCTCGGCCTGCAGAACACGCTGACCGGGCTCGTGATCGCCTACTGCTCCTTCACGCTGCCCTTCACGGTGTGGATCATGAAGGCGTACTTCGAGACCATTCCCGCCGATCTGGACAAGAGCGCGCTCGTCGACGGCTGCAACCGGTTCCAGGCCTACTGGCGCGTGGTCCTGCCGGTCTCGGGGCCGGGCCTGGTCGCCGGCGGCGCCTTCACATTCATGCTCTGCTGGAACGAGTTCGTCGTTGCACAGATCCTCAATACCAAGC
>WNGG01010578.1_pt1 | contig 19597 bp, 14 predicted proteins | sample 5400661 | NCBI WGS metagenome assembly WNGG01 (sample SAMN13153372, study PRJNA577476) | soil metagenome | isolation source: 100 cm soil or saprolite under Garry oak tree replicate 1 | place: USA:California | collected 2016-06-15
GGAGCCTGCCCCAGTCGGGCTCCCCCCGGCGAAAGGCCTCGAGATCGAAGACGAGCGGCACGTCGCGGCGCACGACGGCGAGCTCGCGCGAGAGCAGCGCCTCCTTGCGGGCCCCGGCCAGCGTCTCGCGCAGCTTGCCGCCCACGAGCGTGAGGTTCTCGTAGAGCCGGGCGACGGAGCCGAACTGCGCGATGAGCTTCACGGCGGTCTTCTCGCCGACACCCTTGACCCCGGGGATGTTGTCGATCGCGTCGCCCATCAGCGCGAGCACGTCGGGGATCTGCGCCGGCTCCACGCCCCAGCGCTCGCGCACCTTGGCCTCGTCGTAGACGATGCGCTCGCCGGTGCGCCCGAGCACCGAGAGCACGCGCACGCGCGGCCCGACGAGCTGGAGCAGGTCCTTGTCGCCGGTGACGAGGACGATGTCGACGCCGTCGTGGCGCAGCGCGTGCTCGACGAGCGTGGCGAGCACGTCGTCCGCCTCGAAGCCCGGGACCTCGACGACGGGGGCGCGGAGCGCCTCGAAGAGGCGCCGCACCGACGGCAGCTGGCGCGCCAGGTCGTCGGGCATCGCCGCGCGCGTCGCCTTGTACTCGGCGAACAGCGCGTCGCGGAACGTCGGCCCGGGCGGATCGAGCGCGATCCCGAGGTAGTCGGGCTGCTCCTCGCGCAGGAGCTTCCAGAGCATCGACGAGAGGACGAGCACCGCGTTCGTCGGCACGCCCTTGGACGTCGAGAGGTAGCCGACGGCGTGATACGCGCGGAAGATGTGCGAGTGGCCGTCGACGACGTAAAAGGTCCGGCTCATTCATCTACCTGGGGGCCCCGAGATGGCCCCCAGGCCCCCCGCGCTCGGACGCGCCCCGGCACAGCCGTGGCGCGCCTCGATGTCGACGTCGACACAGGAGGTCTCACCGGAGCGCCTCGGTGTACGCCCGGCGCACGGCCTCCGTCCGCTCGCGGTACAGCGCGAGGAAGGCGTCGCGCGACGGCAGGCCGAGCGCCGTGGCGACGCGGGCGGGCATCGGGCCGGCGAGCTCGAGGGTGTCCGTCGGCCGGGCGCCGAGCAGCCGGAGCGCGAGCGACACGCGCCGCAGAAAGCGATAGTCCACCGTCAGCGTCGCCGTCGTCGCGGGAGCCAGCGCGCCGATGCGGGCCAGCCCGGCGAGCCCGGCCGCCGTCGCGGGCCGCCGGATCTCCGGATGGCGGGCCCCGTGCACCAGCTGCAGGGCCTGGACGAGGAACTCGACGTCCACGAGGCCGCCCCGCCCGAACTTCACGTGCCGGCGGCCGGGCGTCTCCTTGCCGAGCTCGAGCTCCATGCGCGTGCGCACCTCGACGATCTCCTTGAGCGAGGCGTGCGGCAGCGGCGCGCCGTAGACGATTCGGCGAAGCGTCGCGCGGACGCGCCGCGCCAGGATCCGATCGCCGAGCGCGAGCCGCGACCGCGTCAGGCTCTGGCGCTCCCACAGGTCGCCGTGCTCGACATAGTACCGCTCGAGCGCCCCCAGCGCGGAGGCGAAGCCGCTGCCCTTGCTCCCGGGGCGGAGGCGCAGGTCCACGGCGAAGGCGACGCCCGCCGGCGTGATGTCGCCGAGGTCACTCGCCAGCCGCTCGACGGCGCCGCTGTAGAAGGTGTGCGCATCCACCGGCTCCGGCCCGTCGGTACGGCCGTCGTCTTCTCCCGGCTCGCCGAAGGTCACGAAGACGTCGAGGTCGGATCCCGTCGCGAGCTCGCGGCCGCCGAGCTTGCCCAGGCCGACGAGCACGGCGGGAATGAAGGCGCCGTCCGCCCGCCGCGGCACGCCGTGACGCTCCGTCTGCGCCGCGAGGGCGAGCAGCCAGCCGGCGTCGAGCGTGGCCTCGGCGAGCGCCGTCATGTCGCGCGCGTACCGCTCGATCGAGGTCCGCGCCAGCAGATATCGCCACACGATCGCGAGCTCCTGCGCCTGCTTGAGGCGCCGCAGGCGATCACGCCGCTCGGCGCGCGCGACCTCGGGCGCGAACACCGGCGCCAGCGCCGCACGGAGCGAGGCGCGTGTCGGCGAGGCGTCGAGCACCCGCGGGTCCGCCAGGGACGAGAGCAGCTCGGGCTGGGCGATCAGGAGCTGGGTGAGCAACTCTCCGCCCGCGCACAGGTTGACGAGCCCGGCGAGCAGCGGGCCGCCCTGGGCGAGCATCTCGACGTACCCGGCGCGTGGCCCCGCCGCGGCGATGAAGCGCTCGAACTGGTTCAGCGCCTCGTCCGGATTGGGGCTCTTCCACAGGGCGTCGAGGAGCGGGGGCAGGAGCCGCTCGAGCGCCGCGCGCAGCGCGCCGGCGTACGGCACGAGCGGGCGGCCCTCCACGATCAGGCCCAAGTTCTCGCGCGCGCGCTCCGGATCGGCGAAGCCGGTCGCCGCGAGCGCCATGACGCTCGGCAGCCGCAGCCGCCGCTTCGCCGCGGCATGCGCCTCGCCGAAGAAGTGCTCGAAGGCGCGCCGCACGTCGCCGGTGATCCGCTTGTGGGCCGCGCGGAAGCGCGCGGCCGCGCGCCCCGGCGGCCCCTCCAGGCCCAGCCGGCGGGCCAGGCGGCCGAGCTCGCGGGCATCGGCGGGCAGCGTGTGCGTCTGGAGCTCGTGCAGCATCTGCAGCCGATGCTCCACGGTGCGGAGGTGGACGAGCGCGTGCGACAGCATCCGCCCCAGCTCGGCCGTCAGATAGCCGCGCTCGGTGAGGCGGAAGAGCGCCTTCAGCGTGTTGCGCTCGCGCAGCCACGGATCGTCGCCGCCGTAGAGGAGCTGGAGCGCCTGCACGAGAAACTCGACCTCGCGGATGCCGCCGCGGCCGAGCTTGACGTTGCCCGACGGCCCGCCGTCGTGCCGGGCGAGCTCACGGTCGATCCGACCCTTCATCTCGCGGATCGCCGGCACGATCTGCGCGTCCACACCCGGGCGCCAGACGATCTCGGCGACGAGGTCCATGAACCGGGCCCCGACCGTCCGATCGCCGGCGGCCGCGCGCGCCTTGAGCAGCGCCTGGCGCTCCCACAGCTCGGCGCGCCCTCCGTGGTAAGCCCGATAGCCGTCGAGCGAGAGCGCGACGGCGCCCGAGCGTCCCTCGGGACGCAGGCGGAGGTCGACGCGGAACACGGAGCCCTCCTCGGTGACCGACTCGATGATCGCCACGACGTCGCGGGCGACGCGCGCGAAGAACTCGCCGTTCGGCAGCCCGCCGTCGCGGCCGCCGGACGTCTCCCCGTCGGCGCCGTACACGAACATCAGATCGATGTCGGACGAGTAGTTCAGCTCCTCACCGCCGAGCTTGCCCATGCCGACGACCGCGAGGCCCGTCGGCGCGCCCGATGCGTCCCGCGGCGCCCCCCACCGCGCCCGCGCCTCTGCGTCGGCCAGCCGCGACGCTTCGTCCAGACACGCGTCGGCCAGCCGCGACAGCTCCTCGGTCGTCACCCCGACCTCGGCGTCGCCCAGGAGGTCGCGCGCGCCGATCCGTAGCAGGTGCCGATACTTGAAGCGGCGGAGCGCGTTCATGCGCACCTCGCGCTTCGTGAACGGCTCGAGCGATCGGGCGAGGTCCGCCGTGTAGTCCTCGGCGAACCACACGCGCATCGTCGCCGGCTCGAGCAGCCATGCGAGCGTGGTCGGCCGACGGAGAAGCGCGTCGGCCAGGACCTGGCTCGACCCACCCACCCGCGCCAGCAGGTGCGCGGCGCCCGGATGCTCGGCGAGCGTGCGGAAGAGCACCGCGCGGTCGACCGCGGCGGCGTAGCGCTCGAGGTTGTTGAGCGCCATGTCGGGGTCGGCGGCGGCCGCGAGCTCGGCGAGCAGGCGGGGCCACGCCGGCGTCAGCAGCTCGGCGTCGCGCGGCGTGGGAGTGAGGCTCTCGAGGTTCGCCGCCGCGGCGGACGGGTTCGCGAAACCGAGGCGCCGGAGCAGCCGCGCCCGCGCACCCGGGGTGGACGCGCCGTTCAGGAGCGCGACGGCGTCGATGGTCAGACGGCCGACTCGCCCTTCTCGCCCGTGCGGATGCGGATCGACTCGTTGAGGGGCAGCACGAAGACCTTGCCGTCACCGATCGAGCCGGTCTTCGCCGCGCCGGCGATCGTGGCGACGACCTTGTCCACGAGCCCGTCCGGGACGACGACCTCGATCTTCACCTTCGGGAGAAAGTCCACCGTGTACTCGGAGCCGCGGTAGAGCTCGGTGTGGCCTTTCTGGCGTCCAAATCCACGGACCTCCGTGACGGTCATGCCCACGACGCCCAACTCGGTCAGCGCCTCCTTCACGTCGTCGAGCTTGAACGGCTTGATGATCGCTTCGATCTTCTTCATGGCCTCACACCTCGTCGAGGATGCGGGACTCGTGATAAAACGACGATCGCTTCGATCGTACGCATGGCCTCATACCTCGTCGAGGATGGGGTACATCAGCGCCGACACGTGCGAGCTGATGCGCTTGAGATTCGTGAGGACGTCGAGATGGATCTCCGACGTCTCCAGCGACTCGGCGAGTCCGGCCCGCAGCCGCCCGAGGTGGGACTCGCGCAGCTCGCGCTCCCTCGCGCGCATGAGCGGCCGCTGCTCCAGCACCTCCTGCGCCAGCGCACGGTCGTTCGCCGCGAAGGCCGCGATGCCGCGTTCCAGGTTCTTCGTCACGAGACCGTGGAACTCGACGATCTCCGCCCATCCGGCCTCCGAGAAGCGGCGGCCCTGGTACAGCTTCTTGCGCGCCAGCTCCATCAGGTTCTTGTCGATGATATCGCCGATGTTCTCGAGATTCCCGATGAACGAGATCAGGCCGATCTCCTTGCGCGACAGCTCCGCGCCCACCGCCTCGTGTCCGACGCCGGCGAGGAAGAGCTTGATCTCGCGCTCGAGGAAGTCCGCCTGGTCGTCGCGCTTCTCGACCTCCTCGAGCAGCGCCTGGTCGTCCCGGCCGAAGACCGGGATCACGTCACGGAGCATCGACTGCACGACGTCCGCCATGCGCAGCGCCTCGCGCGTGGCCTGGCCGAAGGCCAGCGAGGGCTGGTCGAGGGCGCGCTCGTCCAGGTAACGGATTCGGAACGGCGTCTCGGCGGTGGGATCGTCGGGCACGAGCGCTTCGATCGCCCGCGCCGCCAGCGGCGTGAAGGGCAGGAAGACCAGGCTGATGCCCAGGTTGAAGAACGTGTGCGCGTTGGCGATCTGCCGCGCCGGATCCGCGCTCGTCGCGGCAACGAGCGCGCCGAACGGCCCGATGAGCGGAAAGACGAGCGCGGCGCCGAGCAGCTTGAACGCGATGTGGGCGGTGGCGACGCGCTTGGCCTCGGCGGTGGCGCCCACGGACGCCGCGAGCGCGGTCGCGCACGTCCCGATGTTGGCGCCGAGCACGATCGCCACGGCGCCCGAGAGCGGGAGCAGCCCGTAGCTCGCCAGCGCGAGGGCGAGTCCGATCGTCGCCGCCGACGACGTGACGAGGGCGCTGAAGCCGGCGGCGACGAGCAGCGCGATGATGGGGTTCCCCGCCGTCGCGCCGAGCACCTCGACGGCGAGCGGGTTCTCGGCGAGCGCGGCGCCGCCGTCGAGGATCACCTTGAGGCCGAGGAACATGAGCCCGAGTCCGAGCGCGGCCTGGCCGACGTCGCGCACGACCGAGCGGCGCGCGAGGTACCCGGTGAGGAAGCCGACGCCGACGAGCAGGAGGGACCACTCCGTGACCTTGAACGCGATCAGCTGCACGGTCAGCGTCGTGCCGATGTCGGCGCCCAGAATCACGCCGAGCGTCTGCCGGAACGTCATGAGCCCGGCCGAGACGAAGCCGATCAGCATCAGCGTCGTCGCGGCCGACGACTGGATGATGCCCGTGGCCACGGCCCCCGACGCGAGGGCGACGAGCCGGTTGTGCGCGATCCCCGTCAGCAGATGGCGCAGCCGCGTCCCGGCGGCGCGCTGCAGGCTGTCGCCCGACAGGCGTATGCCGTAGAGAAGGAGCGCCATCCCGCCGAAGAGCGCGAGGAGGATCATCACGCCGACCGGTTCCAGCTCGCGCGCTGCAGATGCGCCGGCGCGAGCTCGCCCACCAGGTGCGCGGTCGTGTTCAGCGACACGAGCCGCGGCGGCCGGACGATCGTGAGCGACGCGTTGTCCACGCGCAGCCGCCAGAGCGTGTTGAAGGAGGCGCCGAGGAGGTGACACGCGTAGACGCTGATCACGCCGCCGTGCGAGACCACGAGCACGTCGCCGCCGTCGGCGTGGGCGGATGCGATCCGGTCCATCGCGACGAGGACGCGGCGGCACACGGCGTCGAGCGGCTCGCCGCCCGGCGGTGGGCAGTCGTGCGGCGCCCGCAGCCACGCGAGGTACGGATCGCCGGCCTGGCTCCGGATCTCGTCCACGGTCGCGCCCTCCCACTCGCCGAGCGAGAGCTCGCGCAGCTCGTCGAGCGCACGTACTGGTACGCCGCGTCCCGCGAGCGCGATCTCGGCCGTCTCCACGGCACGGCGGAACGGACTCACGTAAGCCGCGGCGATGCGGCGGCCCTCCAGGGAGCGGCCGAGCGCCGCCGCCTGGCCGCGCCCGATCGCCGATAGCGACACGTCGGTCGCGCCCTGGAACCGTCGCTCGGCGTTCCAGACCGACTGGCCGTGGCGCGCGAGCAGGAGCCTCACGCGGCGCCGCCCGCCGCGTGCGCCCGCGCGGCGCGCAGCCGCGCCAGGGTCTCGTCGCGGCCGAGGATCGCCACCACGTCGAAGATGGGCGGTGACGCCGTCCGACCGGTCACCGCGACGCGGGTGAGCTGCGCGAGGTCCACGAGCTTCAGGCCCAGGGAGTCGGCCAGCTCCCGGTAGGCGTGCTCCAGCGCCTCGACCGTGAAGGTCGGGATCCCTCCGAGCCGCTCGATCAGCGCGTCCAGGCGCGCGGCGCCCTCGGCCGTCAGGAACTTGGCGAACGCCTTCGGGTCGTAGCGCTGCGGCCGCTCGAAGTAGAAGCGCCCGACGTCCACGAGCTCCACGAGCGTCTTGGCGCGTTCGCGGAGCGTGACGACGATCCGGGCGAGCCTCGCCGCGTCAGGCACCGCCAGGCCGGCCGCGCGCACGAACGGCGCCGCGAGTCCCGCGAGGTACCCCGGGTCCATCGTCTTCATGTAGTGCTGCGAGAGCCACTCGAGCTTCATCCGGTCGAAGACCGCGCCGGAGGACGAGACGTCCTTGATGTCGAACTGCTCGACCAGCTCGTCGCGCGAGAAAATCTCCTGGTCGCCGTGCGACCAGCCGAGCCGTACCAGGTAGTTCACCATCGCCTCGGGCAGGAAGCCCTCGTCGCGGAACGCCTGGACGGACGTCGCGCCGTGTCGCTTGCTGAGCCGGCTGCGGTCCGCTCCCAGGATCATGGACACGTGCGCGAACTCGGGCACCGCGTAGCCCAGCGACTCGTAGCAGAGCACCTGCTTCGGCGTATTCGACAGATGGTCGTCGCCGCGGATCACGTGGGAGATCCGCATCGTGACGTCGTCGACGACCACGCAGAAATTGTAGGTCGGCGTGCCGTCGGTGCGGACGAGGATCCAGTCGTCGAGCTGACGGTGGTCGAAGGTCACCGGGCCGTGGACGAGGTCGTTCACGACCGTGGCGCCCGCGTCGGGGATCCTGAGCCGCAGCGCGCCCGCGCCGAGCCCGCGCTCGCGGCAGCGCCCGGAGTACCGGAACGTCTCCTTTCGGGCTTCCGCGGCCTTGCGTTCGGCGTCCAGGCGTTCCGGCGGGCAGTCGCAGTAGTACGCGCGGCCCGACGCGCGGAGACGATCGGCGTGGTCCCGATAGAGGTCGAGGCGCTCGGTCTGCCGATAGCCCGGCGTCGGAGGCCCCTCGTCCCAGTCGAGGCCGAGCCAACGGAGCGCCTCGACGATCGAGTGAATGTTCTCCTCGGTCGAGCGGGCGCGGTCGGTGTCCTCGATTCGGAGGATGAACACGCCCCGATGATGGCGCGCGAACAGCCAGTTGAAGAGCGCGGTCCGGGCACCGCCGACGTGCAGGTGGCCCGTCGGGCTCGGCGGAAAGCGCACGCGGACGTCGCCCGCCATCGCCGTCAGTACGTCTCGAAGCGGCGCCCCCACGGCGTCGCCGCGAAGGCGCGGATGCGTGCCCGCCCGATCGTGGGGTACCACAGCCAGTCGTGATAAACGTTCGACGCGAACGGCGCCCAGACGACGAGCGGGGAATGCAGGAGCAGCCGCTTGAGCGGCCGCAGCGGACCTCGCCGGATGAGCTGGTCACCCCAGATCACCAGGCTCCGCCGCGTCCTGAAGCCCATGTTCGTCTCGGCGGCCTCGACGTCGCCGACGATCTCGATGTCGCGCGGATCCGCGACGCCGAGGCCGCGCTCGTGACACATCCGGAGGTACGGGATCGACAGCGGATCGAAGCCCATGATCCGCGCGGCGAGGGCGTCGATCGCCACCTGATCCGCCGAGGCCAGGATGAGGTTGCCGACGCGCGGCACCATCGTGCGCGGGCCGGCGCCGTCGCCCATCACCGTGCCGTCCATCACGGCGAAGACGCCCGGATGCAGCTCGCGCTGCATGAGCATCAGATCCACCATGACCTCGTGGATGAACTCGTGCGCGTAGTGGCGCACCTCCTTCAGCAGGCCGCCGAAGGCGTTCTTGATCGCGCCCGTCGTCACGCTGTGTCCGTGGACCTTCTGCGTCGGCAGGTGCAGGACGTTCTTGCCGACGTACATCTTCGGAATCTCGATTCCCTCCGGGAAGATCCGGTTCAGCCGGAGCAGCGGCGACTTGAACGCGTAGGTGATCCACTCCACGTCCGTGAGCGGGACGAAGCTCATGCCGTGCCGCCGCAGCACCGGCAGCCACTTGTTGTTGCGCGCGCCGGCCACGGGATCGGTGACCACCGTTCGGTTCTCGACGGGAAAGATCCGCGCGCGGTCGTAGCCGTCGGCGCACAGCGTGGTCGCGACACCGTCCACCTGCCACGGCTGGCTCGAGCACGCCGGGAAGTACTTGGTCCAGGAGAGGTTCAATTTCAGGATCAGCTCTTGGTCGCGCGGCAGGACCTGGTCGTACTTCACGAGGCGCATCAGCGTCCCGTAGTCCGCGACGACGGACTCCGGCCGCGTGCGCAGCACCGCCACCTGGCTCGCCATCCGTCCCATCTTACTCCAGCGATGGTCCGTAGATGATCGCCAGCACCGCCAGGAGCCACACGAGCGAGTTCACGAGCAGCGCGCGATCGGTCAGGAAGATCTCCGACGGATTGCCCCCGAGCCGCCGGTGGTAGAGGAGATAGAGGTAACGGAAGACTCCGTACAGCACGAACGGCAACGTGGCCGGCAGCAGGCGCGTGTGGAACTTCGCCACGGTCTCCGGCGACATCGTGTAGAGCGCGTACGCGGTCACCGTGGACGCGGTGACGACCGCGATCATCTGATCGAGCAGCGCCGGGCTGTACTCCGCGAGGATCGGGCGTTGCGTGGCCGCCGCCTCGAGCGTCATCACCTCGTGGCGCCGCTTGCCGAGCGTGAGGAACAGCGCGAGGAGGATCGTGCAGATCAGCAGCCACCCGGAGATCTCGACGCGGATCGCGAGGGCGCCGGCGACCGCGCGCAGCACGTAGCCGGTGGCCACGGTCAGCACGTCGACGATCACGACGTGCTTGAGCCACGCCGAGTACGCGACGACGAGCGCCACGTACGCGACGGCCGTCGTCAGGAAGCCGCGGCCGAGGCACGCCGAGAACGCGAGTCCCCGGATGGCCAGGCCGACGGCGACGGCGAGGGCCGCGCCGACCGGCCCACTGCCGCGGGCGCAGCGATACGACGACGGCGGTGAGCACCTCCGCGCCCTAGAGGCGGATGACGTTGGGCGCCGTCGGAATCCCCGCGGTCGCGTTGCGGGTATCCACGACGATCGGCGCGTCGCGCGCGATCGCGGCCCAGTCGTAGCCGCCGTGCGCGGTGAGAATCAGCACGACATCCCGCGCGCCGAGATCCGCCGGCCACGCCACCGAGCGGAGCGTGAGGTCACCGATCGCGAGCTCGGGTACGTGCGGATCGTGGTACTCCACCCGCGCGCCCTTGGCGGCCAGCGCGGTGAGGATCTCGAGCGCCGGCGAGTCGCGCGTGTCGGCGACGTTCGCCTTGTAGGCGACGCCGAGCACGAGCACGCGCGCCCCGCGCACCGCGCGGCCCCGGTCGTTCAGGACGTCCGCGACCAGTCCGACGACGTAGCCCGGCATCTGCCGGTTGATCTCGTCCGCGAACGCGATGAACCTCGGCTCGTACCCGGCGAGTCGCATCTTCCAGGACAGGTAGTGCGGGTCCGAGGGCAGGCAGTGGCCGCCGAGGCCGGGCCCGGGATAGAAGGGCATGAAGCCGAAGGGCTTCGTCGACGCGGCGCGGATCACCTCCCACACGGAGATGCCGAGCCGGCGGCACATGATCGCCAGCTCGTTGACGAGCGCGATGTTCACCGAGCGGAAGGTGTTCTCGTACAGCTTGACCATCTCGGCGGTCTCGGGGCTCGACACCGACACGACCTCGCGCGCGACGCGCGCGTAGAGCGCGGCCGCGAGCTCCCGGCACCGCGGCGTGACGCCGCCGACGACCTTCGGGATCTCGCGCAGCGTCCAGCGCGTGTTGCCCGGGTCGATGCGCTCGGGCGAGAAGGCGAGGAAGACGTCCTCGCCGACGCGCACGCCGCGCGCCTCGAGCCGGGGCCGCAGCACCTCGTGGGTCGTGCCGGGATAGGTCGTCGACTCGAGCACGACCAGCTGGCCGGGGTGGATCACCGAGGCCACGGCGTCGGCGGCGGCGACGATGTACGAGATATCGGGCTCGCGGGACTTGCCGAGCGGCGTCGGCACGCAGATGACGATCGCGTCGGCGTCCTTGAGCGCGGTGACGTCGTCGGTCGCGGCGAGCCGTCCGGTCCGCACGACGGCGGCGAGCGCCTCGGCGGAGACGTCCTCGACGAACGAGTCCGCCGCGCGGACGGACGCCACGCGGCGGGCGTCGAGGTCCACGCCGATGACGACGGCCCCCGACTGGGCGAAGGCCACGGCCAACGGGAGCCCCACGTAGCCGAGCCCGATCACGCCGACCCGCGGCGTGCCGGCGAGCCGCCCGCCGAGGGTCGCGGCCGCGTCGCTCATCCCACCCTCCCGCACGCCTCGCGGACCGCGGCGCCGACCGCCTCGATCTCGTCGTCGCGCAGCTCCGGGTAGCACGGCAGCGAGAGCACCTCGCGCGAGGCGCGCCACGCCTCCGGCCATCCAGCCTCGCTCGGGCGCGCCTCGGCGCCCCCGAAGAGACCCTGCCCGGGCACCGGAAGCGGGTAGTGCACCGCCGTGCCGACGCCGAGGTCTGCCAGCGTCTTGGCGAGCGCGTCGCGCTGCGCGTGGCGGATCGTGTAGAGGTAGTAGACGTGTCGCGCGGGCGCCCGCTCGACCGGCGGCGTGAGCGGCAGGCCCGCGAGGAGCGCCTGGTAGCGCCCGGCGATGCGGCGCCGCGCGTCGGTCCACGCCGCGAGCCGTGCCAGCTTCACGCGGAGGGCCGCGGCCTGGAGCTCGTCGAGCCGGCTGCAGTAGCCGAGCTCGACGTGCTGGTAGCGCGCCACGTCGCCGTGGTGGCGGAGCCGGCGCAGGCGCTCGGCGAGGTCCTCGCGGTCGGTCAGGACCATACCTCCGTCGCCCAGGCCGCCGAGGTTCTTGGTCGGGTAGAACGAGAGGCACGCGGCGTCCCCCCAGCCGCCGATGGGGCGGCCCGCGTACGTGGCGCCGACGGCCTGCGCGGCGTCCTCGATCAGCGCCACGCCGCGCGCGCGCGCCAGCGCCTGCAGCCGCTCGAGCGGGGCGGCGTGCCCGTAGAGGTGGACGGCGACGATCGCCCGCGTGCGTGGCGTGAGCGCGCACTCGACGGCGACCGGATCCAGCGCGAAGGTGGCCGGGTCGACGTCGGCGAACACCGGGCGGGCCCCCGCCATCGTGATCGTCGAGGCCGAGGCGACGAACGAGAAGGCCGGCGTGATCACGTCGTCGCCGGGACCGATGCCCAGCGCGGCGAGCGTCAGACGGAGCGCGTCGGTGCCCGAGGCGACTCCGACGCCGTGCCGGACGCCGTGGAGCGCGGCCAGGTCGGCCTCGAGCGCGCGCCCCTCCGCGCCGAGCACGAACTGGCTCGAGTCGACCACGCGCGCGAGCGCGCGGGCGATCTCGTCACGCAGCGCCCGGTGCTGCCGCGTGAGGTCGATGAACGGGATCATCGCTGGCCGCTCGTGTCCTGTACGCCGACGCCGACCGACGTGCGCAGGGGCCCGCCCATGCCGAGCAGGTTGAGCGAGAAGCGGATCTGGTCTTCGCGGTTCTGGCGCCGGACGTACTCGAGGCCGAAGGCCCAGCACTGGAAGCGGATGTCCAGGCCGGCGCGCAGCTCGACGAGCGTATCGGACTCGACGTCGTAGTTCACCTCGATGCGCGGCGTGAAGAGCCGGAACTGCTCGGAGCGGAGCGCGGCCGTCAGGAAATTGATGTGCGACGTGTCGCTGTAGCGCGTGCCGACCGAGCCGTTCAGGAGCTTGGGGCCGAGGGTGAGGTCGGCCGTGAGGATCTCGATCCCCTCGCCGTGGACCCCCTGGACGACGTCGCTCCGCACGCGCACGAGCGGGCTCGGCTGGACGATCAGCGTCGCGAAGACCTCCCCCACCCGCTCGCGCTCGAGATCGTAGACGCTGCCGACCACGAGGCGCAGCAGCTCCAGCCGGCTCGCCTCGGTGCCGGGCGGCGCGATCGTCTTGCCGCGCAGGCGGTTCGTCAGCGAGTACTCGATGCGGCTCGTCTCCTGGATACGGTCCACCGACTCGGTCCAGATCGGAAGCTGGCCCTTGTTGTGCCCGGTGATCCAGATATACCGCACGCGCGGCTCGATCGTGTGCTGAACCGCGGCCAGATTCAGCGTGCCGTCGACGGGGTACACGCGCGCGAGCTGGGTCTCGAGGTCCACGCCGCCCTCGGCGAGCTCCCGCAGCCGGGCCTCGTCCGTGGTCACCTCGATCGGCGCGGAGACCCCCCGGGTGGCGGTGAAGCCGACGACGGTCTTGTCGTAGGCCGTGAGGCGGCCGCCGGCGAACGGCGTGACGGTGAAGAGGCCGCCGGGTGAGATGGGCAGCGAGACCCTGGGGTGAACGTCGAGCCGTGTCCCGTTGCTGCCGACCTCGCGCACGAACTCGATCAGGCTCGCGTCGCCTTCGTAGAGCAGCCCGGGGATGCCGGGCACGGGCTGGCGCACGCCCAAGAGGCTGAGGGCGGGCAGCTGGTTCAGCGCGTCCGGGCGCGGCGTCGTCAGGTCCTGGTAGTAGAACAGGTTGCCGACGAAGTTCCACGACTCCCACGACTTGGTGAGGAAGACGTTCGACTCGATGCGCTGCACCTGCGTCTGCTGCAGCCGGTCGCCGTACTCTTTCAGCACGTCGCGATCGGAGACGGCATTGACGTCGGCCTTGAAGACGAGGCCGGGGCCGAGCCGCCAGACGTGGCCGAAGCCGCCGAGCGCGCGCGTGCTGTCGTGCCGCTCGGTCTCCTGGATGACGAACGCCTTGAGCCGGCCGCGCTGCTCCGACGAGAGGACGTAGCGGTAGTCGCCGGTGAAGCCGAAGCCGCGCTTGGAGTAAGTGTCCAGCGCGAACGTCAGGTCCTGGCTGTCGGAGATCGCCCAGTAAAACGGGAGCTCGACGAAGAAGCCCTTCTGCGACGAGTTGCCGAAGACCGGAAAGAGGAAGCCCGTCTGGCGTTCGCGCCGGATCGCCGCGGCGAAGAAAGGGATGAAGGGGATCAGCGGGATGTCCTTCACCCTGAACGAGGAGTTGGTGCCGTAGATCGACTCCTCGAGGTCGGCCGTCGCCGAGCCGAAGTGGAACGACCACGCGGGAGGATCGTCCTCGCACGTCGTGAAGGCGCCGCGTCGCACGCGGTACACGCTGTCGCCGAGGCGCTCCATCGTCTCGCCGGACAGCCGGTAGAACGGCGCGATCTTCACCGCGGACTTGTAGACGACGCCGGTGCCCGTCTTGATGTTGTAGTCGATCCGCTCACCGGTGATCTGGTCCTCGCCGTCGTAGAAGATCACACGCCCCTGGGCGACGGCGTCACCGGTCTCGCGGTTCAGCTCGACGCGGTCGGCGATCAGGCGCGAGGCGCCGCGCGTGATCTCGACGTTGCCCGAGGCGACCAGGAGGTTGTCTGCGCCGATCTGCTCGAGCTGGTCCGCGAGGACGGTGACCTCACCCCCCGCCGTCCGCACCGAGACCGGTGCCCGGCCCTGGGCGTGGGCGACGGTCGCGCCGGCCAGGAAGAGGCCAAGCAGGACCGCCACGAGACCGCGGAATGGAGACCTCAAGTATCTCGAAAGTCCTCGTCAGAAAAGGAACTCCATGCTATCAGCCCCCTTTTCGAGGGAGCAAGGTTTATCGCCCCCGAGGCCCCGCCGGAGCACGTCGCCGATGAGCGACAGCGAGCCCGCCACACAAACGATTGGGGTACGCGGCGACCCGGCGACGAGGGCTAGTGCCTCGTCGCTCGACCGAGCCACCTCGGGCTCCGGAGCGCCGGGCGGCAGCGCCCCGCGTAGCGCCTCGGGGTCGGCGGCGCGGGGATTCGAGGACGCGGTCAGGATCAGGCGACGGGCGAGCGGTACCAGAGGGGCCAGGATTCCGCGCGCGTCCTTGTCGCGCAGAATCCCGACGACGAGCGTGAGATCGGCGCCCGGGAAATACTCGGCGAGCGACGCCGCGAGCGCGCGGGCACCGGCCGGGTTGTGGGCCCCGTCGAGCACGAGCCAGCGATGACCGGTCCGGCGCACGTCGAAGCGGCCGGGCCAGCGGGCGCGCGCGAGGCCCGCGCGCACCGCCGGCTCGGCGACGCCGAGCACCTGCGCCGCGGCGACGGCGAGCAGCGCGTTCGAGGGCTGGTAGGTCCCCGCGAGCCCCAGCTCGAGGCGCGCGATGCGCCAGCCCGGTCCCCGACAGTCGAGCCATTGCGCGTCGGGCCGGCGCGACTCGACGGAGACGGCGAGGTCGCGCCCCTCGAGCAGAAGCTCCACTCCCGCCTCGGCCGCACGCGCCACGAGCACGTCCGTCGCCGCGTCGTCCTGCGCCGCGGCGATCGCCAGCCCCGCGCGGATGATCGCCGCCTTCTCCCTGGCGATCGCCGCGAGCGTCGAGCCGAGCACCGCCTGGTGGTCGAGGTCGATGCGCGCGATCACCGTCGCCGCCGGGACACCGACCGTCGTCGCGTCCAGCCGGCCGCCGAGGCCGACCTCCAGCACCGCGACGTCTACCGCCTCGCGCGCGAAGTGATCGAGCGCCATCGCCGTCGTCGCCTCGAACATCGACGCGTCCAGGCGCGCCACGAGGGTGCCGAGCGCTTCGACCCCGTCCACGACGGCGTCCTCGGGGATCGCCTCGCCGTCGACACGGATGCGCTCGCGGAACGACACGAGGTGCGGCGAGGTGTACAGGCCGACGCGCCGGCCCGCGGCCCGCAGGCACGCGGCGATGAGCGCGGCGACGGAGCCCTTGCCGTTGGTGCCGCCGACCTGGACGAGCGCGTAGCGCTGCTCGGGACGGCCGAGGGCCTCCAGCAGCGTCTCGATGCGCTCGAGCCCGGGGCGCATTCCCGCGTGCTCGCCGCCGCGGAGCGCGAGCACTCGGGCCACCGCCTCGGCATACGTCATGAACCCGGGTCGCGCTGGTCGGCGAAGAAGGCGAGCAGGCGCCGGAGCGTCTCCTTGAGGTCCCGGCGCTCGACGATCATGTCCACCTGGCCGTGCTCGAGCTCGAACTCGGCGCGCTAGAACCCTTCGGGCAACGGCTGGCGGATCGTCTCGGCGATCACGCGCGGCCCCGCGAAGCCGATGAGCGCGCGCGGCTCGGCGAGGATCACGTCGCCCAGCATCGCGAACGAGGCGGTGACCCCGCCGGTCGTCGGGTCCGTGAGCACCGAGAGGAAGGGCAGCCGCGCGCGACCGAGCCGCTCCAGCGCGGACGAGGTCTTCGCCATCTGCATCAGCGAGAGGATCCCCTCCTGCATCCGGGCACCGCCGGAGGCCGCGACGATGACGACGGGCATGTGTTTGGCGATGCCCTGCTCGATCGCACGGGTCAGCTTCTCACCGACGACCGACCCCATGCTGCCGCCGAGAAACCCGAACTCGAAGACGCAGAGCACGGCCGGCAGCCCGCCGACGCGCGCGATACCGGTGATGACCGCCTCCTCCATGCCGGTTTTCTGGCGCGCCGACTTCACCCGGTCGCGGTAGCGCTTGCTGTCCTTGAAGGCCAGCGGGTCCCCGCTGACGAGCCCCGCGTGCTGCTCTTCGAAGCTGCCGGCGTCGACGAGGAGCGCGATGCGCTCGCGCGCGTCGATGCGGAACGGGTAGTGGCACTTCGGGCACACGCGCCCGGCGCGCTCCACCTCGGCGCGGTACATGATCTCCTTGCACGACTCGCACTTGATCCACTGCCCCTCGGCGATGTGGACCTTCTTGGGGGTGCCCTCGGTCTCCTCGGGCTTGCGCTTGAACCAGGCCATGGGGAACTAGCTCCGACCCGGCGACAGCCAGGGAGGTCTGGAGGGGGTCGCCCCCTCCAGCGTGGTTGGAGCCTGAGGGGGGTCGCCCCCCGCGACGTGGTTGACAGTCGGGGGGGGTCCGGGGGGGTCGCCCCCCGCGACGTGGTTGACAGCCGGGGGGGTCCGGGGGGGGTCTCCCAACCCGGCTTTAAGACTCGCGATGAAGTCGCCGACGTCGCTCACGAGCGTCGCGCTGCCGGTCTTCTGCTCGACGAGGCGGACGATCGCCGAGCCGACGATCACGCCGTCGGCGAGCCGTCCGACGGCGGCCGCCTGCTCGGGCGTGGCGATGCCGAAGCCGACGCAGACGGGCTTCGGCGTCGCCGCGCGCAGGGCGCGGATCTGCGCGGCCAGGTCCGGCGGCAGCTCCTTCCGCTCGCCGGTGACGCCGGTCAGCGAGACGAGGTAGACGAAGCCGCGGCTCCGGCGCGCGATACGACGCACGCGCTCGGGCGTGGACGTCCGCGCCACGAGGTAGACGAGATCCAGGCCCGCCGCCTCGGCCTCGGTGTCGAGCGGTTCCGCCTCCTCGAGCGGCAGGTCGGCGACGATGACCCCGTCGACGCCGGCGTCCACAGCCGAGCGCGCGAAAGCCCTGAGCCCGAAGGCGAGCACCGGGTTGTAGTACGTGAGCAGGACCAGCGGCGCCCGCACGACGCCGCGGAGCTCCGCCACGGTCTCGAGCACGCGCGGCAGCGTCGCGCCCGCCGCGAGCGCGCGCATCCCGGCGCGCTGGACCACGGGTCCGTCGGCGATCGGATCCGAGAACGGCACGCCGAGCTCGATCACGTCCGCGCCGCGCGCCGCGGCCTCCCTCACGAGGCGCCGCGTCTCGGCCAGCGAGGGATCGCCCGCGGTGAAGTACGCCACGAGCGCGCGCTCGCCGCGAGCGCGAAGGGCCGCGAAGGTCTCGTCGAGCCGGCTCATCCGTCTTCCTGGGGGCCCCGAAATGGCCCCCAGACCCCCAGCGCTCGGACGCGCCCCGGCGAAGCCGTGGCGCGCCTCGGGGTTGGCGCAGGATGTCTCATCGCACTTCCGTGCCGAGCGCCTTCGCGACCACGTGCACGTCCTTGTCGCCGCGGCCGGAGAGGCCGACAAGGATCGCCTTCGAGCGGGGCAGCGTCTTGGCCAGGCGCATCGCGTGCGCGACGGCGTGCGCGGACTCGAGCGCCGGCATGATGCCCTCGAGCCGTGTCAGCGCCTGGAAACCCTCCAGCGCCTCCTCGTCGGTGACCGAGACGAACTCGAAGCGGCCGGCGTCGCGGTAGTACGCATGCTCGGGGCCCACGCCCGGATAGTCGAGCCCGGCGGAGATCGAGTGCGCCACGGCGATCTGGCCGTCGTCGTTCTGGAGCAGATAGCTCATGCAGCCGTGGAGGACGCCGGGGGCACCCGCCGTCATGGACGCGCCGTGGCGCCCCGTCTTGATCCCCTCGCCCCCCGGCTCGACGCCGACGATGCGGACCGTACGATCGCCGATGAACGGGTGGAAGAGACCGATCGCGTTGGACCCGCCGCCGACGCATGCGATCAGGACGTCGGGCAGGCGTCGGAGCGCGCGCCGCGCCTGGCGTCGCGCCTCCCGGCCGATGACCGCGTGGAAGTCGCGGACCATCATCGGATAGGGATGCGGGCCGAGCGCGGAGCCGAGGAGATAGTAGGTCGTGCGGACGTTGGTGACCCAGTCGCGCAACGCCTCGTTGATCGCATCCTTCAGCGTCCGGCTGCCCGCCTCCACCGGAATCACGCGGGCGCCGAGCAGGCGCATGCGGAAGACGTTGAGCGCCTGGCGCTCGATGTCCTCGGCGCCCATGTAGACCTCGCACTCGAGCCCGAGCAGCGCGGCGGCCGTCGCCGTCGCGACGCCGTGCTGGCCGGCGCCGGTCTCGGCGATCACCCGGGGCTTCTTCATGCGCGCCGCGAGCAGCGCCTGGCCGAGCACGTTGTTGATCTTGTGGGCGCCCGTGTGGCAGAGGTCTTCGCGCTTGAGATAGATGCGGGCGCCGCCGCAGTGCTCGGTGAGGCGCCGGGCGAAGTAGAGGGGCGTCGGCCGGCCGGCGTAGTCGTGGAGCAGGTCGCCCAGACGCGCCCGAAACTTTGCGTCGCGGCGCGCGACCGCGTACGCCCGTTCCAGGTCGATCAGCGGCGCCATGAGGGTCTCGGGGACGAAGCGGCCGCCGAAGCGCCCGAAGTGTCCCTGCGCGTCGGGCAGCCGCGTCATCGGACCGCCTTCGCCTCGGCGATGAAGCGCCACACCTTGTCCGGGTCCTTCTTGCCTGGGCGCGCCTCCACGCCGGAGTTGACGTCGACGGCGTACGGCCGCGCGGTCGCGACGGCCCGGCCGACGTTTTCGGGCGTGAGTCCCGCGGACAGGATGATGCGCGCCTGGACGCCGAGCTCGCGCGCGAGCCCCCACTCGATGGGCTGACGCGCCTCGCCCTCGCTCCACTTCTCGGCGCTGTCGAGGAGGATCGCCGACGCGCACACCAGGTACTGCGAGATCTGGATTCTCGGCATCACGTGGTACGCGGTCCAGCCCGTGGCGTCGGGCTCCGGCGGCCGCGGCACCTTGAGCGTCTTGATCACGGGCAGCGCGTAGCCGGTGAGGTCCTCCGGCTTTTCGTCGCCGTGGAACTGGAGCGCGCGGAGCCTGCACGCCTCGGCGACCGCCTTGACGTGGCCCGCCGGCTGGTCCCAGAAGATGCCGACGGGCGTCACGAAGGGCGGCAGCGCGCGCACGATGGGCGCGACCTGCTCAGGCGTGACGAAACGGGGCGTGTGCTCGACGAAGATGAAGCCGAGCGCGTCGGCGCCCGCGTCGGCGGCGACGCGCGCGTCCTCCAGATTGGTGATGCCGCAGATCTTCACCCTCGTCATTGATGCATGGGGGGGGCGAGACGCCCCCCCCATGTCCCCCCCGATTCGCGCGGCGAGCAACGCCCCTTCACGACGCCCCCCGGTTCGCGCGGCGAGCCACCACCCG
>WNGG01002857.1_pt1 | contig 19596 bp, 19 predicted proteins | sample 5400661 | NCBI WGS metagenome assembly WNGG01 (sample SAMN13153372, study PRJNA577476) | soil metagenome | isolation source: 100 cm soil or saprolite under Garry oak tree replicate 1 | place: USA:California | collected 2016-06-15
GTTGAACCTCCACCCCGGGCGTTGGAGTTACGGCGGGCGCCCCGGGCGCCGGACGACGAACTATAGGAGTGGGGGCCGGCTCCACTCTCACCGTCCGCTTGAGATCTATGCGACCGAGAATGCGCGCGCCACGCGGCGCTTCTTCCTCGATTGGGGCGCGTTTTTCGGGAATCTGCGCGCGGTTCGCCGCAGCTGGCGGTTCCGTTTCTCTGGCCTCAAAAGGAGTCGATGTTTCTTGAGGTTCCGCCTTCGCTGCGAGCGGCTCCTCCCCGGGGGTTTCGACTTCCGGCGCGCCTTGCGCCGGAACTTCTTCGACCGGTGCCCGGGTTACCTCTGGTCTCTCGACGAAGGGTTGCGGCTCCGCCACCGGCGCTTTACTAACTTCGGCCTCGGACCGTTGTTTCTCGGCTTGAGGAACTTCTACTCGACTGGTGCGGCGACGAATAACATTCGCGCGAACCCTGCGCTCCACAATGGTTTCGCGCGCCTGGATGTCTCCCAGGCTCTCGTCCTCGGCCTTCACCACGCGATCGGCGACAACTTTTTCTTTCCCGACATGGACCTGGGGCTTCTCTTGAGCGGCCAGGGCCGCGCGAACGCGTGCGACCTCATCGTCCTCGAGGGAGCTCTGGGCCTTGCGCCCTCTCATACCCAATTTGTCAAGCTGGGCGACGAGGTCCTTTGTCTCCATCCCCAATTCTTTAGCCAACAGATGGACTCTTGTTTTTCCCATCTACTACTCCCAGTGTCGCTCCTTCAAATCCTTAATGAGTCTTTCTTTCGCGTCCTTGTCGATCGCCATGTGAAACGCCCGGCGGAGAGATTTTCGCCGCAAGAAAGCTTGCCAGCATTCTTGATCGTGGTGCAAATAGCCGCCTCGACGCCTGCCTTGTTTTTCGACTTGCAAGCCCGCCTGGTCAGTGGCAACCAAACGGATTAGTTTCTTTTGATCGTCGCGTGCACCGCATCCCAAGCAAGTCCGCTGTGGACGGTGTCCTCTTTTCGACACGCATCACCGGAGCTCATTGCGAAGCTTTTTCCCCGGCCGGCTCCGCAGCTGTTTCCGGCGGCGCCGTGTCGGGCGTTATCGCTGCCGCCGCCTGTTCTTGCGCCTTGGCTTTTTCCTCTTCTTCTTTTCTCCGCTTCTCGGCTACATATTCCTTGGCGGATTTGTGCAAGGCCTCGGCTTTCTCCTTGCTGATCCCTTCGACGTCCAGGATGTCTTCCAATTCGCTCTCCGAAACTTCCTCGGCGGATTTAAATCCCGCTTGATATAGCAGCTCCGCCGCCATGTCGTTGATTCCCGGAATCGCCCCAATGGACTGACGCGCACGACGGGTCTCCTCCTCCGCTTCGGCCTCACTGCGGACATCGATCCGCCAAGTGGTCAACCTGGAAGCAAGCCGCACGTTTTGCCCTTTCTTGCCGATGGCGAGCGAGAGTTGGTCGTCGGGAACGATAACCTCCATACTATGCTCATCATCATCGATAATGATTTTGGAAACCTTGGCGGGCGCTAAAGCTCGGCAGACATATTCAGTTTGGTCCGGTATCCAGTGCACGATATCAATCTTCTCTCCTCGTAACTCCTGCACCACCGACTGCACGCGGGTTCCCTTCATTCCCACGCAGGCTCCTACCGGATCCACGTCGGGATCGTTGGAAACCACCGCGATCTTGGCACGGCCTCCCGGCTCCCGCGCCGCCCCTTTGACCTCGACGATGCCTTCGTAGATTTCCGGCACTTCCTGCTCAAAAAGCTTCATGAGCATCCCCGGATGAGTACGCGACAAAACGATCTGCGGACCGCGGCTGGTGATTTCGACGCTCACGATGTAGGCACGAATCCGATCCCCCTGACGGTAGCGCTCTCTCGGCACCTGCTCCTTTTCCGGCAAGATAGCGTCGGTGCGCCCGAGGTTGACGATGATATTCCGCTTCTCGAAACGCTGAACGATGCCGTTGACGAGCTGGCCTTCACGTCCTTTAAATTCGTTATAGATAATCTCCCTTTCCGCATCGCGCACGCGCTGCACGATGTTTTGTTTGGCTGCCTGGGCGGCAATGCGACCAAACAGGCTCGAATCCAGCTTGCACAGCAGCTCATCCCCCAACTGGGCGTCGGGATCGAGTGTTTCTCTGGCCTCGTCCAGAGTGACTTCCACCGCAGGATCTTGCACCGTTTCAACCACGGCCTTGGCCTCGAAGAGTTCGACCTCCCCGATCTCGGGGTTGAATTGTGCTTCGATCTTACGTTGGTGACCAAAGGTCTTTTTGGCCGCCGAGATCATGGCATTTTCCAAAGCGCTGATGAGAATGGCTTTGTCGATACCTTTTTCTTTGCTGACCTGTTCGATAACTCGATTGAGATCTTGCTGCATGTTAAGCGCTCCAGTCGTGCTCGTAATTCGACTTTTCGATCATGGTAAACGGGATCTGATAGGCTTTCCCTTCCTGAGTGAGCATGATTCCATCTCGCAAGACTTCTTCAAGAATTCCCAAAAATGACCTCCGATGATCGATCATATCTCGGGTTCGAACTCGGATCCGCTTGCCGACAAACCGCGCGAAATGCTCAGGACGCGTGAGGGGACGATTGATCCCAGGGGAAGAAACCTCCAGCGTGTATGCTCCTTCCACGGTATCATGAGAGTCGAGCAGGTCACTCAGCTGGTGACTCACGCGGCTCAGATCATCGACGTTCGGCCCCCCCTCCTTGTCAATATACAACCGCAAGACTTTACCGCCCCGATGCCCTTCGTGGCGAAATTCGATATCGACAATCTCTATTCCCTCATGCTCGGCCAGCGGAGCCGCAAGTTGCCACACCCGGGTCACCGTTGCATCCATTTTCCATGACCCCAGAAACAAAAAAAGCGGGCAAAGCCCACTTCAAGTGTAAACCCCTAAAGTGTATAAATTTTTTATCATAGCGACGGTTGCCAATGCAAGGCCCCGGGCGGCATGGGTGCCTTTGCGCGCCGAAAAGTATCTGCTATGATTTCGGCGCGTCCGGTTAAATCCCATGAAAGTGTTGAATAGTCTAAAGAAACGCTCGCCATCCCAAATCTCCTGGGAGCAGATCATCAACCATCTCGAAGACGGCGTGGTCAATCTCGACCAGGACGGCAAGATCGCTTTTTTTAACGAAGCTGCGGAAGTCCTATCTGAGATCTCTTCGGCGCAGGCTTTGCGGCAACCTCTGAATCAGATCTTCAAGCGCGAGCCGTGGCTCATCGATTTGGTAAAGAACACTTGTCCGCCCCGGCAGGAAAGCGCGCGCGGAGAAGGCGATCTAATAACGCGTTGGGGTCGAAAGACGCCGGTTAGCGTGACCGCCTCGCCCCTGCAAGACCGCCACGGCCATTTCCTTGGCACGATTCTGCTTCTGCGCGACATCAAGCATCAAAAAGAGCTCGAAGAAGACTTAAAACGCGCCGACCGCCTGGTCATGATGGGCACGTTGTCCGCCGGACTGGCGCATGAGATTCGCAATCCTCTCGGCGGCATCAAAGGCGCGGCGCAATTGCTGCGCCGATCCATCGACGAACATCCCTCACTGCGTGAATATACGGATATCATGATCCGGGAAGTGGATCGCGTAAACCAGCTCATCGAGCAGCTTCTCGATCTTTCACGCCCGCCCCGGTTGACGTTGGCGCCGGTCAACATCCATGAGATTCTAGAGGACGTGCTTTTGCTCGAAGGTCAAGCCGTGGCCGGCAAAGAGATCTCGGTAAGAAAAAAATTCGATCCGAGTCTTCCGCCCATACGAGGGGACCGGGCGCAGCTGACGCAAGTCTTTCTCAACCTGACGAAGAATGCTTTTCAAGCCATGGAGCGAACCGGCACCCTGACCATTACAACACGCCTGGAAACCGATTATCACGTTCGGGATCAAGGGAGTGGGCGGAGCCGCTTTATCTGGGTAGATGTGGCCGATGAAGGTGCCGGCATCGCCGAGGAAGACTTACCGCACATCTTCTCGCCGTATTTCACCACAAAAAATGGCGGCACCGGACTCGGCCTGGCGATTTGCTATCGAATCATCAAAGAACATGGCGGCCTCATCCGCGTCGAAAGCATTCCAGGGAAAGGAACCAACTTTAAAGTCTCACTGGTGGTAGCGGATTAGCTCAATGGATCAGGGAAAATTACTTATTACCGAAGATGAAGAATCGTTGCGCTTCGTGCTGAAAAAAGCCCTCGAGGATGAGGGCTATTGGGTACAAACGGCGGCCAACGGCAATGCCGCGCGCCAGTTGCTTACGGACACGCACTTCGATGTCTCTCTAATGGACATCAAGCTGCCGGACGCGGACGGTTTGGCGGTGCTCAAAGAGATCAAGGCAGCGGGCATTGACACCGCGATGATCGTTATGACCGCCCAGAACACCATGCGCAATGCCATCGGCGCCATGAAGAACGGCGCTTTCGACTACATCACCAAACCATTCGATCTCGACGAGGTGCTGGTCCTGGTGAAACGGGCGATGGATAGCCGCAAATTGAGTCGCGACTTTCGCGAACTCAAAGAAGAGGTGAAAAAGCGTTTCGAGCCCGGCGTCAACATCATCGGCACCAGCTCCAGCATGCAAAAGGTCTACAAGACCATCGGCCAGGTCGTCGATACCCAAGCGACGATTTTAATTCAAGGCGAAAGCGGCACGGGCAAGGAACTCGTCGCCAAGACGATTCATTATAATTCGCCTCGCTGGAATCAACCGTTTGTCGCGATCAACTGCGCGGCGATTCCGCGCGATCTTTTGGAAAGTGAATTGTTCGGCCACGAGAAGGGTTCCTTCACCGGCGCCCTGGACCGGCGCATCGGTAAGTTCGAGCTAGCGGAGGCAGGGACCCTCTTCCTGGACGAAGTCGGCGACATTCCTCTGGAGCTGCAAACCAAATTGCTGCGCGTGCTGCAAGACCATGAATACGGCCGCATCGGCGGGCGAGACGTACTGAAAGCCGATGTACGCATCCTGGCCGCGACCAATCAAGATCTGGAAAGGGCCGTCAAAGAAAAACGTTTCCGAGAAGATCTCTATTTCCGCCTCAAGGTGATCCCCATTTACTTGCCGCCGCTGCGCGAACGCCGGGGCGATATTCCGCTCCTGATCAGTTATTTTATCGATAAAATGAACCGCGAGATGGGCATTCAAATCTCCGGCGTCTCTCCGGAAGCGCAGAAACTCCTCGAAGAACACACGTGGCCCGGCAACGTCCGGGAACTAGAAAATGCGCTGATTCGCGCCGCGGTGCTTTCTTCCGGCCCGATTCTCTTCCCCAAAGACTTCACGTTGCAGAACAAACCCGTCACCACGACTCTCGAGGTGGACCAGCTATCCCTCGAGGAGCTCATCCGGCACAAGCTCGAAGATTATTTTCGCAGAACCGAAGGCGTGGATGTCGATAATCTCTATTCGTTGGTGATCGAAAGAATCGAGCGGCCATTGATCGAGTTGACACTGAAGAAAACCCGGGGCAACCAGATTCGCGCCGCGCAGATTCTCGGCATCAACCGCAACACCTTGCGGAAGAAGATCGTCGATCTACGCATCGAGCTCAAAAAAGAGGGCTCGTAGGAATTCATGTCCGCTCCCCATAGACTTGACTTCCCGCCTCTCTACGCCATTCTCGATACCGAACAAACCAAGGGTCGCTCACCCGATGTTGTCCTGCGGACGCTACTCAATAGCGACGTCAAAGTTTTGCAACTGCGAGCCAAGGTGATGTCGCCGAGAGAATTCCTCCAGCTGGCACGCGAGACACGAGCCCTCACTCAGTCATACGGCTGCCGGTTTATTGTTAACGATCGCGTGGATATCGCTCTGGCCTCTAATGCCGACGGTGTTCATCTCGGGCAAGAGGACTTGCCCTTACATGCCGCGAGAAAGTTGATAGGTCAAAAAATCATCGGAATCTCCACCCATGATTTAGAACAAGCGCGCGAGGCGGAACACTGTGGCGCCGACTACATCGGATTCGGCCCGATGTTCGGCACGACAACCAAAGAGACTGGCTACTCGACGCGTGGAGCGCACATGCTAAGGGAAGTTCGCGAGGCTGTCAGCCTTCCGATCGTCGCCATCGGCGGAATTACCGAGGCCAATGTCGCGCAGGTTTGGCGAGCCGACGCCGACTCCGCGGCAATCATCAGCGATATCTTGGGCTCGGATGACATCGCGTCAAAGGTAAAACGAATCCTAGCCTTGTCACCCAGCTAGTCTATTGTAACGCATGATTCGGCGGCACGGTGGCCCGCTTGCACCTCGACCATCTCAGTTGGAACGGGTTAAGAAAGAGTCGGTATGCTAGTTAGCCGGACCTGGAGGATCGGTGGTAAATCCAGAAAAACAATGCTTTGACTCCAAGGTTGATGCGTGGTTGGTTGTAGTATTATAGTGACAATCTCGGTCGCCATCAGTCCTATCTCTGGTATGGGTTCGGCGTTGGCAGGAGCAGTCTGGATTCCGCTTCTCGAATTCTATCCGGGATACGTGACGGCTGTCTAATCTCGTGTTGTAAAGGAGGTCAATATGAAGTTAACCAGGGTCTTGTCGCTCGCGGCGTGCAGCCTTGTCTATTTCCTGATCGGCTTTTCGGGTTGGGCTGCAGACTATCCTTCTCCGAGGGAAGGTGACTGGGTATTGCGTGACTTCCGCTTTCACACCGGCGAAGTCTTGCCCGAGCTGCGCTTGCATTACGTTACGGTGGGCGCGCCGACTGGAGAGCCGGTGCTGATCCTGCACGGCACGGGTGGAGCCGGAACCAACATGCTTACCGGCGACTTCGCTGGTGAGCTGTTCGGGCCCGGACAGCCGCTCGATGCAAGTCGCTACTTCATCATCCTACCGGACGCCATCGGTGCCGGAAAATCGTCCAAGCCGTCCGATGGTCTCCGCACGCGCTTTCCTCAATACAACTACGACGATATGGTACGCGCGCAGCACCGGTTGATCACCGAGCATCTAGGCGTGCGTCATCTGCGTCTGGTCCTGGGACAATCGATGGGCGGGATGCACACATGGATCTGGGGCGAGATGTATCCGGATTTCATGGACGCATTGGTGCCGATGGCGTCCATGCCGGTCGAGGTGGCGGGCCGCAACTGGATGACGCGTCGCATGCTCATAGACTTAATCCGCAATGACCCGGAGTGGAACGGCGGCAACTACACCCAACAACCGCGCAGCTTACAGCTGGCCCAGGTGTACTTTGGGATTGCTACGAATGGAGGCACCAGGGCGCTCTACAAGGCGGCGCCAACTCGGGAGAAGGCCGATCAGCTTCTGAGCGAGCGTCTGGCGCAAACAAGGTCGGCCGACGCTAACGACTTGTTGTATCAGTACGAGGCTTCCCGCGACTACAATCCAACGCCCAAGCTGGAGAGCATCAAGGCTCGGCTCCTCGCCATCAACTCCGCCGACGATGAGCGGAATCCAGCCGAGCTGGGAATCATGGAGCGCGAGATCAAACGCGTCAAGCACGGCCAGTACGTGCTGATCCCAGCCAACGACGAAACGCGCGGCCATGGAACAACCTCAAGCGCGAAGTGGTGGAAGCGTTATCTGGTCGAGTTGCTGCAACCGGTGGCGCAAGCGGCCAAGTAGTCTCGTTGCCATAGCCCCTGCCAACCGACGATGACTGCAAAAGCCGTCACTCCGCTACTCCAGTACTCCATTGCCTCCATCCAGCGAGCGTCACTATTGTGGGATTTTGCTGGATTGATAGGATATAAAGACTTTTTTTAATCCGCCTTTTTTCAACGTAACGGCGGCGAAGTTTCCTGACGGAGGAGCTATGTCGAAAAAATTGCGTTTGGTGGTGGTGGTCGTTTTTCTCTACTGCGCTTTTCCCGTTTGGAGTCAGGACACGCTGCCGGAAGGGAATGGCCAGAAAATCGTTCAGAGTTATTGCGTGCAGTGCCACGAACTCGGCACGGTGACCCGCTCCGGATATAGCGAGCAGGACTGGCGCAACAATCTTCATATGATGATCAATGTCGGCTCTGCCTTGCCGAATGATCAGGTCGATGAACTAGCGAAGTATTTAGCCAAGAACTTCCCAGAGAAGCCGAAGCCAAACGCGGTGGTGCTTCCCGGGAGCGTAAAGGTCTCCATCAAAGAATGGGTCGTGCCGACGCCCGGCTCGCGGCCGCACGATCCGCTCGCGACTGCCGACGGCGCCATTTGGTACACGGGACAATTTGCCAACGTGCTCGGGCGACTCGATCCAAAAACAGGCCAGATCAAGGAATATCGTCTCACGCCTAACGCCGGCCCGCACGGATTGACGGCCGATAAGGACGGTAACATTTGGTACACGGCAAACTTTGGGAGCCGCGTCGGCAAGCTCAACCCGAAAACCGGCGAATTGACCGAATATCGGATGCCCAATACCGCGGCGCGTGATCCGCACACGCCCATTTTCGATCAAAAAGGAAATCTCTGGTTTACCGTGCAAGGCGGGAACATGGTGGGAAGGCTCAACCCGCAGACGGGCGAGGTGAAGCTCGTGAATTCGCCCACGCCGAAGTCACGACCCTACGGCATGGTGGTGAATTCCAAGGGCACTCCCTTCTTCGTCGAGTTCGGCACCCACAAGATCGCGAGCATCGATCCACACACGATGGAGATCCGCGAGTACGTTTTGCCGAACGCGGAGAGCCGACCGCGCCGCATCGCGATTACGAGCGACGACGTGCTGTGGTACTCGGACTATTCCCGCGGCTACCTGGGCCGGTTCGATCCGGCGACTGGCAAAACGAGCGAGTGGCCCTCTCCCGGCGGCCCCAAGTCGCAACCTTACGCGATTCACGCTCTCAATGACGTCCTTTGGTACAGCGAATCGGCGGTGAAGCCGAATACGCTCGTGCGCTTCGATCCCAAAACGGAAAAATTCCAAACCTGGACGATTCCGTCCGGCGGCGGTGTCGTGCGCAACATGGATGTCACCCGGGACGGCAACCTCGCGCTCGCCTGCAGCGGCGTGAATCGCGTTGCCTTAGTACAGATAAAGTAAAGAGCGGCAAACTTTCGCCTAAGTGTCATATCAGCGAAGGCTGAGTCGAGTAAGCTAGCCTGGATTATGCACTCGTGACAGCGATCGAGGGGCGAGCCCTCCAGAGCGAAGGCAATGAGCCTGTGCCTTGGAGCGGCCTGCAAACTGAGTTACTGCAGCGAATGCCTGGGAAAAATGCGAGCGCCGAGCCAAGCACCAGAGACGGCATTGAAGCTGTTCGCCTCTGTGCCTTCACTCCTCCAGGCTCATCCCTCGATCGACACAGTGTCGTAGTTTCTCCTCTGACCATGATTAATGCGGGCTAGGAACTTAACTGCTGGCTCATGGGACACTATGTCAGCGTTTTGATCATAGCCGCCATACTCACTGGCATCTCCGCGCTACCGCCGAACCGTCATTTATTAGCTGAGCTTACGACAGAGTAGTTGCTACCAGCCCCGACCCCCCTCGCCGCGAATTGTCATTAACTGCTTCCTGCGTACTTGAACCGGCTTTGGCAAGTGTCACAATGAAATTAAGGAGGCAGGATGAAGACGGCTGAACTGACGATGCCGGAAATCGCGCTGATAGCCGGAACTCGCGGCGTGCTTGGAGCTGGACTTGCCCTGCTACTGGCGGACAGACTCACTGAGGACCAACGGAAAGCTGCCGGATGGGCAATGTTTCTCATTGGAGCGATTAGCACGATTCCGCTAGTCCTGGATGTATTTTGTAAAAGGCGATAGCAAACTCGACGAATTTGCCGAGCACACCGACAACGTATCTATTTTAACAAAGCGCATTTGCCTCCGCCGTCGATGCGAAAATAACCGCAAAGGGGGAGAACCATGGCTAAGTATGGTAAGAAGGCGTCCGAGAAAGTTAAGCGGGCGATGCGTGAACGGAAGCGGGGAACACTCAGGAGCGGCCGATCCCGCAAAAAAGTGACGAGCCGGAGACAGGCGATCGCAATTGGGTTATCGGAGGCTCGGCGGTCGGGCGCCAAGGTTCCGCGCAAAAAATCTTCAACTAAGAGAAAAAAGAAATAGTCTGCGAATAATTTCTCTCCGGCCTGAATCTAAAAGTTGAATCTCACCTGTCGGATATGTCGGTTGAGCTGCGGTCATTGCCGACATTTCGGCGGGTGTGACTCCGATCCGCCGCAGCGCAGTCTCCATCATCATTGGTTTGACACTTAGCGATTGTCTCGGCATCGCTATTGACCCACTGAATCAAATCTTCATGTATAAGCGCCAGGCGGAAAATAAGTAGAGATCTACGCAGTGAAACTGGCACGCCTTAGTCCGGTCAAAGACGTGCTTCGCACGCTCGTGTGAGCAGTTGTATTTGTCTACACGAGTGTAGAATTTGCCAACGCTAATCCTTACTTGGCCACGCCGGGCGAGCCGGTGGCAAGGGTACGCGTGGGCACTTGCGCAGTCACGGGTGGTTTTATGCACCTGTATACCGCCCTCGACAACCGCATCTTCGACAAATACGGCATCGCCACCGAGCACGTCGTCTTGCGAGGCGGTGTCGTCGTCATGGCCGCGCTCGCGTCGGACGAAATCCAATTTTTGTACTGCAATGCCGATATCAATATTGTCCGGATCGCGACCGGCGCGGACGGCAAGCTTGTGGCTTCGCCTCTCCTGGGACTTCCTTATGTGCTGCTGGCTCGAAGGGACATAAAGACGCCCGCGGGCCTCAAAGGTAAGAGCATCGGGATAACACGCGCGGGAGACTTTACGTACCGGCTCGGACGCGCAGTTCTCAAACGTTTTAATCTGACCGAGCAAGAGGTAACGTTGCGTCCGTTGGGCGGGACACCCACGGAGCGTTATACCGCGTTACTGCAGGATATTGTCCAGGCCACGCTTATCCAGCCTCCTCTGGACGTGCGGGGAAAGAAGGATGGCTTCAACGTGATATATTATCTCGACGACCTGGGGCTTCCCTTCATCTATAGCTCTCTTTTTACAAACTCGAGAACGTTAAAGAACAGACCTATTCTCGTACAGAGGTTTGTGGCCGGCCTGGCCGAAGCTGTTTACCTGGTGGAGAAAAATCCGCAGCAAGCTATGGCTGCGGTGGGCAAAATCTTGAGCATAAAAGAGCCGGAGATTCTGCAATCGGCTTATGACGCGTATGCGAAGAGACTCATTAACCGACGCATGGTGGTGCCGCCTAAGATGGTGGCAGAGACAATCGAGACGGCGCGGGAGGAAGGCACGAGTGTCAGGCGGATGCCGGCCGACATTTTCGACAACACGTTTGTCGAGAATCTGGAAAAAAGCGGCTTTCTAAAGGAACTCTGGAAAGGAGAAATTCCGGAGGAGAGAAAGAAACCCTGAGACCGGAGGAAAGCAGCTTTGATTGTGATAAGCGGATTGCTCCTTCGCTGATTGCGATCATAACATTCTTCTTGCCAAATTATGAGAATCGCGTTAAACGGTCACGAGGCGGGCGCTCTAGTCACAACACGCTGTGATCGGTGAGCCATAGGCTCAGTTCTATACCCTCATGCCAAACCTGAAGGAGACATGATGATGAGTGAGAAAACATTGTACGAACGCCTCGGTGGTTATGACGCCATCGTGGCGGTCGTAAATGACTTATTGCCACGCTTGACGGCGGATTCCCAACTGGGTCGCTTTTGGCAACACCGGGGAGAGGACGGCTTAAAGCGTGAAAAGCAGCTGCTGATCGATTTCTTGTGTGCAAGCGCCGGAGGTCCTCTCTATTACACGGGACGAGATATGAAGACCTCCCACAAGGGGATGCGTATCAGCGAACGTGATTGGCAGCTCTTCCTCGGTCATGTCGTTGCGACCTTGAATGCCTTCCGGGTCCCTGAAAAGGAAATGAACGAAGTGCGGACATTTATCGAAAGCACCAAGTCGGACATCCTGGACGATTAACCGAGAGCGGGTGAGTAAAGATATCGTTTGCTTGTCGCGCATAACCCGCCGAGAGAATTTAAAAGGAGGCTATTATGAAACATTGGCTAATATTCGGATTGCTCATGCTGTTGAGCGCGCCGGCGTTCGCACAGGAGTCGGCGCCTGTCATTAGATACGACTCGGTTCCCAATGCGCTGAAGCTTCCGCCGAACACGTATTTTGGCGAAGCAACCGGCGTCGCGGTCAATTCCAAGAAACACGTTTTTGTTTTGTCGCGCGGCAATACGACTGGCCCGGCGTTCGGGGCAGCGGCTGCGCAACTCTTGGAGTTCGGTCCGGATGGTCGTTACCTCCGCGAGATCGGCAAGAACCTGTACGCGTGGGCCTTCGGCCATACCGTGCGCGTCGACAAGGAAGACAATATCTGGGCCACCGACAAAGGATCGGACATGGTCGTCAAATTCAACCCTGAAGGCCGCGTTTTAATGGTGTTCGGGCGCAAGCAGGAAGCGTCGGATGAAGTCGCGCCGCACAAACGAACGGGTCCGCCGCCAAAACACGAAGACGGGCGCTTTCGTCAGCCGACGGACGTGACATGGGATTCGGCCGGCAATACCTACATCAGCGATGGTTATGTGAACTCGCGCATCGCGAAAGTCGACAAGAACGGCAACTGGCTCAAGTCATGGGGCGAGCGCGGCGACAAGCCCGGCGAATTCAACACCCCGCACACCATCGCAGCCGATGCGCAGGGAAATATCTATGTTGGGGACCGCGGCAACGGACGGATTCAGGTGTTCGACGGCGACGGCAAGTTCCTCCGTGAGATCGTGATCAACGTCCCGTTCGACCGTAATAGTGCTCGTCCGGCGATTGGCAACAAGCCCCCCGAAGATGTCAAAGGCACACAGGCCCCCGGCGCTCCCTGGGCGATCTGCATCACGCCGGGGCCGAGGCAGGTGCTTTACAGCGCCGACGCGTATCCGGGCCGCGTGTTTAAATTAAGTTTGGACGGAAAGGTCCTGGGCGTGCTCGGCGAATCCGGCAAGCAGCTCAAACAATTCGGCTGGATTCACGAAATGGCATGCCCATCCGAAAACGAGCTTTACGTCGCTGAAATCTTGAACTGGCGCGTGCAGAAGCTGATTCTCCACCCGGAGCAGCAAACGGCAGCAAACCGCTGAAGAGAAAACGAGGCGCGCTCGCGGTCTCAGCTCCGCGAGCGTCCGCCATTTACTAACCGATCGTGCCCGAGCTTTCAGGGTATAGCGTCAGGCCCATCGGAAGAAACTTGTCATTAAAAGTCTTATGGGAGATCCCGCCTTCTCAACGACCTTTGCGATCTGTACGTCTTGCAAAAACATCCCACAAATTCCCAGACCGTCTCCCGAAGCCGTCAAACCGATCATCGAGCAAATGGCTGAAACAAATCCACAGGTGGCCAAGCTTCGGCCGGAACAATTAATCGACGCCCGGTTTTTTCAAGAGCTGTGAGGGCTTGCTTCAACGGTTGTGGAAATCAATGTTCAATCGACGTAATTGAGGATCTCTCATGAAGATTACGCGCGTACAGTCACAGATTGTGAAATTACCAGCGGAGGAGCCGCTGGCGGGTGGGCCGGGTTTTTACCGGCCGTTTTTTGAGTTCGTCGCCCTGCGAATGCTGACGGACGAAGGGATCGAAGGTCTCGGCATCACTTTCTTCGGTTGGGCGCTCACCGCTACGTTGAAGCACGCGGTGGATCAACTGAGCGAATTTGTCATCGGCGAAGATCCATTGCGCCTCGAAGCCGTCGGCCGTAAGGTGCGCAATGCCGTCGCGGGGGCCGGTCCCGGCGGCATATCGACGCTTGCCTACTCTGCTATCGATATCGCGCTCTGGGACATCAAGGGTAAAGCGCTCGGCCAGCCTCTTGCGACGTTGCTCGGCGGGCTGCGCGACCGCGTTCCGACTTATGCCAGCGGCGCGCTCTCTCGGACCTCTCCTTTGGAGCACGTCGTAAAAGCCGGACCGCTGCTCGTGGAGAAAGGTTTTAAGCAAATGAAGATGCAACTGGCGCTGCCGGGGGAGACGACGCCGACGCGCGAAGTGGAGCGCGCCAGGCTAATCCGCGAAGCGGTGGGGCCGGATATCGATCTCATGTGCGATATCAATCAGCGCTGGAGCGTGAATCAGGCGATCGATATCGGCCGGCGCATCGAAGACGTTCATTTGTACTGGCTGGAGGACGTGACGGTGCACGACGACTACGCAGGGCTCGCCCGCGTCGCCGATGCGTTGGCAACGCCTTTAGCCGGCGGCGAGTGCGTGTACGGCATCACACCGTTTCGCCATATGCTCGAAGCGCGCTCGGTGGATATCGTGATGATCGACCTGCTGCGCGTCGGCGGCATCGCGAATTGGATGAAAGTCGCCGGTATGGCCGAAGCTTTCAACGTGCCGGTGGTGAGCCACCTATTACCTGAAATCCACGTGCACCTCGTCGCGGCGATTCCGAATGGCCTCACCGTCGAGTATATGCCATGGTCGTTCAGGCTGTTCGAAGAAGTGCCCGTGCCGGTGAACGGCGAGCTCGCGGTGCCGTCAAAGCCAGGACTCGGACTGGTCTTCAACCGCGACATCATGCACAACTTTAATTAGGAGGCATAGGCGTAAGCGCGCAGCCGTGACAGGTTTGATCTGAATTTTAGTGAGCCTGAAAGTCTCCGCTTATGACCCACAATTCACAATCTTCGTACCGCCAGCCCTGTGAGCCAGCTGCGATTAGTTTAATGGTAGCACGATTAGCAGTGACTGTTATAAAATAAAGCAAACTTCAGACACTGTTTCGGAAAGCAACCATGGCGGATATCTTTATCAGTTACGCTTCGGAAGATCGCCCGAAAGCTCTAGTCCTTGCAGAGGCGCTGAGCGCTCATGGCTGGTCGGTTTGGTGGGATCGAAAGATCCCTTTGGGAAAATCCTTCGACGAGGTCATAGAAAAAGCGCTGAGCGAGGCCAAGTGCGTTATCGTGCTGTGGTCGGCAATTTCGGTCGCTTCCGAGTGGGTCCGAAACGAAGCGTCCGAGGGCAGGCGGCGTGGAATTCTGGTTCCGGTGTTCCTCGAGCAAGTTGACGCGCCCCTCGCTTTCAGGCTTTTGAACGGGGCCAATCTCAGCGACTGGCAACCGAATTCTCCCCACGTCGAATTCGACAAGCTCACGGAGCGAGTGACGGAGCTGCTCGGACAAAAGCAGCCGGTTACTTCCGTTGCCCATTCGTCCGCTGAAAGATCAAGTAAGCAGCCGCCCTACTCTTGGAACCATTGGTTCATCGGCGGTGTGGCTGCGTTGGCGGTTGTCCTCGTTGCCGTCTTTTATTACGTAAAATTCTGGCAATCCGATTCAAACCGGCCCTTGGTCCCCTCGCAGGTCTCAACTACTACTTCAACTAAAGTAACCGGCGCGACGGATTTCGAAAAAGCGATCACGGGATTGGCGGGAACTTTAGCTGGGAGCGTGCCCGCGACCGCGCTAGCAAAGGGCTTTCACGTTCCCGATCTCGGTCTCCGCATCGCTTTCATCGGGCGCGAGCAAAGCCAGGCCTCACTGGGGGCCATGCCGGTCGGCGCAGTGGTGATGGAGGTCGATAGTGCTGGTCCCGCGTTCAAAGCGGATCTGCACGCGAGCGACGTGGTCTTAGAAATCGCCGGAAAAAAAATCAATACGGAAGATGACCTCCGCCAAGCGATCCGGAAAATCGGTTCCGGCAAAACCAAGTTTATGATCCGACGAGATCAAGCAACCAAGACCGCGATCGTCGATTGTCCGAACTGCAAGGTCGACTGAGGTCAAACGGCCGGATCAACTCAGTCAAGAATAAAGAACAAACCGAGCACGCTCCTATGTCATCCTCACAAGTCTGGTTCTATTGGGCTCTCCTATCGGCCGGCTTCGCGGCCCTGACGGCGATCTTTGCCAAAATCGGCCTGGAAGGCGTCGATTCGGATTTCGCCACCTTGATTCGCACCTTCATCATTCTGATCGCCATCACGTGTTTTGTCTACATGACCGGCAAGTGGAGCAGCCCGTTCGCGCTGCGGCCCAAAACGTGGTCGTTTCTAACCTTGTCCGGCCTGGCCACGGGAGCCTCGTGGGTCTGTTATTTTCGCGCCTTGCAAGCCGGCGAAGCTTCCAAGGTCGCGCCGGTCGATAAACTGAGCGTCGTGTTGGTCGCTATATTCGCGGTTATCTTTTTGCAGGAACGGCCGGCGGTGAAAGATTGGTTGGGAATTCTATTGGTCGCGGCGGGCGTCGTTCTGCTCGGCCTCAAAAAATGAGCAACACGCAAATCCTTTGTTTGATTTCATGAGCCTGCCCTCAAGCAGCGAAACTGAGGTGAGGCAAATCATGAATTCACGTTCCTTCATCGTCTTCGTCTGCCTAGTAGTGGCTGCTGCTGCTTTCGTCTTTTCCACCATTGATCAACTGCCGGAAACCGTGGCGACCCACTACGGTGCAGGCGGCCGCGCCAACGGCTGGATGACCCGAAGTGGCTATCTTCTGTTTATGATGGTTTTTCTCTTGGGTTTCTACCTTGGTTTCGTTTCTCATAGGATTTATTCCGCACAAGTTGCCCCGTCTCACGAATATTCCCAATCGTGGCTATTGGCTGGCGGAGGAGAGGCGGGAAGGCTCGCTGCAGTTTTTATCCTCGCACGGCTGGTGGCTGGGGTGCCTGATCGTGTTGCTCAGCGGCAGCATGCATTATGCGATCCTCGAAGCTCATCATAGCCAACCACCGGCGCTGCCGCTCGCGGTTTTTTTACCGGCATCAGGTGGATTCCTATTCGGCGTGCTTGTTTGGATCGTTATGTTTTACCGGCGCTTTCCGAAAAGGGAGTAAGTGTTTTGATTATTCGTCCGGCTCATCAAACCGACGCGGAGGCGATCGCAAAAGTGCAGGTTGACACGTGGCGGAGCACTTACAAAGGCATCGTGTCTGACGATTTTCTCGCGGCTCTTTCTTACGAGCAGCGTGCAAAGGCGTGGCACAATATCTTATCCGACCCGAAGCCAAACCAATTTGCCTACGTGGCCATGCAGGACGCTAAAGAGGTCATCGGCTTTGCCGTTGGCGGGCAGGAGCGTAGCGGCGACACTGAGTATACCGGCGAATTGTACGCGCTATACGTGCTCGAGACGTTTCAACGCCAAGGACTTGGGCATCGCTTGACCGCTACACTCGCCCGAAGTTGCATCGACGCGGGGCTAGGATCGTTACTGGTCTGGGTGCTGGAAGGCAATCCTTGTCGGCGGTTTTATGAGGCACTCGGCGGAGAACGATTACGCGACAAACAGATTAATGTTGGCGGTGCGCAACTCGTGGAGATCGCCTATGGTTGGCGCGACGCTCGGACGCTCCTTACGAACCCATCAGGTTCATGCAACGATTAACTCTGTCAATCCTCATCGTCCTGGCCCTTCTCGGAGTCGCCTCTTTTTGGGTGGTTCCGCCGATCCCTCAACCGCAGCTGTATCACAATTTCGCCGATCAGAGGTCGCTGTCCGGTATTCCAAACTTCTGGAATGTCATCTCCAATCTTCCCTTCTTAATCGTCGGAGGTTGGGGAATCTTGTATTTATCGTCCGGTAGCGCGCCGGACGGATTACAGGATTCAACCGAGCGTTGGATGTTTTTGTTTTTCTTCATTGCGGTTGCGTTTACGGGAGTTGGTTCTGCTTATTATCATTTGGCACCGAACAACGAGCGGCTAGTTTGGGACCGTCTGCCGATTACTATGGCGTTTATGGCGCTGTTCGCCATCATCATAGCGGAGCGTTTGAGCCGCCGCGTCGGCGTCTGGTTGTTTGTTTCGCTCATAGTATTCGGTGTGGCCAGTGTGCTCTATTGGCACGTTACCGAAACCTGGGGCAGAGGAGATTTGCGCCCCTATTTGTTGGTGCAGTTTTATCCTGTCGTTGCCACACCCATTATCCTCACGCTTACGCCTAAGGCTTACACGAGAACAGAGAATCTCTATAGCGCCCTCGCGTGGTATGTCGGCGCCAAACTGTATGAAATCTTGGACGATGCCGTTTTTTCTTTCGGAAACATTGTAAGCGGCCACACACTAAAACATATCGGCGCGGCGGTGAGTTGTTACATGATTTTGAGCTGGATTCGGCAGCGGCGATTGGTCAAGACTCAAGCATTCAAGGAACCCTGGCCGATCACTGATCCCAATCCGCACAGCCAATGATGTTCTTCACGTTGCCTATCTCATATGCTAGATACCAGCAGCGACATCTCTTGGCCCGGAAGATTTTAATAAACGAAATAGATGTCGCTTTGCCGATCCGTTACATGCCTAAAAATATTACTCGCTGTCCATGGCTGGATCTCACCAAGCCGGATTACATAAAGTACCACGATGATGAATGGGGTGCGCCGGTTCACGATGATCGTATTATCTTCGAATTCCTCACGTTAGAAGGAGCGCAGGCGGGTTTGAGCTGGTACACGGTCTTGCGAAAACGGGAAGCTTATCGAAAAGCCTTTTCTGAGTTTGATCCGGCAAAGGTGGCACGGTACGGCAAACGTCAGCTGAAGTCCTTACTTAACAATCCGGGGATCATCCGCAATTTGCAAAAGATAGAAGCCGCCATCAACAACGCGAAGCGGTTCCTGGAAGTCCAACAAGAATTCGGCAGTTTCGATGCTTATATTTGGCGTTTCGTCGGCGGGAAGCCGATCGTGCATAAGTTGAGAAAGCTCAAAGACTACCCGGCAATGAGCCCGGAGTCCGATGCGTTGAGCATGGATTTGAAGCAGCGTGGCTTTAAGTTCGTGGGCTCGACGATTTGCTACGCTCATATGCAAGCCACGGGAATGATCAACGATCATGTCGTGGATTGCTTTCGCAGACGACAGATCGTTGACGGATATTCTTCTTAGAGACGCGTTAACTCCACAACACTCTTCCCGTCTTAACAGTTCCATGAGATTCGTTTGGCTGACTATATACTTCTTAGGCCTTGGCTGGTCGGCTATCCATCCCCACGACTATTTCACGTGGCTCTTGGAGGCGTCGCCGGCGCTACTGGGTGTTCTGATTTTGGCAGCCACTCAAAAACGGTTTCCTTTAACGGCACTGGCTTACACGCTCATTCTCATTCATTGCATGATCCTCTTTATCGGCGCGCACTACACCTACGCCCAGGTCGATACATTCAAATTCATTCGCGACTTCTTCGGCTGGCAGAGAAACAATTACGATAAGCTCGGCCACTTTGCCCAGGGCTTCGTCCCGGCGATCATCGCACGGGAAATTCTGATTCGAAAAAACGTGATCAACGGCCGCGGGTGGTTAAATCTGTTCGTCCTATCGATTTGTCTGGCCTTCAGCGCGCTGTACGAATTGTTCGAATGGGGCGTAGCCGTGGTAACCGGCGACTCCGCTGAAAGTTTTCTGGGAACCCAAGGCTACGTCTGGGATACGCAGTCGGATATGGCATTCGCGTTACTGGGAGCGATTTTATCTCTGGTCATTTTTAGCAACCTTCACGATCAGCAGTTACAATCTTTGCGCTCTCAAGAAAAAGTGAACTGAGACAGAAACCAACTACGCCTGCAACCTGCCATCCTTTTCGGCATTCCTTTGCAACTCACCTGCTCGAAAATGGTTATGACATTCGGACCGTTCAAGAA